>OJLY01000389.1_pt1 | contig 28129 bp, 24 predicted proteins | sample 1597031 | NCBI WGS metagenome assembly OJLY01 (sample SAMEA3904673, study PRJEB24821) | metagenome | biome: Builtin; feature: hospital; material: surface | place: USA | collected 2013-06-03
GGGGGAGCGGGTTGGGGAACGTCCGGAACGTTCCCCTGGGCTCCGCCTTGGTACGAAGATTCAATAGTAAATAACCGTAATTTATAATAAGACAAAGTTATTCTTATTACAAAAATATTAAATTCTGTACTTAAATTATAGTCTGGACACTAGATATCCTTAAATTACCAACACTGATACACCCCATCTCGGATGGGAAAATCCCTATTTATACATCCCAAGCTTACCCATCAACTCATCTATCTGATCAACAATTTCCCCGATAAAGTCAATGGCATCTTCTATTGGCTTGGTTGTAGACATATCTACTCCAGCCGCCTTGGCTAGCTCTATTGGACCACGTGAGCCGCCCATTTTTAGGACTTCTAGCCAGGTTTTTCTGTCTTCTTCTGTGCCGTGGACTATTTTTTCTGAAATGGCTGTTCCTACTGTAAGGCCTGCTTGGTAGGTGAAGGAGTAAAGGCCCATGTAATAGTGAGGTTGTCTCATCCAAGTGAGTTCTGCTCCCTCATTTAGTTTTACAGCATCTCCCCAGAATTGTTCTAGTTTTTCTTTAAAAATTGTGTTAAAGTCTTCTGCTCCTAGGCTTTCACCCCTATCTACTCTCCTGTAGACTTCTCTTTGGAAGGCTGCCTCAAGATAATGGGTTACGAAGTTGTGGTAGTAGGTCTTGCCTATCATTGTGGCTAGGACCCAGAGCTTTTCCCTGTCATCTTCTGCCTTCTTTAGGAGGTATCTTTCCATGGTTATTTCATTGGCTGTGGATGGAGCTTCTACAAAGTACATGGACATGTCATTTGATAGGGCATTTTGATTGTCATTTGACAAAATTCCTTGGCCTGCGTGACCTAGTTCGTGGGCGAGGGTCATGACTTGGCTCATGGAATTGTTGTAAGTAGTCATGATAAATGGATGGGATCCATAAGGGGATGCACAGAAGGCACCGGTTCTCTTGCCTATGTTTTGTGAATAGTCTATCCACTTGTCGGCAAAGGCCTTTTTCATGTATCCGATGTATTCTTCGCCTAGTGGTGATAGGCCATCTGCTATATAATCTCTAGCCTGGTCGATTGATACCTGTGGCTCATATTCTGGATCTATGGCAAGTTTTAGGTCTGCATAGGTCATTTCATCTAGGCCGTAGTGGTTTTTGATGATTGTAGCATATTTTCTCATGATTGGGGCAAGTTTTTCCATGATTATGTCGATGTGGTTTTCATAAATATCAAAGTCCACGTCTTGGCGAGCTAAGAGATAATGGAAAACTGACTTGTAACCACGAAGGTCTGCCATGATTTTTTCGTTTTGGATAAGGGTGTTGTAGACTGATGCGTCTGCGTTTTGATAGGCTCCTAGGACCTTGTGATAATCTGCAAAGGCCTTACGTCTAAGCTCTGTGTCGGTCTCGCCTTCTAGGTATTCCTCAAAGGTGTTGTGGTTTAGGACAACTTCCTCGCCCTTGTAATTTATATTTTCAAATTCCATATCCCCATAGCGCATGTCATTGTAGTTTACATATGGGGCATCAAAGGTTGGGGCAAGGGCTGCAAGGGCTGCTTCTGTCTTCTCATCTAATAGGTATTTGGCCTCATCCTTCACTCTTTTTAGGTAATATTCATAGCCTGGGTGGTCTTTGGCCACTTGGTCTAATATTTGTGGGTCAACCTTAACTAGGGCTGAATCATAAAAAGATAGGGTGGCTGCAATTTTTGCATATTCGCTGCCAAATTTGGCATCTCTTTTGGCCATGGCATCATCTGTGGCATCAGTTTCTTTAGAAATACCAGAAAAAGTGCCAAGCCTATCAGTAAGGCCAGAAATCTCAGCATAGGCCTCAAGGGACCTGAAGACATCATCAGCTGTCTTTAGGTCTTGGAAATCTTCCTTGAATTTACAAGCCTTAGCGGCCAATTTTTCGATATCAGCATAAAAAGCTTCATCAGTAGCATATAAATCTTCAATAGCCCAAATTTCCTTTGGGTCAACTTCGTTTCTTTTTTTCATGTTTGCATCTCCTATTTAAAATTTAAATATAAATTCTTTCTTATTTATTATTATATCCTTTTATTGGCTTTGATAAAGATTTTTACTATTAAAAGGTTTTTTATGGGAAGTAGCTAGCTAATGACGATGTAGTTACAAAACCCTTGATGTAGATGGCCATGAGATCTCTCACTTCGTTCGAGATGGGATGTGTGAATTTCTAATTTGTCTTGGGAGATGGGGATGGTTTTTCTAATCGACTTTGTTATTGAATTTTTCTTAAATCTTGGTATATTAATATTAACCATGAATTCCAAGAATATTGCATGGTCTCAACCAAAAAAAGACGAGCGGTTCGGGCTCGTCTTTTTTATTTTCAGGCTAATTATCATCATTTATTTTGCTATCTAGCCATTTGCAAATATAGAAACCAACTACACTCGCTACGACAGACAAAATGAATTCCAAGAATTCTCGCATGGTCTCACCTCCCTTCCATGCTAAAGGGCTGATGATAACTATTTCATTATACTCTATTATTTATATTCATTCGAGACTTGCGTCTAGAATTGTCATGTCCCGTATCTGGATTAGAAAAGGTATAATCAGATTAGATTAATATATTAGGAGAAGATTATGAATAAAAGAATTGAAAATTTTGCCAGGCTTGCTGTTGAGTTTGGTGTTAATGTGCAAGAAGGCGAGGATGTTTTAATTACTAGCCCTGTGGAAGCACCTGAACTTGCACGTCTTATGACTAAGGCTGCTTATGAAAAGGGAGCTCGCAAGGTGTCTATAAATTGGGTTGATGATACCCTTACTAGGCTTTCCTACGAATATGAAAGCCAGGAGACTCTTAACGAAGTGCCTGATTGGGTGGTTGAAAAGAGCCGCTATCAAATAGCTGAGAAGAAGTCAAATAGGATCTCTATAGTTTCTGAGGACCCAGACCTCTTGGCTGGCCTTGATGAGGCAAAGATTTCTGAGGCTATCAGGTCTCGTTCCCTAAAGATGAAGGACTTTGTAAAATACACCATGAATGACATTGTATCTTGGCTTGTTATCTCTGTTCCATCAGTAAAATGGGCAGAAAAGGTCTTTGCTGACCTAAAGGGCGAAGAAGCTGTAAATAGGCTTTGGGAAGTCATCCTTGATGTGTCAAGAGTGGCTGATTCTTGGGAAGAAACTAAGGCCAATTGGGAAAATCACATAGCTACCTTAAATGAAAAGGCAGAATTTTTAAATAGTCACCAATTTGACTATGTGATCTATAAGGCAGCCAATGGCACAGATCTTAAGGTTAAATTACCAAAAGACCACATCTGGATGAGTGCAGGATCTACCAATGCCAAGGGAGATGCCTTCATACCAAATATGCCAACAGAAGAAGTCTTTACAGCTCCACAATACGATGGAGTAGACGGTAGACTTGTTGCATCTAAGCCACTCGTCTATAATGGCGTAGTTATAAATAACTTTGAATTTACCTTCAAAGATGGAAAGGTTATTGATTTTGATGCCAAGGAGGGCAAGGATACCCTAGCTAAGATGCTAGATTCTGATGAAGGCTCAAAATACCTAGGTGAAATCGCCCTAGTGCCTTACGATAGCCCAATTTCTAACTCAAATATCTTATTTTACAACACCCTCTTTGACGAAAATGCCTCCTGCCACTTCGCCCTAGGCAAGGCCTACCCAACCTGTGTCAAAGGTGGAACAGAATTAGCTGATAATGAGGTAAAAAACGCCGGCCTAAATGATTCCCTAATCCACGAAGACTTCATGGTAGGAACAAGTGATCTAGAAATAAAAGGCTACAAGGACGGAAAAGAATACCCAATCTTTGTGAATGGTAATTTTGCCTAAGAATATTTGAAAGAAATTTAGCAGGAGTTATCCTGCTTTTTCTTTTCCTTTTATGAAATCGTTATTTATTTATCTATGTATTCTAAGATTCTATTACAATAACAATCCTAGTGATTAAAATAATATATAATGAAATAGTTTTCATAAGACTTTTTATATGATACAATGAAATTAAGAATACTATGAAAGGAGTTTGTCTATGGGATTTTGTTTAAAAAAAGATCAGGCTAAGCTCGATGAGTTTTTGACCTTCTTAGAAGATAACAAGGATAGGAAGGGAGCAATTATGCCAATCCTTCAAAAGGCCCAGGAGCTTTTTACCTACATACCTGAAGAAATCGTTGACATGATGGCCCTTAAGATGGGGGTCCACTCTTCAGAAATCTACGGAGTTGCAACTTTCTATTCTCAATTTTCTCTAATCCCTAAGGGAGACCATGAGATTTGTGTATGCCTAGGCACCGCCTGCTATGTCAAGGGTTCTGATAAGATTCTATCCGAACTTTCTAAAAAGCTTGGCGTAGGTGTGGGCGAAACTACAGCTGATGGCAAGATTTCACTTGTGGAGGCCAGATGTATTGGAGAATGCGGCAAGGCACCTGTTGTAAGTATTGACAACGATAGGATTATTAGCCAAGCTGACCCATCTATGGCAGATGAAATAATTGCGGAGACCTTGGGGGAAGTTTATGAAAGTTGATCTTAATACGATAAAAGAAAGGGGCTTTGCCAAGCTCATTTCCAGGATAAAAAATGATGACTCTTACGAAATAAATGGCGAAGACATAAGGCTTAGGGGAGATTTTTATGAAAAGCAAGTAAGGCTTGTCCTTAGAAATTGCGGCATAATCGATCCTGCTGACATTGAAGAATACATAGGCCGTGATGGCTATTTTGCCCTTGCCAAGGCACTTTTTAAAATGGATAGGGCAGAAATCATCCAGGTCATTACAGATTCTGGCCTAAGGGGTCGTGGTGGGGCTGGTTTTCCAGCTGGACGCAAGTGGGATACAGCCTTTAGGCAAGATAACCCTACCAAATACATAATATGCAATGCCGATGAGGGCGATCCTGGTGCCTTTATGGATAGGTCTGTCCTTGAATATGACCCCCACTCCGTCCTTGAAGCTATGGCCATAGCCGGCTACGCTGTGGGGTCAAATAAGGGCTTTATCTATGTTAGGGCAGAATATCCAAAGGCTGTCAAAGCTCTAGATATAGCCATCAAGGCTGCCAAGAGCTTAAATCTCTTGGGAGATAATATAATGGATTCTGATTTCTCCTTTGATATAGAGCTAAGGCTGGGAGCTGGAGCCTTTGTCTGCGGAGAGGGTACTGCCCTTATGGAATCTATCGAAGGCAAACGTGGCCAGCCTAGAAATAAGGAATATAGGACCACAGTCAGGGGCCTTTGGGGCAAGCCAACTGTAATCAACAACGTCGAAACCCTGGCCAATGTAGCTCAAATCATCCTAAGGGGAGCCGATTATTTTAGGGCCTACGGGACAGAAAAATCACCAGGCACCAAGGTCTTTGCCCTTTCAGGCAAGGTCAAAAATTCTGGCCTTGTAGAAGTAGCCATGGGCACCCCTATTAGGACCATTGTCTATGATATAGGCTGTGGAATCACCGATGACAGGGAGGCTAAGGCTGTCCAAACCGGCGGCCCATCTGGCGGCTGCATACCGAAAAGACTTTTTGATACAGCTTGTGACTTTGAATCTCTCAAGGCCATTGGCTCAATCATGGGCTCTGGCGGCATGGTTGTAATGGATGAGACCGACTGCATGGTAGATGTGGCAAGGTTTTTCCTAGAATTTTCTTGCGATGAATCTTGTGGCAAGTGCACCCCTTGTAGGATTGGAAACAAAAGACTCCTTGAGATGCTTGATTTAGTCACATCTGGTAAGGCAAGTGTCGAAACTTTAGATAAGCTTAAGGAATTATCAGAAATTATCTCTGATGCTAGTCTTTGCGGCCTTGGCCAAGCTAGTCCAAATCCAGTCTTATCTACCCTCCACTATTTCTACGATGAATACCTTGCCCATGTTACGGGCGATAAAACTTGCCCTGCTGGCAGGTGCAAGGACCTTTTAAAATACCATATCACAGATAAGTGCATCGGTTGTGGCAAATGTGCTAGATCTTGTCCAGTAGGAGCTATTAGTGGAGAGAAAAAGACTAAGCATGTAATCAACCAAGATGCCTGCATCAAGTGCGGAACTTGTATGGCCAACTGTCCAGTTTCTGCCATAAGCCTAGGATAGGAGGAAATATGCCAAAGATTTTAATAAATAATAAAGAAATAGAAGTCAGAGAAAAAACCACAATCTTAGAGGCTGCTAGAAGGCTAAATATAAAGATTCCTACCCTTTGCCACATGGATTTATCCGGAGTGAATTTCATAAATAAAATCGCCTCCTGCAGGGTGTGTTTGGTGGAAGATTTGAAAAAAGATAAGCTAGTACCTTCCTGTGCGACCTTTGTTAAGGACGGGATGGAAATTTCTACAGATTCAAGCAGAGTTGTCAGGGCTAGGAGGGTAATTGTCGAGCTTTTACTTTCTGACCATCCAAATGATTGCCTAAAATGTGCCAAAAATCTCAATTGCCAGCTCCAAAAGCTTGCTAGCGACTTAAATATTAGGGAGATAAAATATCCAGGCGAGAAGAAAAACCTACCAATAGATGCCTCTTCCTATTCCCTAGTCAGGGACCCAAACAAGTGCATCCTTTGCAAGCGCTGCGAGAACATGTGCAACGAGGTCCAAACTGTGGGCGCCCTTGCAGAAATTGGCCGTGGTTTTAAGACCCATGTGGGCTCTGCCTTTAACAGACCAATGTTTGAGACAACCTGCACCTTCTGCGGCCAGTGCCTGGCAGTCTGCCCAACAGGTGCCCTTACAGAAAAGTCAAATGTGGCCGACCTCTGGAAAATCTTACATAAGAAGGATGATGAGAAGATGGTCATTGTCCAGGTGGCTCCAGCTGTTAGAGTGGCTCTTGGAGAAGAATTTGGAGAAGAACCCGGCAAACCTATGACAGGAAAAATGGTCACAGCTCTCAGAAAACTAGGCTTTGACAAGGTTTTTGATACAAATTTTGCAGCAGACTTAACCATCATGGAAGAAGCCAACGAGCTTGTCGAAAGGCTTAATGGTCATGGTAAGCTCCCAATCCTTACCTCTTGCTGTCCAGGCTGGGTAAATTTCATGGAAAGCCAATTTTCAGACCTAATCGACATCCCATCATCCTGCAAGAGTCCGCACGAAATGTTTGGGGCCATTGCTAAATCCTATTATGCTAAGAAGATCGGAATAAGGCCTGAAAACATGACAGTTGTCTCAGTTATGCCATGTATAGCCAAAAAATACGAGGCAAAGAGGGATGAGCTTTATAACGAGGGCCTTTCTGATGTTGATATAGTCATAAGTACCAGAGAGCTTGCGGGCATGATCAAGGAAAGCGGGATTGACCTTGTAAATCTAGACGAAGACGACTTTGATAATCCTTTGGGAGAATCAACAGGAGCAGGAACCATCTTTGGAGCAAGCGGTGGTGTGATTGAAGCAGCCCTAAGAACTGCTGCCGACACCATCACAGGCGAATCTCTTGAAGAAGTCGAATTTAAAGACCTCAGAGGTCTTAGGGGAAGTAAGAAGGCTAGCGTAAAAATCGGCGAAAAAGAGCTTAACATAGCGGTAGTAAGCGGTCTGGGCAATACCAGAAGGCTTTTAGAAAAGATAAGAGCTGGCGAGGAAAATATCCATGCCATCGAAGTTATGGCTTGTCCTGGAGGATGCGTAGCAGGGGGCGGCCAGCCTTTCCACAAGGGTGATCTAAGCATTATCAAAAAACGAGCCGAGGGCCTTTATGGAATCGATAGGAAAAAGACCCTAAGAAAGTCCCACGAAAACCCATCCATCAAAATCCTCTACCAAGAATTCTTAGAAAAGCCAGGCTCAGAAAAGGCCCACAAGCTTTTACACACTTCTTATAAGGCTAGGCCAAAATACTAAAAAAGGGGCGAGCATAGGCTCGCTCTTTTGTGATATAATATATGTAAATGCTTTTAATTAGAGTAATAAAATTGAAAAAGAAATTTATAAACGCAGTAATTTATGGTATCCAGCCGGCAATGGCAAGCTCATGAATACCCTAGATAATGGTATCCACATGGCCCAACTTATGAAGGAAGAAGATTTCGACAAGGACCTTGACCTTGTAACCATAAATGGGGCAAGGGCAATGAACATCAAAAAACTTACGGCCTAGATATAGGAAAGTCAGCCAACTTCATCATCCTAGATGCAGATAGCCCATATGAAGCCATCAGAAATAGGGCAGAGTGCCTAGCCAGTGTAAGATGTGGTGAATTTTTATTTAAAAAGGCCAAGAGGGCCTATGAAATAGATTTAAATTTATAAAGATATAAGAATTAGGAAACTGCTAAGCCCCGACTATGGGGCTTCTTCTATTTGTATTTCAATCGCTCCAACAATTAATCTTAAGGAAAGCAAGATAAGTTTGATAGCTGTGCGCTTGCCTGTCCTATTTTTTCCCATATAAATCTAGGAGCTAAAACCTGAATTTAAACTAATACTATAAGACAATTAAATTTAAAAGTAAAAATGATCCCGAATCTGGGACCATTTTTGTGTTATTATAATTTATTGTTGATTTTTCCTATCATATTTTTTTCAGAAATATAAAAAGCGAAAGAGATTAATAAATAAATTCCAACAAAGAAGATGGCGGAATTTACAATAGAGAAATCATAATTAAACCATTTTAGGTAAAGTCCTGCACAAATGAAATAGATAAGCATTGCACAGAAATGGATGGCATGTCTTAAATAAGCCGCCCTATTCTTGTTTTTAAAAATATTGTCCATTAGGACAGATACCAAACCAAAGCCACCGTAAACTAGGCATTGGATAATTTTTGCATAACCTGGCGCTTGACTTGCTACAAAGTCTGGAACACCAACTAAATTTTCTTTAATTATCATAGATAAAATTGCCTCAATTAAGGAACCTATTCCTACACCAGCCAAGAATCCACCTAATAAATTTTTAAATTTTTCCATAAGTCCTCCTATAGGCCGAGAGCCTTCTTAAATTCTTTTAAATTTCTCCTAGAAACATAAGCAACATCTCCGTTTTTAAGTTCCACAGCGATTGTTCCTGTAAAAGATAAGTCAAGCTTTTTGACAAAGTCGAGATTTACAATGTCTGAACGAGATATTCTGATGAACTTCCTTTTATCAAGTTTTTGATCTAATTCATAAATAGCAAGTCTTGATGAAAAAGTTCCGTTCCTTGTTTTTATAAAAACACTCTTATCTTGGGCGAAGATTCTTATAATTTCTTCATGTGAAAGTATAAAAACTTCCTTATCACGAAAAGCCACAAGCTTGTCTACTAATCTATCAGCAAGTAAATCTTTTATGGTTTCGACTTCCTTAGAATACTCCTTGGCAAATATTTTTACCCTCGTTTCTTCAATGGTTTCGTCAATAATTATGTCAACTTTCATCCCTACCTCCTGCTTATATAATAATATCAATTTCAAAACTATGCATTAATTTTCTGATAAAAGGTTAAAATTGAAAGATAAGAGGTTAAAAAATTTATCTTTATATTTCCTTTTTATCAAAATGACCCTAAACTTAAGCTTTGTTTTTTATTGACTAAATTTACCAAACATTCTAATAGATTGACATAAAGGCTAATAACTGGTATAAAGAAGGGTATGAATTTATTCAATAATTTTTATAATAATAGAAAGGAAATAATATGACTAAAATAAAAAAATCTCCCGATAAGAAGTCGGGCGGGATTTTAGCTAGGATAGAAAGGGTGGGCAACGCTCTTCCCCATCCGGCTATTATCTTTGTAATCATGATTGCAATTCTTGCAGTGATTGCACAAATTTGTGCATCTGCAGGAGTTACCGTGAATTATTATGATGCCAAGGCAGAAAGCGAGGCAACTATTGCAGCTGTAAGCCTCTTAACTCCTGAGGGCATCCGCTATATGTTCTCATCACTTGTGCCAAACTTCACATCCTTTGCACCCCTTGGAATTGTCCTTGTGGCTATGCTTGGGGTAGGTGTGGCAGAAGATGCAGGATTTTTTGATGCAGGTCTTAGAAGGATGCTATCAAATGTCCCATCCCTCATCCTTACAGGGGCTGTTGTTTTTGCAGGAATAGTATCAAATATCGCATCTGATGCAGGATATGTAGTTGTAATCCCTCTTGGAGCTATGATCTTTGCCCAAGCTGGCAAGCACCCAATTGCAGGTCTTGCTGCTGCCTTTGCAGGTGTTTCTGGAGGCTTTTCAGCCAACCTCATCTTTGGACCAACCGATGCCCTTCTTTCAGGCATCACCAACGAGGCCCTAAGGGCGGCCAATATTTCTGCAAGCGTGGATGTGGCTGGCAACTGGTATTTCCTTCTTGTTTCAACCTTTATCCTAACTATAGTAGGAACTGTCGTTACAGAAAAAATCGTAATACCAAACTTGGGCACCTACACAGGAGACTATGTCCACGAAGATGCCCCTCTTACAGACCTTGAAAAAAAGGCACTCAAAAATTCTCTTATAGGCCTTGGGGTTTTCTTGTTAGTCCTTGGATTTTTGACAATCCCACAAGGGGCTATCTTAAGAGAAGCTGACGCTCATGGCAAGATGACCCTAGATGCCTTCCTATCAAAGGGGCTAATTGCTGCGATCTTCCTAATGTTTTTAATACCTGGTTATATCTTTGGTAAGACTGTAGGAAAAATCAACAACTCAAAAGACCTAGTGGCATCAATGAGTAAGTCCATGGAATCTATGGGAAGCTTCTTGGTACTCTCCTTCTTTGCAGCTCAATTTGTGGCATTTTTCGCCTACACCAACCTTGGCACAATCCTATCAGTCAAGGGTGCAGAATTTTTGGAATCAATCGGCCTATCAGGTATTGGACTTATAATTTTATTTATAATCCTATCAGCCTTTATCAACCTCTTCATAGGTTCGGCCTCAGCCAAGTGGGCGATCATGGCTCCAATCTTTGTGCCAATGTTTTATGGCCTGGGCCTATCACCAGAGCTTAGCCAGATGGCCTACAGGATTGCAGACTCATCAACCAACATCATAAGCCCACTTATGAGCTACTTTGCAATGATAGTAGTCTTCATGCAAAAATACGATAAGGAAAGAGGCCTTGGTACCTTGATATCAACCATGCTTCCTTACTCCATAACATTTTTAATCTGCTGGACCCTCCTATTGATAGGATGGATGATCTTCAAATTCCCACTAGGCCCAGGGGCAAGCTTATTTGTATAAAAATACCTCTAGCTTTAAGCTAGAGGCTTTTTTTATTTATGGAGTTTTTTGGCTAGACTTGGGCTAATTATAGCCGATAAGACCACGCAAAGGCTCACTATGGCAGCAGCTGATCCTGCGTAAGGGACAAGTTCTGGATTTGACCCTGCCATAAGCATTGGCACAGAAGCTGATACTCCTGCTAGGGTAGACATAGCTACAGCTGATATGCCCTTTCTTTTCATAAAAACTCTCTAATTTACCATCCTTATGTGTTATTTATACTTATTAAAAAGCTTGCCAATAAATGAACCTATTAAACTTATCCCACCAAAAATAAAGGTATAAATAAAGGCGCTGTCATTATAATCAATAAAGACTGATGGGACAAAAAGCACCATGACAAGAATCGGATATGCCCAAGAAAAATTATTTTTGTAGCTATAAATTAGAGCTGTAAAAAGACAAATTAGCGGTATTACCAAGAGCAAAAGAAACATGGCAGAGCCTGTATCAATCATAAGCTTTGGTGATATATAAAATGCCACAGCATCGATTAATAAATATGGAAGCATCTTTTTAAAATTTTTCATAAATGCACCTCTCTTTTACTAATTAATACCCAAAAACTTCCTCCTCTAGCTTTTTGTTTAAAAATATACTATAATCAAATAAAGGAGAGGTTCTTATGGATGAGAAAAGGAAATTCAAGCTTATAATAATAGCTTTCATAAGCTTGTTAATTGTAGGGGTTACAGGCTATATGTCCCTGGCCAATATAGACATGATAGATGCCCTCTACATGACAGTTATAACCATATCGACAGTAGGCTTTGGCGAGGTAGGCACGACAAATGATGCCTCAGAACTATTTTCGATATTTATGATTTTTATGGGAGTAGGTATAGTCGGTTACACCTTCACAACAGTTGTAGCCATGTTTGTAGAAGGAAAAATCGGAGATTTATGGAAGGGAAATAAGATGGAAAAGAAAATCAAGGCCCTAAAGGACCACTACATAATATGCGGTTCAGGGGAGCTAGCAGAAGTTATCATAGATAATTTTATAAAGAAAAATAAGGATTTCGTTGTAATAACAAATGATCATGCGGACCTAGACGATTACAGTCACCACGATATCCTCGTAATCGAGGGCCAATCTACAGAAGAAGACATCCTTGACCAGGCAGGGATAGCTAGGGCCAAGGGCCTAATTTCAACCCTTGATACAGAGGTAGATAATATTGTAACAGTTCTTACAGCTAGACACATGAATAAGGATATCTATATAATCTCAAATGCCATCACAAAATCAGGCAGCAAGAAGCTAATGAAAGTCGGTGCAAACAAGACCATCTCAGCCATAGAAATAAGCGGAAAGAGGATGGCCTCTCTCATAACCAAGCCAAATATAATGGCCTTTTTGGATGTAGTAACCAAGGTGGGCGATCTAGAGCTAGACCTAGAAGAAGTAATAGTCCACAAGGGATCCTACCTAGAAAATAAAAATCTCCTTGAAGCCCAAATCCCAAACAAAACAGGCCTTACCATCCTTGCTATAAAAAAGAAAGAAGACAATAAAATGCTCTTTAATCCACCTATAGACTATAGCTTTAAGATTGGCGATGTCCTAATAGTCCTAGGCCACGAAGAGCAAGTAGAAAAACTAAGGCACTTGGGAGATGAGATAAAATAGAAAATAAAATTATTATTTTAAAAACCCATATTAGAATTTGTATCTACGAGCTTATTTTCAATTGCTTAATACAAGATGAGCCTTGAATAAAATTTAATAATCAATTCAAAGAGAACATATCTTCTCTCGAGCCATCGACAAAATCATTTTCTGATGTCATTCAGACGAACGAAGTGAGGAAGAATGACATGAATTCAGGATTCCAAATTTAAGTATTTAAAAATATATTAATAAGTCTACACTCTGAGAGAACATTTGTTCTCTTTTTTTAAGTCTTAAAAACTAAAATTTACTTAGAAATTACTAGGTTCACTATATTCTTCTTACAAGTGTAAATTAAGAATACTTGCACTTAGTCTTATTTTCTTTAACTAATCCTATATTCTTTGAAATTTATGACATATTTATTTTTTATGATAAGACAAAACTTTTAATTTCTTATATAATGATATTGATTATCAGTATGAAAGGAGCTTGATATGACCTTATATAAAAAATTATTTTCATATATGCCTGAGCGAAAATTCCACGGATTATTAGCTGTGATATTATCAGCTTTTGGCATAGTCTTAGAATTTTACGCTTATTACCTCATTTGGATTTTGCTAAAAAACGTTTTTATTGGACAAGATTTGAAAAACTTAGCAAATTTTCCTACTAAAATCTTAATCCTATTTATCAGCTATGGAATTTTTTATTTTTCCGGTACATGGATGAGTCATTTAGCTGGTTTTAGGCTTGAAACTCGCCTTCGTGAAAAGGGAATAAGACATTTGTTAAAGGCTTCTAATAGCTTTTTTGACACCCACGATTCTGGCCAGGTCAGAAAAATCATTGACAACAATGTCGAACAGACCCATATGATTGTTGCCCACCTTATACCAGATCAGACTTGTGCAATACTCACTCCCATCTTTATGATTATTTTAACTTTTATTATCGATATGTATTTGGGAATATTTTTCCTAATCATTATAGGCATATCCTTAGTTCTAATCAAAAATATGATGGGTGACCAATCTTTTATGAAGATTTATATGGATAAGCTTGATCAAATGAATGCAGGAGCTGTGGAATATGTTAGAAATATGCCAGTTGTCAAAATTTTTAACGCCCCTCTTGTAGGTTTTAAGAAACTTCACCAATCAATCCTTACTTACAAGGATATGGTCTACAAATATTCTATGTCTTGCAGGATTCCCTTCGTCTTATTCCAATGGATTTTAAATATTTTCATCATAAGTCCAGTTTTTCTTGCAATTTTTATGGTAAGCAAGGGAGCAGATCCTCATATATGGGCGGCTAAAATTTTATTTTTCACCCTTTTTATGGGGATGTATTTTGCTAATACTATGAAAATTATGTATGTATCCATGTACATATTCCAAGCAAATTCTGCAGTTGACAATCTTGAGAGTTTATTTGAAGAAATGAAAATCAAAGAAATCTCTTTTGGCAAGGAAGAAAACTTTTCATCCTACGATATAGAATTTAAAAATGTAGATTTTTCTTATGACGGCTCTCATAAAATCCTCGAGGATTTTTCTGTCAAATTTGACCAAGATAAGGTCTATGCCTTGGTTGGTTCTTCTGGATCTGGTAAGTCTACAATAGCTAAGCTTATTTCAGGCCTATATCCAGTTGATTGCGGGGAAATTCTTATAGGAGGCAAAAATATTTCTTCTTATAAAAAAGATGCCTTAATGGATAAGATAGGCATAGTTTTTCAAAATCCTCAACTTTTTTCTGGCATTTCAATTTTTGATAATGTAAGGCTAGCAAAAAAAGATGCTAGTAAGGATGAAGTTTATGAGGCTTTAAGGCTTGCTAGATGCGATGATTTTATAGAAAAATTTAAGGATAAGTATGGAGCGATTATTGGTGCAGATGGGATAAACTTATCTGGTGGTGAAAAACAAAGGATATCTATTGCAAGGATTTTCCTAAAAAACCCTAAAATTATTATCCTAGATGAGGCATCAGCTGCTGCCGACCCAGAAAATGAATACGAACTTCAAATCGCTTTTAAATCTCTAATTAAAAACAGGACTACAATCATGATTGCCCATAGGCTTTCTTCTATTAGAGGAGCTTCCGAAATTCTCCTTGTAGAAGATGGCAAGATTGTAGAAAGAGCTAGTCATGATAACTTGCTAAAAGAAAATGGTAAATACAAGAACTTCGTAAACCTATATGAGACTGCAAACGAATGGAGGGTAAATTAATGAAAAAATATCTTAAAAACCGCTTCGCTCTAACAGATAAGGGCGCAGAAGGAGCTATAGTTGCAATTAAATATTCAACCCTCAAAAGCCTTTCCTACATGCTACCTATTATGCTTTTGATGTATGTCCTCCAGGGCTTGCTTGGTCTTGGCAAGATGAACCTAGCAATTTCAATTCTAGCATTTTTCATAATAGGCCTAGTGATGCTTTTTATAATTAATAAGGACTATATCACAACCTACAACGAAACCTACAAGGAATCAGCTAATCTAAGGATAGAGCTTATAGAAATCATCAAAGAATTACCACTTTCCTTCTACTCAAGAAGAGATATCACCGATCTTTCCCAAACCATTATGAAGGATGTAGATACAATTGAGCACGGCCTTAGTCATTCTCTACCTAGTTTTTATGGATTTTTGATCAATTTTGCTCTTATTTCCATATTACTTTTACTTGGCAATTTCAAACTAGGCCTTGCTATTATTATTCCTATTGGCCTTTCAATTATTTTAAATTTATTTTCAAGGAAAATGCAAATAAAGGCGACTGGAACCTATTACCAAGAGCAAAGAAAGTCCTCAAAAATTTTTCAAGAATTAATTGATTTGTCTACAGAAATCAAATCCTACAAGCTATCAGATGAAAAGGAAAAACAGGCAACAAACTTTGTAAAAGACCTTGAAAAGAAGCATATAAAGACTGAACTAGGACAAATTATACCGATAGTATCAGCTACTATTATTGCAAACTTATCCATAGCCCTTGTAATATTTGTCGGACTTGGACAGCTTATGGCAGGAGAAATTAATATTTTATACTTTGCAGGCTACTTGTTTGCAGGAGCAAGACTTATTGACGGAGTGGCAGCCTTTAACCAGGCCTATGGGGAATTAATGTATATGGATAGCCCTATAGAAAAAATTAAGGCCCTTAGGAATGAAAAAATCAAAAAAGGAAATAGGGCTGATATAAAATCATATGATATTGAAGGAAAAGATGTGGAATTTTCCTACCTTGATGATAAAAAGGTAATAGATAAGATTTCCTTTAAGGCCCTTCAAGATAAGACAAGCGCCCTAGTTGGCCCATCTGGTTGTGGTAAATCTACCCTAATAAAGCTAATAGCTAGACTCTACGACTATGATAAAGGAATAATTTCTATTGGTGATAAGGATATAAAAACTACAGATACAGCTGATTTATTCAAGCATATTTCCATGGTCTTTCAAGATGTAATTCTCTTTAATGGTTCTGTCATGGATAATATTAGAATAGGAAAAGCTGATGCTAGTGATGAAGAAGTATTAAAAGCCGCTAAGCTTGCAAATTGTGATGAATTTGTAAACAAGCTTAAGGATGGTTACCAAACAGAAATAGGAGAAAATGGCAGCAAGCTATCTGGAGGAGAAAGGCAAAGAATATCAATAGCAAGAGCATTTCTAAAAAACGCAGAAATAATTCTTTTAGATGAAATAGCAGCAAGCCTTGATGTAGAAAATGAAAAATATATCCAAGAATCCCTTAACAAATTGACAAAAAATAAGACAGTAATAATTATATCTCACAGGATGAAATCAATAGAAAATGTCGATCAGATAATTGTTATGAATGATGGCAAAATAGAAGCATTCGGCAAGCACGATGAGCTTCTTAAAAACAGCAAAACTTATAAAAAAATGATAGAATCTTCCAAAAAATCAGAAGAATTTATCTACTAGGAGGAAATAATGAATAAATTTGGAATACGTGATTTAGTAAATGCAGGAGTTTTTTCACTCCTTACTGTAATGGCCACTTGGTGCGGAGGTATGATTGGCTTTGTGCCAGTCTTAATGCCTCTTGTCCCTTTTGCTTGTGGCTTAGTCTCAGGTCCTGTCTTTATGCTTTATTCTACAAAGATAAATAAGTTTGGCATGGTTTTGATTATGGGTATAATTTTTGGCCTTGTATTTTCTATGTCTGGCCATGGTGCAATTGTTCTACCAGCCATAATTATCTTATCAATAATCTGTGAATTTATCTTAAAAACTGGCTCCTATAAGTCAATCAAAACCGCAAGAGTTACCTATACAGTCTTTATGATGTTTGCAGCCGCAAATCTAATTCCTATGTATCTAGCTAGAGATTCTTATGCTAAATCCCTAATAGACCAAGGATATGGAGAAGCTTATGTAGAAAAATTACTCTCAGTAATGCCTACATGGTCCTTCCTACCTGTTGTAATCTTAGGAATGATTGGTGGCTATCTGGGTTGCACCATAGGAATAAAGGTATTAAATAAACATTTCAAAAAAGCAGGTATGGCTTAATGAAAATTGATTTTAGGACCAAGTTCTTTTTGACCTTAATAATAGGTATAAGCACTATGGAAGGCTCACTAGCTAGGAGATACTACTATCTGGGTATCTTCCTAGCGCTCCTTCCCTATCTTTTTGCCCTATATGATAGAAAAATATCCCTTGTCTCCAAGGGTATTTTTTATACTGGCTTGGCCTTTCTTGGGCAAAATATCATGGAAAAATTCCCAAATAGCTTTTGGGCAATGATTTTAAATCTCTATGCCGGCATAGTAATTAAGATACTCCCAGGTCTTATTATGGGTTATTATACTATGACCACCACAAAGATGAGTGACCTTGTTTACTCCCTTCAAAAGATAAAATTTCCAAATACAATCATAATCCCCATTTCTGTCATGTTTAGGTTTTTCTACTCCATCAAGCAAGATTACAAAATCATAGGAGAAGCCATGTATATGCACGATTTAACCCTAAAAAGTTTTTTCAAAAACCCATCAAGGTTTATCGAATACAAGTTTGTTCCGCTGCTTATGATTACATCCCAAACTGCCGACAATGTCGCTATATCAGCCATGACCAGGGGAATGAAAGTAGATGGCGAGAGATCATCAATTTCAAGTGCTCAGCTAAGAAGCATAGACTATATACTTCTTGCCTTTGGAATATTTATAATAAGCTTATTTATAAGGATAAAATTATGCTAGAATTTAAAAATTTTTCCCTAAGCTTTAGTGAAAATGGCAAGGAAAATAAGATACTCGAACAAATAAATATTAAATTTGAAAAAGGAACAATAAACATCATCACCGGAAAATCAGGTGCTGGCAAATCCTCATTAATTAAAAGCATAAATGGAATAATACCAGAAATTGATAAGGCAAAAATTGCTGGAGACTTACTCTTAAATGGCAAGTCACTTTTGGACAAGGATATAAGTAGTAGATCAAATTTCATAGCAACAGTTTTTCAAAATCCTAAAAACCAGTTTTATGCTGTTAATTCTCTTGATGAAATAGCCTTTGCTCTGGAAAATAGAAATGAGCCTAGGGATAATATATATAAGAAGATTTCTTACTATAGCAAGCTTCTTTCAAGTGATAGCCTACTTGATAAAGATTTATTCACCCTATCAGGAGGTCAGAAACAGCTAATTGCAATAACTTCTGTAGCTGTTATGGATAATGAGGTCTATATCTTTGATGAGCCTTCAGCATCCCTTGATAAAGAGTCGATAAAAAAACTTTCCTCATGCTTAGAGGTCCTAAAAAGCATGGGCAAAATTATAATCATAGCTGAACATAGGCTATATTATCTTAAAAACATTTTGGATAAGCTAATAGTAATAGAAAATAAAAAGTCCATCACATACACGAAAAACCAACTGACTCCTAAAGTCATAAAAGACCACAAATTAAGGACTCTTGATGAAATAAGAAAAGAAGACCTAAAGTCTGATAAGTACCAAATAAAAAATCTCTTTGACAAAAATTGCGATAATACACAAGGTCTATTATGCAAGGATTTTTCTTGTGCTTACAAAGACACTCCCCAAATTTTTGATTTTTCCATTAGTTTTGAGCCTGGCATATATTTTATAATCGGAGCTAATGGTATAGGAAAAAGTTCATTTATTAGAAACTTATGCGGTCTAAATAAAAAACAAAATGGAAAAATCTATTATAAAAATAAGCATATAAAAAATCATGGAGCCTATATTTCACTTGTCATGCAAGATGTAAACTACCAGCTTTTTACAGAATCAGTTGAAATGGAGATGGCAATTGTAAGCGATGATAAGAATCTAATAGAAAAAAGCCTATTAGCTTTAAACTTAGCCGATAAAAAAGACCGCCATCCCCAAAGGCTATCTGGCGGAGAAAAACAAAGGCTTGCCCTAGGTCTTGCTATGGCAAGTCCCAAAGAAATAGTCATCCTAGACGAACCAACATCTGGTCTTTGCTATGAAAATATGCAAAGGCTTATAGAAATAATAAAGCAAATGAAAAATGCTGGAAAAACTATAATAATCATAAGCCACGATTATGAATTTATAAAAAATACTGACGAAAATATAGTGGAGTTTATAAATGAAAGATACTAGATTAAAATCTTGGGGTTTTGAATCCTTCCCAACAAGTGATCCTAGGATTATAAATTACATGGGCATAGAAAATACTGAAAATAAGATGACTTCTTATGAGCTTATACCCGGTGTCTTTGTCTTATATATTAACTTTAATAAAAAATATGAAGCCAAAAATTCAACCTCTAAAGGCAACTTAGGCTATAGGATAGGCTATTGCTATGAAGGAAACTACTTTACCCATATAAAAGATTCAAAGGTCTTAATAACAACAAATGAACTCTTTATAGGAAGATCTATACCAGAATCGAAATTTTCCTTCACAACTAGCCACAGAACTAGGGCCTTTAATATTATAATCTTAGATAAAGTCCTAGATAAAAACTCCAAGCTCTTCCCTTACATTGGCAAATTCCTCTATAACTTTAAAAATATAAAGAATATGGGTTATGTAATGAGAGAAAAAAGCCTAATAAATCTTGCCGACAACTTAATTCTAGCCCTAAAAAGTGAAGATTTTTTACTAATAAAATTGCTAACTCTAGAGCTAATTTATAGGATTGGAAAAATAGGAATGAATCCAAATAAGATGAACTATTTTAAGATAAATCACACTGAACTCGTTAATGAAATTGAAATATATATGAGAGAAAATCTTGATAATGATATAAGCCTAGAAGAAATCTCTAAGAAATTTAAAATTTCAAAATCAAGTCTAAATGATAAATTTAGCAAAACCTTTCAATACACACCTATGAAATATATACAAAGACTAAGATTGATAAAGGCCCAAGAACTACTTCTAAAAAGTAACTTAAGTATTATTGAAATAAGCAATGACCTTAATTTCAAAAATCCATCCAACTTTACCAGAGCTTTCAAGGATTTCACAGGCCTAAGCCCAAGTTCCTACAGAAAAACTAACCAGTAGTAAAAATAATCTAAAAATCATAAATAAAAACGCCCCTATTAGCAAATGAAAATATAAGCATAAGCTCTTAGAGGCGATTTTTTATTATAATCCTATGAAATTTTAACCATTGTAGGCTTCTTCATCTACAAATAGATAAACATTTGGATGAAGATTTAAAAGGCCGCATGGAAGCTCAGTTGAGATGCTTTCATCATTTAGTATCCTCTTAACAGCCTCGTGTTTGCTCTTTCCATTAGCTAGGACAATAATCATCCTTGCATCAAAAACTTCTGCAAGACCCATTGATAGGGCGTGTTTTGGAACATCTTCCTCACTTTCAAAAAATCTAGCATTAGCTTCGATAGTAGATTTTTCAAGCTCAACTATAGATGCGTATTTATTAAGCTTATCAGCTGGTTCATTAAAGGCTATATGGCCATTAACACCAAGGCCTAGGATTTGGATATCTCTTTGACCAAAATCCTCAAGAACCTTTCTATATTCCTTAGCATATTTGTCATCTGCCTCTGGAGCAGAAGGTAGGTTGATATTTTCCTTCTTGATATTTACATGATCAAAAAGATTTTCATGCATAAAGTAAGAATAAGATTGGTCATTTGCTGGATCTATGCCAACATATTCATCTAGATTAACACTTTTTGCATATTTAAAAGAAATCTCCCCTTCTTTTTGGGCAGCTATCAGGTTTTTGTAAAGACCGATAGGACTAGAACCTGTCGCAAAACCAAACTTTATTTGAGGCTTTTCAATCATATTGCTAATAACAAGCTCACTAGCCTTCTTGCTCATATCATCATAATCTTTGCATACTATAACTTTCATATATAACTCCTTTAATGGTAATAAAAATTTTATAGATAAAATTTTTATGGTTCTCACAGTTTTTCAAGCACGAAGTGCAAAGAAAAACGAACTGGAAGCCTTACTTTCCTTATAGTTATATAGATACCCATTTTAAATATTTTTACCATCATAGGCAAAATAAAAAACCCGACCGAGGCCGGGTTTGATATTTATTTTAGTCTTGCTAATATTGCAAAATTTAACAAGTTAAATTTTGTGCTAAAGCATCAGACCTTCATGCAATCCGATTTCATCGGATTGTGATAGGTCTTCATAAGGAACGTAATCTTTTTATTTATAATGCTCAGTGATTTTTATTTAAATTACTCCTATTCGTCGTAATTAAAATAAAAAGTCACATAAGGTTTCTCATCAGTTTTAACTTCGCAAGCTGTGCTTGCTTGAAAAACTGTGAGAATCGCAAAAATCGCTTACGATTTTTTTACTACCATTATATTCGTCGCATGTCCTCAAAGAGCCGGGCAGGCTTGCTTAAAATTACATAAATTTTTTCATCAATCTAACCTTCGTGCTACGCACTCGGTTATATTGTGAAAACCATAAAAATTTCGCAATTAAAAAACCCCGGCTAAAGCCGGGGTTAAGAACGTAATGTTTTTATTCCAGTCGCTCCTATTCGTCGCGACTTTCATAAAAAATTACATAAGGTTCTTCATAAATTTCTACTGCGGTGCCTTGCACCTTGAGAAATTATGAAGACCGCAAAAATTTTTCTTACAAAATTTTTGCTACCATTAATAGTTAAATGCTGCTACTTCGAACCATTCTTGTGGGTGGTGGCATGCTGGACATATTTTTGGAGCTTTTTTGCCTTCGTATAGGAATCCACAGTTTCCACATTTCCAGATTACTGATTCTTCTTTTTCAAATACTGTGCCATTTTCTACATTGTCGTGTAGTTTTTGGTATCTATCTCTGTGAGCTCCTTCAGCTTTTGCTATGTTTCTGAATGCTCTAGCGATTTCGTCGAATCCTTCTTCTTCTGCTACGTCAGCAAATGCTGGATACATATCTTCGCATTCTTCGTTTTCACCATCGATAGCGCCTTGTAGGTTTGTTAATGTGTCATACCAAATTACTGGCCAAGCTGTATAACCTTCTGTTAGTTCGATTGTTTCTAGTTTGTATTCTTCTTTTAGGAATTTATAGAATCTTGCAGCGTGTTCTCTTTCGTTCATTGCTGTTTCTCTAAAGATAGCTGCGATTTGTCTATAGCCTTCTTTTTCTGCAGTTTTTGCAGCATATGTATATCTCATGTTAGCTTGTGATTCACCAACGAATGATGTAAGTAAGTTTTGTGCTGTTTTTGTTCCTTTTAATTCTGCCATAATAATCTCCTTTATATTTTTTGTGACTTCATATCATCTGTTATTCATACTATATTATTAATTATACAAATGTCAAGAATGATTCTAAAGTTTTATTCTTTCTAAGTATGATATGTATAATCATTATCACTTGCAGGCATTAATTCCAAAATTCTTTTAAAATACATATTTCCATAGATTGACTAGATGTAAGCAGAAGAATTGTATTTATAATTGATTCTACCCTTATGATATTGATAATGATTTTCATTTTGAAATATTATGCAAACTAGTGATTAAAGTGTTTTATAGGAAATATAATTTGTTATAAGAAATTTCCTTTAAGGGTATAATCATATAAAGAAGGATAGGAGGAAACATGAAATTAGATTTAAAAAATGTTAACTTAGAAAATTTAAAAGACTATGAAGAAAGAGCTCTTGATGCTTTCGATACTCTTATTAATAAGTCAGGCAAGGGCAACGACTTTCTAGGCTGGATTGATAGACCAGTTAACTATGACAAGGAAGAATTTGAAAGAATCAAAAAGGCAGCCGAAAAAATTAGAGCAAATTCAGATGTTCTTGTATCCATTGGTATAGGTGGATCCTACCTAGGTATCAAGGCTGTGGATGTGGCTTGCGATTCTTATTTTAACTCAAATAGAAAAACTCAAATAATCTATGCAGGCAACCAAATTTCTGGCCAATACATGGTAGAACTTCTTGACTACCTCAAGGATAAGGACTACAGCCTTAATGTAATATCAAAATCAGGTACAACCACAGAGCCAGCCATAGCTTTTAGATTCCTAAAAGAAGCTATTGAGGAAAAATATGGCAAGGATGGTGCAAGAGAAAGAATTTTTGCCACAACAGACAGGGCCAAGGGTGCCTTAAAAGACCTAGCTACAAAAGAAGGCTACGAAACCTTTGTAGTGCCAGATGATATAGGTGGAAGATTTTCTGTAATATCTGCTGTAGGCCTACTCCCACTAGCTGTAGCAGGAATTGATATAGACGAATTTATGGCAGGTTTTGCTGATGGTAGAGAAAAATACACTCTTAAATCCATGGAAAATGATGCTATAAAATATGCAGCAGTAAGAAATATGCTCCATGAATCTGGCAAAGACATCGAAGTCCTTGTAAATTACGAACCAAAGCTAAAATATGTAGCTGAATGGTGGAAACAACTTTATGGCGAAAGCGAAGGAAAAGATGGCAAGGGAATCTTCCCAGCAAGTGTAAATAACACAACAGACCTCCACTCTGTAGGCCAAATGATCCAAGACGGAAAGAGAAACCTATTTGAAACAGTAATAGAAGTCGAAAATGTAGACAAAGACATAAAAATCAAAACAGATGCCGACAACCTAGATGGCCTAAACTACCTAGCAGGCAAAAAAATGTCCTTCGTCAACAAACATGCCATGGAAGGTACAGCAATGGCCCATGTAGAAGGAAATGTACCAAATATTAGGATTAAACTAGACAAGGTAAACGAAAGAACTCTAGCAGAACTCTTCTACTTCTTCGAAATAGCAGTAGGAGTATCAGGCTACATGCTAGGAGTAAACCCATTCGACCAACCAGGAGTAGAAGCATATAAGAAAGCAATGTTTAAACTACTAGGTAAACCTGGATACTAATGGTAGCAAAAAAATCGTAAGCGATTTTTTTGCGGTTCTCACAATATATCAAACACGAAGTGTGAAGATAGATTGATGAGAAACCTTATGTAATTTTTTCATAAGAACGCGACGTATAGGAGCGTTCGTTGAAAAAGATTACGTTCTCTACACCCCAGCCCTAGCTGGGGTGCTTTAAATCATACAAAAGACCTCAGCCGAGGTCTTTTTGTTTAGTCTTTATTTTTTAATCCTAATAATATTAAAATTAGAATTTTTCATAAATATCTCATCATGGCTTATAACTATGACCAATTTTCCTTCCCTATTAAGGTCCATAATTAGGTCTAAAACCTTGCCTTTTACTTCCTTGTCTAGGAAATTTGTTGGTTCGTCAAAAATGTATAGGGACTTGTCAGTCTTTATGGCGTGTTTTAATTGGGAGAGTTTCTTCTGGCCTGATGAGCCCTTAAGCTTATCTTTTAAATTGCCATACTCGCTTATAAGAGGGTTGGCCGGGATATAAACTAAATCGTCAAATAATATACCTGATGACTTATCTACAGGTTTTCCATTTATTAATATTTCTCCCTCATATCTTCTCGTTAGGTTCATTATGGCCTCTACTAGAGTAGTTTTTCCTATGCCATTATCCCCTACAATGAGGTTTATTTTCCCCTTTTCTATATTTTGGCTAAAAGGCAAATGGAGCCTTTCTCCCTTGCTTCCTAAGCTTATGTAATCTTTTGTTTCTAAAGATTTTATCTTTGCCTTATCAAATTTTACAGGGGTCATATTTATAAATTCATAAAAAGAGTCCATGGCAGGCTTACCTGAGACATATTCCCTTCTTGTGTTAAAGGTATCAAGCATAGGATCCCAAAGGGAGCTGATGTAGATTGACACCGCAGCATAAGAGCCTGGGGTCATCTTGCCCTTTATGATAAGGATAATTGAAATAATGGTTGTAAGGGTGATGGCCATATTTAGGGTTCCATAGACAAAAATATTATAAATCACACTTTCATATCGAACCTTTGTTATTAGATTTTTAAAAAATCCCTTAAAGAAATCCCTAATTTCCGGTAATTGCTTTTCCTCCAAAAACCTCTCTTCCTTGCTAAGACTATTAGAATCAAGCAAATAACCCTTGATATTTTTCATATCATCCAAATGATTTGAGGAATAATCCGAAATCTTCTCCTCACTCTTGTAGGAGACAAGGGCTGCAATTGGAGCAATAATCACAAAGGCTATCAAAAGATAAGGTGAGATAAAAAATACAATTATACAAATTGCCACAAACTTTAGGGCGTTTAAAAATATTCTCAAGGTATTTTTGTAGATAAAGGGCTGGACTATTTCAAAATTTTGGCCAAGTTCTTGGTTTATCCTAGCCTGGTCGATATTATAAACCTTACTGTCATAGGATTTTAGCGCCTGATCAAGCCTTTGAAATTGATTAAGGTAGGCCTTGGCGTCGTTTTTCCCAAAAAAATAATCTTCTAGGACATAAAAAATATGGATGCCAATATCAAGTAAAACCATAATCCCAATATGCTTAAGGGTCTGGTCCAAGTCCTTAGCAATCGCAAAGTCAATGGCCCTGGCAGTATTAATAGGAATTAACAATCCCAAACCGATTACTATTAGCCTAATTATCAAAAGTTTTACAAATTCTTTCTTATCAGTCAAATAAAAAAATCTCAACATAGGCTACCTCCTTTATTTTTATATAGGATCAATATACTTAAGTCTAGTAAATTAAAAAGGGACATGGCTGTCCCAATTTTAATTATTTCCCAAAACATCTCCTATGCCTTGATTTATTGACTTTAGTGCCCCATCTTTGTCAAGGTGGCTTGCAAAAATTCTCGATAATTTTATTGAATTTCTATAGTTTTCATCTCCCAATTCATGTTGGCATAAAAATTTCAGATAATATAAAAATGCAAACATCTCGCTATGATTAGAATATTTTGCAAAAGATATAGCTTCGTTAATTTTTTCTAAGCCATTAAGAGAATCCCTCTCTATATCCATGACATTAACAAGTGAGTAGTAGGCAATTAATTTTATAAGACTTTCGTCGTTTTTATCTATTATGGATGATAAAATCTCTTTCCTATCAATATTTTTAAAATAAGCTTTATTATTACAAACATTTATAAGAAGTCTTGCTTCTAAAAAGCTCAAATCTCTAGTTAGTATATTGTTTTTATTTATCCTAGCGCTCGTGATATCCTCAAACTCCTCTGTTAAACTAAGTAAAATTGGAGTTTTTAAGGATTTTATAAAAAGCTTCATTAAGGCTAGTTCATAGTCTTTTCCCTTAAAATTATGATCCTTTTCTAAAATATCGACTTTCTTTTCTAATAATAGGATTTCCTCCCTGGATTTAAAGCTAGAAAGAATGTCAAAACTTGATAGAAGTTCCCTATATAAATATTGGGATTCATAGATATCTTTTATGTATAAATCAACTATGTCAGCATCAAGACTTGCTGATAATTTTAGGAGAGTGTCAATGCTCGGTTCCTTTATTAGGCCATTTTCTATCCTTGATATGGACCTGCGGCTGATTCCTGATAAAAATGCCAAGTCTTCCTGGCTAATTCTTTTGTTTTCCCTGATTTTTGTAAGGTCATTTCCAAATTTATATATAGACATAGAACCTCCTTTCGTTTTGACTTATATCATACCACCTTAACTTGATAGCTACATTAAAATTAGTCATATAAAAAGACCTCATTTTATCCGAGGTCTCCTTAAATTTCTCTTATAAGCTTTTTATCATCACCTATTTTAGAGTATTCACCTAATCATAGAGCTTCTTAACTTAGTAAAATTGATCCTTATTTACTACAAGCTCAAGCAACATGCATTTATATAGTAACTATTAAATCTATAAATCCCCTTATTTTACAAAACCCATAGATAGGAAAACTTAACAAATATAAAAACAAAAATTATTGCTATTATCACTAAAGCTACCAGTGAATAAATTTTCTCCTTTTTGTTTAAATCAGACAATAAGATTTTTAAAAATAACGTCACTAAAAAAGCTCCTACAAAAACTGACCTATACTCTTTTAATTTAAATATATCAAATATAGATAAAAGAATAAGTGCTGTTAATGCTATAGATATTATGTTGACTATCTTTAATTTATTTGTATTTTCTTGCATAATTTTGCTCCGTATAAATATTTACTTTTTAGAACTTAGTCACACCCACAATTGTTTTTGAAGTTCTATACGCTACATTATGTTTTGATCCCCTACGCCTTATATGTCTTACCTTTTTTATCTTAAATATAAGACCATGCTCAGTTGACTTATTGGCCAGATGATTATTATAATACCTTACAATTTCACTAATCACAACAGTTACACCACCAGCTCCTTCTAGTCCTGGTACATAAGACATAACAAGACCAACTAGGCTAGCAACATCAATCTTATCACCTAGGGAATCACTTATCTGCTTATAGGTAAGCCTTTTTGTCTCATAAGTTGTTTCTACCCTATAAAATGATAAATCAGCTGGCAAATCTATTGTTTTATTGGTGATTGTAGAATAGAGGGTATTATCTTTAAAATTCGCAATTAATTGATTTTTTTCTCCAGTTTTACTATCAGTTATTGTTACGATTCTTTTATCACCTTCATCTTTAATTTCTATATTATTTAATATACTCTGGTTTGTAACTTTTGTTGAGCTTTGAGTTATCGAATTGATTTTTATATCATCTTTATTCATTCCAATATTACATTGGCTAGCAAAAGCTTGGCCAATTGGGCTAGCTAATATGCTAGCACTTAATAAGCAGGCAAAATATTTTGTTTTTTTATTTTTCATAAGTTTCTCCTTTACCTGTCTCTTATACACATCTGACGCTGCCGACGAGCGATCTAGT
>OJLY01000390.1_pt1 | contig 28119 bp, 14 predicted proteins | sample 1597031 | NCBI WGS metagenome assembly OJLY01 (sample SAMEA3904673, study PRJEB24821) | metagenome | biome: Builtin; feature: hospital; material: surface | place: USA | collected 2013-06-03
CGCAAAATGTAATGTATGGTGTGTTATTCTGTTACACCCCAGAGGCTTTCCCTGCACCATTACGCGGCGCTGCTGACGGCGTTGGATCGAGCCTGAATCGATTATTTGGTATGTTCGCAGCCATCATCAAGTCCTACCAGCCAAATTCTGATTCGGCCACACCTCTTTACGTGTCAGCTGCTCTTTTCATCGCTTGTGGCTTGCTCATGATTACGCTTCGTGTCGAGACAGCGGCACGCACTTCTATCTAATTTATATCCTTGTATTTGTAATGCACGACGTCAATTGCAGCAGTGATAATGTTTTACGTCTCACGTCTATCTCCATAACACCGAGAACCAAACCGCGCCACAGCGCCGTGCGATTCAAACTGGCGCTGCTTTTTAGTAGAAATGCGTCAGCCGTGCATATTGATGCATATCCCACATGCACAATTTCGACGACCGCCTGCGAAGATTTGTGCGAGAATTTTCAACATAGGCAGTGGGATTGCTGTAGGAAGAAGCTCTAGATCATCCCTCCATGCAAGAAAAAGCTCACCAGCACCATGAGCAGCAGAGCGACTTGCTTGCTGTGAAAAATGATGGCTCTGAAAAAGAGCACGCTGTGCAAGGAGTGGACATGAGTGATTTTTGCGAGGCTCATGTTGAGTCGGCTGCTGTGAAAGCAGCCTATGCTCGTAAGGTCTACATCTTCAATAAGATTATAAACGAAAATATCGGTATGACGCCGTGGCATTATGGACTTTTGATGGTCGCAGGTCTTGGCTGGTTTCTTGATAATGCCTGGCTTCAGCTCGTGGCTTTGATCCAAGCGCAGATCACCGTCGAATACTACGGCGATCAATATGTTAAGGATCACCCCTACACTTCTAATCCAGCCTGGCTGACATGTGCGCTATTCACAGGACTGTTAATTGGTGCTACCTTTTGGGGATATGCGGCGGATGTTGTGGGTCGCCGTCTTTCCTTTAATGTAACCCTGTTCATCTGTGGTGTATTCGGCGTTGCCGCTGGTGGTGCTCGGAACTTTGCCTCTTTGGCTGGTCTCATTGGTGCATCTTGTTTCGGTATCGGTGGTAGCATGCCTGTGGATGGCATGATTTTTCTTGAATTCTTACCCGGCAATCGTCAATTTCTACTGACGCTCCTGTCAGTGTTCTGGTCCCTGGGCCAATTGGTCACATCATTGATCGGATGGGGCTTCATCGCCCACTGGCACTGCGATACACACGATGAATGCGTGAACAATACTACATCGGCTGGCTGGCTTACTGACAATGTAGGTTGGCGGTACATGATTTTTACGACAGGCGCCTACACGCTTTTTGCGTTCTTTGTTCGTTTCTTCCTCTTTCGCATCCCAGAAAGCCCTAAATTCTACCTTTCCAATGGCCGCGATGCTGAAGCTATTCGTGCTTTGTATACATTTGCCAACATGTGCGGCAAGCCGCTCCCTGAAGGCTACTTGACCGTGGCATCTCTTCATGCCGCAGCCAACGAAACAGAAAGTTCGAACCCTGAAGCTCTGATTGAGGCGCCCAGCGGTGTTCTCTCGTATTTCAGGGCATGGATGCTGGACATTAAGCATAACCTGCTCCATTCTGAAGTCAAATCACCTTTCACGCAGCTCAAGCCGCTATTTTCTACCCTTGCTCTTGGTTACACGACCTCTTTGACTTGGATCCTGTGGTTGCTAATTGGTTTGGCTTACCCTCTGTTCAATTCTTTCATTATCACGTATTTGAATGATGGACAGAGTGGTGGTGGGTCCGGGTTTAGCAACAAAACATACCGCAACTACGTGATTGTATCAGTGTGCGGTGTACCGGGCAGTTTGATTGGTGCATGGATGGTTACATGGCCGCGCTCCGGTCGACGTGGTGCCATGGCGATCGGAACCCTTTTGTCGGGTGTATTCCTTTTTGGCTTCACTGGCGTAGGCAGTGATCCCGTGAGCCAATTGGCCTTCTCATCGATCGTCAACTTCATGGAGAATATCATGTATGGTGTGTTGTATTGTTACACCCCTGAATCTTTCCCTGCTCCACTTCGTGGCACAGCTGGCGGTATTGCTGCCATGCTCAACCGCGCTATGGGTGTGGTCGCGGCTATCATCAAGGTCTACACTACAGGTGACACAAGCTCTACCACTGCTCAGGCGCCTATTTACACGTCTGCAGCTCTATTTATCCTTTCTGCACTACTTATGCTTACTTTACGTGTGGAAACCGCCGCGCGCACATCCATTTAGTTACCGTCATGGGGCTCCTAGTTCGAGTTCAAGGCATTCCTTTCATTTGCTAGCTAATCTTGCGTTTATATAATGTAGAAAAGTTTCGATATGACCATCTTGCATTCAGCAGTTGTCACGAGAATTGTGAGTGTCAACGGGAGAGGTTCTCTTCGTAACTTATGCAGGCGCAAGATGACACCTGGTATCAAAGTTCGAGTTCGTGGAAGGAATCTCACGATTTTACAACCACATGAGAGAGCCAAAGCTGTCTGCACTATGGGGTCCATGCTGATGCCCAGGATGTCGAGGCTCCACACATGCTGAATATCGTTCGAACCAGACATAAAGATGTACATATAACATAAATGATAGCCACATCAGGCTTATATTTGGATCATGCCCACTTTAGGGAGGCCAATACTATCAGCTACATCATTCATGAGCATGCCAAAATGACGGGGCGCAGCACATTCTATTTCAACAAAGGATCGGGTCCAGCAGTATGGTCACCAAGCCCTGCCTTAGAACACTTTCACTGCACGAGGGAATTGACATGTGGTCTGTGAATGGCATTCGCCGCTCATGCACTGTATCGAGCTGGATTCGCTTTTTATGCTTAATGCTGTTATCATTCCCTCTTTTTATATCTCGACGTGTTATGCTCGCTTTATGATTCTCGCGCTTTGCTTCTCCTTCCAGAAGTGCTACAGCACCCGTATTAAAAAAAGTCGCACGAATATCGCTGAAGACCATATAGTGAGGACAAAGCACTAAGCGCCCTTGTATCGCTGTGCATCCCATTGCCTCCAAATGTCTTTAAAGACAAGCTGTGCACTTGCATCGAGCATGCTCTTGAGTGCCGCGTCGCGCTCAAAGTCACCACAAATGTCGCATAAAGCAAATAGGCCCGGCAGTATTTCCTGCCGCAGATTCGGAGCAATGGTCGTATGTGGCATAGTAACACAGCGGGCATAGGCGACCAAAATGTACACGGTATGCTTCGTCATAGACTTGGCTAGCGTCTCATTCATATTGGGAGTGTGGGGCTTGGCCTTCTTCGACACGTGAATCACGCTAGTTTTACCAGCAAGCTCAGACAGTACGCGCCGCAAGGCCTGAGCAGCGTCAAGACCTAGCGGCGATACGACCATATTCAGCCAGCACGGCATAGATGCATGAATTTGGCGCTCGATCGCCATACCAGTATGAGCACTTGAAACGTGTGATAGAAGGCGCCATTGCTGTGACAGTATTTCAGTTAAATGAGGTAGGCATGGCTTGATCAAATCTTTGCGGTGTCGAATGAGGGATCGAAGCACTCCACAAATACCGCCAAAAATAGCACTGGCGTCGTGCTCATCGACAGGTTCTGCCAAGCGAGGCCCAAGTAAGATGCCCAAAAGAGCCAAAATTCGCGGCACATCAAAGGGACGCAGCATGTGTGGCCGGTATTGACACACGCAAACGAGCACTTCCACGATGGGCTTGGTGAGCGTAGGAAAATGCGTGGCCATTGGGCCTAGCGATAACACTAGATGCGAAAAGCACTTGTCAGAGGCCCGGCTTGAACGCGGAGGTGCATGCTGGAACATGAGTGCAATAACTTGGAGGAAAGATACCAATTCGCTCAAGGTGCATGTCGTGTCGGTATGAAACAAGGACGTTAGCGCATTGAGGGTGGAGCCATATGCATCGACTTCCATCGTCTCGATCACAGCCACAAGTTGGGGTATAAGGTCATCAGATGTCTGAGAAAAGGTCGAGGATAACATGGCAAAAGCACATACCATGTGCATAAATCTGCCTTTGTCAGGAGCAACGGACATAATGCACGATAGTAGCGCAGGAGCGAGGGGTGCAAGATGTGGTGTTGCTGAAGAACACAAAGCATCTACTGCCTGCAACAAAGGTGCCATGCTCTGCGGATGTGCTCGTAGATAGGCCGCCAAGATCCGAAAAAGAAGCGCAAGCTCCTTGGCACTTTCGAACGACATGTCTGAGTGAATTTGGGCGACAGCAGACTCGACGGATGGGGCCAACGTCGGCATCCATGCCAAGATCCTATTGTCGACGGCAAAAGGTAAGATCTCCGCCAAAGCACACCGTGCCATATGTCGCTTAGGTGACGGTTTGGAAGCTGCTGCCAAAGACATCCAATCGTCGATCGGCAAAGATGCTTCTTTGGCATGCGGAAGTATGGCACGAAGAAGAGACAAGCTCATAGTTTCGTGGGCGCCATTCAAATAAGCTTGTGGCAACTTGAGTAATGCATCAACATAAGCGGTTAGCGGCGTCGCAAACGAGGCAGTATGTGGATAGGCCTGCAGCCAACGAAATAAGAGCTGCTTCAGTTCGGCATTCTGCACTCGGGAGTGATCCAGTTGCCAAAAATACGGCGCGAGTTCCAAAGCAACAGGGCGAGTCACGTATTCAACAGGCACACGCGTAAGTATACGCACCGTACGAAGAGCATCTTTGCCGCTCAATGATACGCGCGCGTATCGTAAAACAGCGGCCTGCCACCGCTTTTGCTCAAAAAATTGGGCATTGCGGAGTAAAAGTGCACTCACTGTTCGCAACATGCCATGCGCATCCAATGTCTGAGCCATAAATGCGACAAGATGATCCAACAACGCATCAGAGGCCATTTGTTCGATGATGTGAAGCCACCTTGTCGTGATCAGGCGCCATAACGCAACAGGTGCCTGATCCGTTTCCGTCAAGCCCAGCACTTGGCCATCCCAGGTACTAGGCGCCATATCTGTGTGCAAACCAGCGAGTAACAAGTCAATAAGAGCATCCTCGTTCCACGGCGGCGGGGTGCCTGTGACTTCGGCTTCACAACAAAGAGCGCGAAAAGAGGACAAGCGCAGCACCGGGTCACATTTTGCATCCGAGAGATAAGCTGACAGCCGCTCACACGGAAGAGATGTGATACAGTAGCCACACTGAACGAGACGTACATGCAGCTCAAGGCCGACAGAAACCACCAACGAGTCGGACGCGTTCATACAAGATGCAGCCCAATCGGCTAACAGCGCGCGTTGATCCCCGAGTGGTGTGAAACTTGGTACCAGGAGGCAAAGTAAGTATGTCATGCATACTGTCATGGAAGACTGGGCAGAGCGAACCTTACTTAACATGTCGAGCATCATAGCATGTGCTTGCTCGATCGTAGCGTGTTTGGTTAACGACTCTTCCCACGCGCGTGCGCTTTGCACGCACAAGATAGGACTCTGCATGAGCTCAGATAGAGGCTTGTTGAGAGATTCACACGCCTCGCAAAGGGTATCCAGGAGCCACGGCAGACGACGCTCTTGACTTACGCGCGCAAGAACAGCATGCGCAAGTGCCAAAGCAGTATTAAATGCTGGCATTTTCACTGAAAGGCGCGCCGCATGTGTCCAAACAGTGGTCAAATGATGAGCCACTTCTTCGGGACATAAACGCCACAAGGTGTGTAGCAGGGAAAAAGACGTGTCTCGTCCAGCAGCGGTCGCGTCCATATCGCGCAGGGTATAAGCCAAGACCTTTGTCCATAGAGTTGTCCAAGTATCTTGGTCGTCACCACCGGGCTGGTATAAGCCACTCTGATCAATAGCTTGAACGAGTGACAGTAATGTCGGCACCTTGTCAGGCAAGGCAAGTAATGCAGAGGCAAGGGGCACGAGGCATCGTTCTAACGCGCCATGTCGAATGATAGCGGGCGGGGCATGAGAATGCATTGCAGATGTATGTTTGACGAGATGAAGCAGCAGCGGTGCCAGCACCGCATCGTAGGCCGGATGAGATGGGAGCAATGCACACAGTGATGATGTCAGAAGATCGACTGAATCGGGAATGGCAGTGGCGCTGGCCTTGAGTTCTAATGCTAAGGGGCCATAAAGCGACAGGCCTGCCACATGATCCAGTAATTCAGCGAGATATGTCGTGTCCGTATGTATACGAGCGGTTGCATAGGGCAGCAGCGATTCGGCCACGAAAAACTTTGCACTCTTTTTTGCATTTGAGCCGAGGGCAAGATCAGATGCCCAGGGCTTACACACAGCCTCCCACATGTGAGTACAGGTCTCAACCATGCTGGCTAAATCAACATGTGCCATGACCTTGATCAAGTCGCGGAAACACGCATTGACCGCGTCGATCTGGCTCGCACCGATCCGTCGAATGCATGCCGGCAGCAGTATGGTAAGAACTGGTACAGCTTTTCTCCATGCGTCTGCTGATGGTTCTTCTGACAATGCAGATACGAGGGTGAGCACGTTGTGTCTCGATACGATTGCATGCAAGAAGTCAGAATCACCTGAAACCGTAGATAGAACCTGTAGAAGCAGCTCCCAATAATCCGCTTCAAGGTATTTGGGTTCGACCCTAGATCCGGCCTTGGCACTCGATGTCATGATATCTAGTGTGCAATCGAGAATCAGCTCGACTTTGCGAGGCACATACATCGTATCGTCCGCCCACGCACTCCGTAAAATGTCAATTTTTGGCGCAGATTTTGCACCACTCGAAATGGAGTCAGACGATGATTCATTCCGTTTTAGAATTTGGATCAGCTGTTCTGACGTCAATATCCCGCATGCCGCCAAAGACAATGACGACATCGTCGAACTGCTAAGCTAGGGCCGTGCATCAAGCCGACTTTTTTTCCAAGGGCCTGGCAAACGTCACGTGCAGCTCTTCTTCCATCCGCGCGATTGCTCAGCCTTCTTGCCTTCTACAACGACGTCATGTTGCTGCGTGCGAGCGTGCCGATCATTCGGCAAGCAGTAGCTTCGGCGCGTGTCCCGTCTTTGAATATGATGCGGCCTATGCAGGTACAGATGATCCAGCGGGCCATGATACCGCAGCCTATTGTCCCCCCTCTGGCTCGTGGCATGAAAGTCCGTTCGTCTGTGAAGCGCATGTGTAATCACTGTGCCATTGTGCGTCGTAAGGGGCGGCTATATGTGATATGCAGCAAGAATGCAAAGCACAAACAGGTACGTGACACTAGATTGACATGCAGCGTCAAGGATAAGCTCTCGGATACATTGTAGACACAAATGAAATTACGTGATTCATTCAACTTTCGAGGGTGCTATTTGTTGTTTAACAAAGCTCGGGGAAGTTCTTCTTGCACTTTGCCACGATCTTCTTCACATCTTGGCTGCGTGCACGCGTGGTGACCAGCAGTGCGTCTGGCGTGTCGACGACCACCACGTCGTCCATACCCAGGCAGGCAATTTTCCGGCCGCTCGCAGGTACCACAATACCACCCACTTGGCCTTCCGTGACGACAAGACTTGGGTCACCGAGCACACGAGCCTGATTCTTTTCAGCAGGCAAGAGATCAGTGAGCGAAGCAAAGTCACCCACATCATCCCAACCGAACGTAGCAGGCACGACGGCCACCTGACCAGTCTTGGACGCTGGTTCGGCCACAGCATGGTCGATAGCAATCTTGGGGAGGCCAGGCCATACCTCGTTAAGTACAGTCTGGCGCTCGGGCGTGTCCCAGGCCTTGGCGATCTTCTGCAGACCATCGTGCAGCTCAGGCACATACACAGCCATCATATCCACCAGCACCTGAGCCTTTACCACAAACATACCGCCATTCCAGCGGTACTCACCAGTGCTTAAGTATGCACTTGCCGTACGAGCGTCAGGTTTCTCCTTGAACTCTTCGACGCGCTGCACATTAGGAGCATCAGCGATGTCGAGTTTGCCGCCTAGCTTGATGTAACCAAAGCCCGTCGAGGGATGCGATGGTGCAATACCAATCGTAACAAGGTAGCCATCACGAGCGGCCATCACAGCCTCACGCACAGACGATTCAAACGCTTCACGACCCGAAATGATGTGGTCGGCAGCAAATGAGCCAAGAACGGCCGTGGGGTCACGGAGCGCAAGCACCGCAGCAGCCAGGCCAATGGCAGCCATCGATTCACGAGGTGATGGCTCGGCAAAAAGGTTGGCGCTAGGGACTAGCGGAAGCTGTTCTGACACGGCACCCACATGGGCTTGTCCCGTTACCACCATAAACTTTTCAACACCAGAGAGCGGCAGCAGACGGTCCCAGGTGTTTTGAATTAGGCTGCGACCTGCGCCCGTCAGGTCGAGCAAAAACTTGGGGCAGTTTTCACGACTCAAAGGCCACAAGCGCGTGCCAGCACCGCCGGCAGGCACAACCGTCCAGAGATTCAGGGACGGGTCGGTAGGCTCAACCTGTGATTCTTCCTGTGTGACAGAAAGACCCGACTTGGCATGCGGACGGGAACGCTCGGGTGTCCAATGGTCAAGTGACGACTGGTACACGCTGAAGCTCTGACGACGCGCCGGCGAGAAGATAGGAGAGAAATTGGCGGCGGTCGGCGTATTGGGCTCAGTCCGCTCAACATTATCAAGACGATCGCTAAGGCGATACACTTCACGACGAAGATCCGAGATGCCTGTCAAGATCTGACCAAGAATGGCTTCTTGGTTTGTCCCGCTCATGATGTGCAGCAGGAACGAGGGCTAAGGAACCGCCTCCGAAGCCCAGGGCGCCGTTTCCAGGGAATTTTCCGCACAGATCACTCGGGTTTCGCATTCTTTCTTGTGATTCGCCCTTCCATTCAAAACCATTTGCGAACACAGGTTTTTTACTCCGTGCGGATATCAACACGTGGACTCCACGCGCATGACACGAACCAAGTCGTCCTACCATACATATCCTATCAGATCATGCTGCCAACTCTTCGAGCGTCTTGCCCGTATTAACGTTGTCATAGAATGCCGCTCCGTGCGTTGTCTCGGCAATGATACCGGCGCGGATAACCCAGTCACCAAATGGCTCGCCATGGAGGCGCTCGCGCGCGTAGCGAGGAATCAAAATTTCGAGAATCTCAATAATCTCCTTTTCTGTCACGCTCTCGCGGAAAATCTTGTTGAGACGTTGACCGGCATGACCACCTCCCAAGCACATGACGTACGTGCCAGGCGCCTTGCCAATAAATCCAATCTCAGCAACCCACGGTCGTGCACATCCGTTGGGACAGCCAGTCATGCGCATGACAATTTCGTCGTGTTTCAGGCCATTAGCGAGGTAGATGCGCTCGAGCTTGTCAACAAGCTTGAAGATATAGCGCTCTGACTCAGCCATAGCCAAGCCACATGTCGGAAATGCCACACATGCGCTTGCACTAAGACGCAGGCCCGACTTTTCCCAGTTGTCCATGCGGTACTCGCGCAGGTGCGCCTCAATACGGGGTTTGTCCGCCTCATTAATGTCGGATACAATAATGTGCTGGTTTGGCGTGAGGCGGAACGTGCCCTTGTGGAACTTGGCCAACTCGCGCAGACCTGTACGGAAAGGCATGCCCGGTTCATCAATGATACGGCCATTTTCGAGCCACAGCGTGCAATGCCACTTGCCGTTCATGTCCTGCAGCCAGCCGTAGTCGTCCGTGTTGGATTCGAAGCTGAAGGGCCTGGCCTCTTCGAACGCATAACCAAGGCGGCGCTCAAGCTCAGCGCGGAAGTTGTCGGCGCCGCCCCAGTACTTGTCAATCGTGTACTTCAGACGTGCCTGCTTCCGGTTCTGGCGGTTTCCTGTGTCGCGCTGAATCAGCAAGATTTCGCGACACACGTCGTATACTTTGTCGACCGTTATAAAGCCGATAATACTGGCCAATCGCGGGTACGTTGCCTTCATCGAATGCGTGACACCCATACCACCTCCAACACCAACGTTGAAGCCAAGCAGTTCCGTGTGGTCCTTGTTTGCAATAGCAATCAGAGCAACATCGTGTGCGAATACATCCACATCGTTACGTGGAGGCAGAGCCATCGCAATTTTGAACTTGCGCGGCAGGTAGTATGGACCGTACAGTGGCTCATAATCTTGAAGCGCACCACCCACAAGCAGCTTGCTCGAGCTGTCCGTGCCCTTGTCAAGCCAAATTTCATGATACGCATTCATGCGTGGCAGCAGTGATTCAGATAGTTTCTTAGAAATTTGAGCCATGACCACATCCACCTTTTCGCGGTGCAAGTTTGGCGAGCACATGACATTGCGGTTCACGTCACCACATGCAGCGATCGTGTCGAGCATGCTCTTGTTGATACCCTGCATTGCCTTCTTCATGTCGCGCTTAAGAATCATGTGGTACTGCACTGTTTGACGAGTCGTGATTTTAAGTGACTTGATACCAGCGTATTTCTCCACCACGTCGTCGAGTTGCAGCCATTGCTGGGGCGTGCATACACCACCGGGCATACGAACACGGATCATGAATCCGTACGCGGGTTCGAGACCCGCCGCCTTACGCTCGTCAACTGTGTCACGGTCGTACTGCATGTAGGTTCCATGGAACTTGGTCAATTGCGTGTCCGTCTCACAAATGCTACCAGTCGAAGCATCCTGCAGACCCTCACTGATCGTACCACGGAGATAGTTACTCGCCACCTTGATGTGCTCGTTCGTGATAGGCTCAGGCTCTGCCTCAGTGACGGTAACCGAGTCAACGCCAAGCGCTTTCCAGAGCTGGGGCTCCCATGCCTTGTAGCCTGTCTGCCAGCCATCTGCATCCTGGTCGTCACCCAAACCTAGGTTGAGCATACGAGACGCACCCAGCTCTGCCAAGCGCTTGTCCAGGTCCTTACCTGGCTTGTTGTAAAAGCCTGCATCCTCGGGACGCGGCCAGTAGTGCGAGTCGCCCATGCCAAACACAGCAAAGCGCGTCTCCTCATTAAGCAGGCCCGTCGGCTGCTTGGCCAGCGCCTTCATCATCAAGCGACCATTCTGCGGGGGCTCACCCTGGCCTGCTGTCGACGTAACGAATACGACATTCGGCTCGGAGCTGAGCTCGTCCACAGGGTAATCGTCCATCGCAAGTACACGCGCACCTAGACCACGCAGCTTGGCGCGCGTCGCGAGTCGCCTAGCGACCTTCTCAGCGCCACCGCCGTCCGATGCAAAGAGAACAAGCAAGGGCGGGCCCTGCATAGAGCCCAGGAGCTGGTCATACGCCTCCTTAGCCTTGACGCGCTGCTTCTCACGTAATGCCGCACCTTGTGATGCTGCAAGGTCATATGGCAACTCAGGACGCACATTTGCCAACAAACTAAGATGATTGTCGCGGTCCAAAAAGTCTTGTAGCTGCTGGCGAATACGCACACTGTCCAGCTGGAAGACAGGAAGGCCACTCACGCCGGCACTCGGGTTCCAGCGGTACAAAGGCCAGTAGCCCGAGTCGACAGCGAGTTTGGTCTCACGCAAAACATCAAGAGCGGGTACATTGCTCGTGAGATACGGCATGTACGCCAACACAATCGATGGACCATCAAATTTGTCGGCCTCCATCAGCGTACGAAGCACCTGCGTGTAGTCCGAGTATAACGCAGTGCTGGCGACATATACATTTCCGTAGTTCATCGCGTAGAGACCAATGTCCTTTTTGCGCTGATGCAATGGCACAGAATCACGCTGGGTGTACGGCACGGAATCAAATATGAGCATGTTCACGTTGCGCTGCGACGAAATGACGTGGTGCACACCACCCATACCGGCATCATAAGCCCACGCATCGTTTCCGATAATCCAGCGTGAGCTCTGAGTTAGGTTCGTCGAGCGAAGCGCTTCAGCGTCCGTGGACGCCACGCCTTCCAGGGCTTTTTGCACAGCTTCAGCATGTGCTGCATCGCGTCGGTTCGAAAGCCAAGCTTGCAGGGCCTTTTGCAGTGGCGACGGCGTCGCAGCGTCATCGGCCATTCGCTGGGCCCGCGACAAAAGGGTCTCTTCTTTCAGTAGATGAGAAAGCACGATACCAAATGCATACTCGGGACTCGAGGCACCTGGGTGCGAGTCGTCCGATGGGGCATTCACAATGTCCAAGCGGTCTTTAAACAGCATTTCGAGCATTGTATGATAAGCATGCTCGTGCTCAAATGTCCTGGGGACGACAGCTTCGGATTTCTGCGGCTTCTCCGAGCCCAGTGTGAAAGACGCCGTTTCTTCAGACGCAAGAACTCCAGCAAGAGCGGGACCAGCACTATCATCCAATTCATTCAGCAGTCCACTCACAAGAACAGGAACTTGGCGGTCCGACACATGCTGGAAAGCACTAGCCACATCGACCAGAACGGGGGGGAGACGCGTAGTGCGCTTACTGCTATGCTCCAAGACGGCGACGCGTTTAACCGACGTCGGAATTGAATCGACAAGGCACCTCGCACTGAGTGGACGAACCAAGTGCAATGACACGATCGGAACATAGGCAGAAAGTTTGGTTGTCTCAGCACCTAGCATCACGGCCACCGTATCCGTGGCATGGGCGCCTAGTACACGTAGCGCCTGAATATCAGTGCCAAGACGTTCATTGACATCAGAAAAAATGCCATTAATCGTAACATCTGACAACTCGGAGGGTTCAGGAGCCAAAGGCACTTGAAGCAGAGAGGCTTGCGTCGAGGGCAAATTGTTAGCTGAGACGGTATCGAAGAAGTGCAGAGCGCCTGTATGAGTCTTGGCTGCGAGTATATGAGCGAAAAGCGCATAAGCTTCAGTTTCAAGCGGTTCACCGCTTGAATACACCATGGAAATACCACTGTGGCGGAGTTGAAGCACATGTGCGTGCAACGCCTGTGGCGTTTCGACATGGAAGACGACCGGGAGTTTTGCAAGCGCAGGGAGATGTGGCACAAGACGCAAGAGGCCTTGTGGCGATGCACGCATGAACACCGCAATAGGCTCGGGGTTGGTTGATGCCGATGCTAATTCATGCACCACAGATCCCACATCGGCCGCGGAGCTTATCCGTTGCACAGACTTGCCAGAAAGAGCGAGCATGTCATCCATATCCACAGCCACGGCATGGTGAGCCGCATATTGGGCCACATGCCATGCAGCTTGCATGGACGTCTCGTTCATGCTGTGAATACGAAGAAAAGAATGAGGTCTGCTGACTCGATCAAGTGTGTCGAGCAGCCAGCTTTCCTGCAGAGCGCCGGCTCATTACGAGCGAATCGCACTTGTTGCATTTCCCTACCAATCACGTCATCGCCACGTGATAGTAACATGGCCTTGGCGGCGGTGCATGCATTGAGCCTGTTCAGATGCCAAGCCGTCGTAAGCGAGGTAGCGGTAGGGTCTAAAGCAGCACGATGAGCAACGGTGAACAAACTACTTCTCGCGATCATGTTGAGTGTTGTATCTGAGCTCTTGTTCCTGTAGTGGCCATAGGCAAGGGTGTGCGTTGAGCCGGTCATGTGGAGGTTGCACCACCGTGAGCGTTTGTCGCGCATCGCCCATTTTTTCCCTTGAAACATGGTGATTCGTGTGCAAAAGCGCGCGAGCACAGCCGGCGAGGTCGCTGCATCGACCTTCAAATTCCATCGAAAGACAGCGCGTGGTAAAGTGCGTGCTGTAGTGCGCGAGACATACCAGCGCGACGATGTGCCTTGTGGATGTATTGCGTGTGAGGCGTGTGCTTCCTTCGTTGAACACGGCACGCCACCGCCTATCCTAGATCAGCATGGCACGCAGAATACCTACACGAGAAAGAAGCATTATGTGGTAGTGGACACGAATGTGATCCTGCACCAAATGGATGTGCTCGAGTCTCCTGTCTTTACCAACGTGATCATCATGCAGACGGTGGCAAATGAGGTGCGGAATCACAGCATGCCTCTGTACAACCGCCTGCGAACTCTTCTTATGGATCCAGATCGCCGGTTTTGGCTTTTTTATAACGACTTTCATCAAGACACGAATGTCGTGCGTTTCGCAGACGAGTCCCCAAACGACCGGAATGACCGTGCGATCCGTCAGGCAGCGGCATATTATACGGCGCATCTTCGAACGCATGCTCTTCCAGGACACGCAGATACTACTGTGATTGTGAGTGAAGATGTCGAGAATGTACACAAGGCGCGTGTCGAGGGCTTGGAGGCGTGTAGTGTGCGAGAATACATTACTGGATTCCAGAATGCTGAACAGCTCTCGGATCTGCTATCTGCACGCACAGTCGACGAAAATCGCGCTCCTCGGGGATCACGCGTCTTTGATGAATACTGGCCAACGACGCAGCTTGAGGCAGGATACAAGGCCGGTACGTTACATAAAGGATTTTTCAATGCGAACGCCTACAACTTTTTGGAGGGTGCTGTACGCTCTGAGGCTCTGTCCAAGCCCATTTTGCTGCAGGGACGGGAGGCTATGAATCGTGCTGTCGATGGAGATGTCGTGTACGTTGCACTCTTGCCCCAAAGTGAATGGAAAGGTGCGTCGGATGCCGTGCTGGAAGCCGAGTCAGCACAACGAAACGACGATGCACGCGACAGTGATAATGAAGATGAGGACGTTGGGCTGGAAGCGCAACCCGAATCGAGCGGTGGGGATACGCAGCCAACAGGCCGTGTTGTCGGTATTGCGCGCCGCAACTGGCGCTCCTATGTCGCGCATATCGATGCAAGCTCTGTGAACGAGCGTGCTTTGGCGACTTTGGGTCCCCAGACGCTCTTTGCCTCGCCTGTGGATCGCAAAATACCCCGCATCAAGATTCGTACGCGCCAGGCGCAGGCGTTATTGGGTTGCAAGATTTTGGTGACAATGGACGAATGGAAGAGTACGTCGCGCTACCCCGAAGGTCACTTTGTTCGCTCGCTTGGTGCTATTGAAAGCAAGGAAGCGGAGCAAGAAAGTCTGCTCTTAGAGTTTGACGTGCCGTACCGGCCATTCAGCAAGTCCATTTTGGCGTGTTTGCCATCTGAAGGTGACCACTGGACGGTCCCGCCGAAAGGTGAGCAGGACGCACGATCGCTGGCCATTTGGCGTGATCGTGTGGATATGCGGGCAGAAAATATATGCAGTATTGACCCACCGGGGTGCCAGGACATTGATGATGCATTGCACGCCAAGCGCCTGCCGAATGGCAACATTGAGGCAGGTGTGCACATCGCTGACGTATCGTTTTTTGTGCGACCAGACACTCCGATGGATGCCGAAGCCGCGTCGCGAGGTACCACCGTGTATCTTGTTGACCGACGCATTGACATGCTTCCCCACCTTCTTGGTACGAACTTGTGCTCGCTGCGTCCATTCGTGGAGCGCCTTGCCTTTAGCACGGTGTGGGAGCTAACACCCAGTGCTGAGGTCGTGAATGTGCGGTTTTTCAAGTCGGTCATTGCAAGCAAGGCTGCGTTCACGTATGAGGAAGCCCAGAACCGCAAGGACGATCTGTCGTTGAATGATGCCATAACAGAGAGCATTCGCCTGCTGAATGACATGGCCATCAAACTGCGCAGGGGACGTATGGAGGCTGGCGCTCTGAATCTCGCGAGTCCCGAGGTGCGAATCCATCTCGATAGTGCTGAGTCGTCGGCGCCTATTGATGTTGAACAAAAGGAAATGCGCGAGACCAATAGCCTTGTCGAGGAGTTCATGCTTTTGGCGAACACGAGCGTGGCGCGTCGCATTTATGAGGCATACCCCACCACCGGTGTGCTTCGTCGACACGCACCGCCACCGGCGGACAACTTTGAGACGCTTCAGGACATTCTCAAAAAGCGTCGTGGCATGGATCTCGATGTGTCATCGTCTGGCGCCCTCGCTGCTTCGCTGGATCGCTGTGCTGATACGCGTGACCCAGCATTTAATACACTTGTGCGCATCCTGGCGACGCGGTGCATGCTTTCGGCTGAATACTTCTGTACGGGCAGTGTGCCTCGTAATAGCTTCGGACATTATGGTCTGGCCATGGATATGTATACGCATTTTACGTCACCGATTCGTCGGTACGCAGATGTGCTAGCGCATCGCCAACTCGCTGCGGCTATCCAGTACGAGCCTCTGCCATCGAATCTGTACAGCAAGCACTATGTCGACCAGGTGCTGGATAATGTCAACAAGCGGCACCGCCTTGCTCAGATGGCTGGGCGGGCCTCGGTGGAATTCTTTGTGGGTCTGGCTATAAGCGCCAAAAATGCAGAGCAAGGCGTGGACGCTACCAAGGTCGGTCAGGAGCGCCTGCTGCGGGCAGATGCGTATGTTGTACGCACGTTCCGGAATGGACTGGCCGTGTTTGTGAACAAGTACGGCCTCGAAGGTGTGATAACCTTCCCAGGCGAATGCCAGTTTGACCCAGACGAGTACCAGGTCACGATCCCGGCGTCACTCTCCCAGCTGGGCCGCGATGTGACGCTTGGCATCTTCGACCGCTGTACGGTCGAGATCGGCATCGAAAAAGACCGCAATACGAAACGTGGGCGAACAAAAATGGTGCTTGTCTAAGCTACTTAGTTGTCGGCCATGATCTGACCCCACGTGCACGGCTCGTACGACGCCAGTTCGGATTCGTTGAACCACAGACCAATCTCCTTTGTAGCCGAGTCAAAACCGTCCGAGGCATGGATAATGTTGCGACCCACACTCACGGCGTACTGACCGCGAATCGAGCCGGGGTCAGCCTCCAAGGGCTTGGTGGCACCGACCATACGGCGGCCCTGGCGGATCACGTCCTTGCCTTCCCACACCATCGCGATCACAGGCGTGCCCTGCGTGATGTACTTCACAAGCGAGGGGAAGAAGGGGCGCGAAGCCAGGTCGGAGTAGTGCTCCTTGGCGAGCTGCTCCGACGGCACGACCGACTTGATGGCGACCAGCTTGTAGCCACGCGACTCGAAGCGGTCCACGATCTTACCGACGATCTGACGGCTCACGCCATCCGGCTTGATCATAATAAAGCTGCGCTCGTTCGCCGTTTGGTACTCACCGGCAATCGTGCGGGGTCCCTCGAGCTGCACACTCGGGAGCGAGTACAGCGAGAGGCCAGCGACGCCCACGGTGGCGGCCACCGTGAGGGGCACAGCACGCGACACTGGTGCAGCGGATGCCGTCGTGAAGGCACGCGCGGCACCACGCAGAGCGCTCGTCATAGCGGCAGCACGGACAAACATGGTCGGGGGATGGGACGTGGTACCCGCTCGTCCCATGTGACGTAGGCAACTCTTTTGGCCACGTGGCTGTGGGCGCTGACCACGCCAGGCCGCGGCGCCCAGCGCATTTTTTTTCGCGACATGGCACAAGACGAGGCGGCGGCGGCCGAACCCGTCGTGTCGTTGCCTGTCTATGTATCGGCATCGGTGCCGCCTAGCTCGCGCCTGGAACTTTTTCAATACCCATTGTACGCGCGCGGTCGTCCGCTTCCTGTGCCTGCGACGGCCGCGCAGCGTGGTCAGCGTGTGACGAGTCGGTGGCGGCCGCATGCCAACCGCGTCGAGATGGAGATTCCATTGGATATGCGTGAGACTGTGTACAACCATGATCGCGGTATGGAGTGGGCTGAGAACTCTGCGAGTATGGGTGTAATTCCGACGCCTGGCGAGCCGACCGTGAAGCAGGAAGACCGTGCCATGGATGCGCCGTCGCGGTTTGACCGTATGCGCCTCGAAAGTCATGCTGTGCCGAACGCCACTCATTATATGGTAGGCACAGTGCGGGATGGTGAGCTGCATCTTGTGCCGCTTGATGCGGTATTGCAGCTGCGTCCGTCGATGCAGCATGTGGACTTGATGAGTCAGGCCGAGGACCAGAACCGACGCATGCCGACGTCAGACGATGAGGGCGATGCCCAGGACGCACGCCGCGCTCATGTGGTTCCGCTGAATGTATCTATGCGCACGGAAGCCCAGGCGCGCACGGCGCTGACACCGCGCTTTGGTGCACAGGCCTCGTCTGGGCTAGCGACACAGCGAGATGCCGAGGCGGAGCGGTGGGTCGATTTGCGCTTCAGCGAGGCGCAAGGAGCTGATCAGCTGCTGGCTCAGCAGCGCGAGCCGCTCGCGTGTACGACGCACATTCGCGACCTCTTCTAGGAGATTTGATAGCACTATTGTACATTACGACGCCTCTGTGGGCGATGGGTCCGTGGATGCTTCCGCGTGGGCATCCTGCTGCGACCGGGCGTGGGCCGCGCGTTCTTCGCGACGGGTGCGGCGAATATGCTTGAGGTCGCCCAAGAGCCGCTTCTTGGACTCGTGCTCGACTTGCAGCTTGCGGAGCGCCTGCTGGTGTCGGCTCTTGATGAGGGTATTCATGGTGCTCTCGGTGTCGTGCTGCTTGCGCTTGATGAGCGTCTCGATTTCGCGGCACTCAGCCTCCAGCTGTGATTCACGTACGCGGCGCTCGGCTTCTTCTTCGCCGTCGTCATCGTCGTCATCGTCTTCCTTGTCGGATTTAGGCACGTCTTCTTCGCCATCCGCCTGGTCTTCGTCGTCGTCGTCCCATAGGTCCTCGAGATCGCTATCACCTGTGCTCTCTGCGCCTGCATCACTGGCTGAGTCGTTCTGCTCGGCGCCCTGCTCACGCGCTAGGGCGGCATCGAGCTCGGCCGCTAGATCTTGGTCGACATTCAGGTCATCGTCGTCATCATCCTCTTCCTCCTCAGCCTCAGCATGCGCTCGCGACTCGTCCTCAGGCTTGTGCTCTTCGTCGGACGCCGTGCGCTCCGCGTGCGCATGCAGCTTCTGCTGCGCAATGTCCTGCTCCATCTGATCGGCGAGTGCCGGATCGATAAACTCGTACTCGACACGGTCGGCGCGCTTATCATCGTTGAGCAGCGTCTCGACTTCCATCTCTACCGTATCGATCGATCGGTTGTGCACGCGCTTGCGGAAGCGGCGCTTTCGCACCCACGTCATGGGTGGCGTGATGCCGTGTGGATATATGTAGTCGTCGTTGGAGCTCTTGTGGGACGACTGGGCCGTCGCCTCGGCCTCGTCAGCGATCGGACGCTCGATAAGGAGCATCTGCGAGATGTCGGCAATCTTGAACATCTGCTTGTTATCGAGCGTCTTGTGCGACTCAACGATGCATGGCAGGTCGACGAGCTTGGCGGCATACAGCTGCCGGCCGATGTGGAACACAGCGCGGCGCGCGTCCTTGAACTTGAACCACACGTCATCATACTCACCACGCCGCCGAATCGCCTGACGCAGCGCATCCAACTCGCCGTGCTCGCCTGGCCCATCAGGCACACGCAGAATCAACTGCTCTTCAAACGCCATCCCTTCCCCTGTTTCATCGTCCTCACTATCAAGCTCTCGATCGTACCCCTGCATGTACGGCCGCGTCTTCGGCCCGTCACCCGTCACTGCCGCACCCGCCGCATTCCGCGAAAAGTTGAGGCGCACGCGCGGCTTGTGAAAATGCGCTCGAATCCGCGGCGGACCACTGGACGACATGGACGCAAAAAGTGGAGATGGACCTGGCCTGTCTTCCTTCCATGCCTCCGACGGCGTTCCGTGCAGCGTACGAGGCTCTGCTCGCGGGGGAGCATCCGTGGGATGCGGGCGATGGCGAGCGTAGCCAGCGCGTGTCTGAGAAGGCGAATGCCGCACCACGTGCACAGTACCTGGCGGACATATTGAGTATGCCGGTAGAGCGTGCTACGATCCTGGACCTGCTTGCTGGCGTATCACCCACAGAGTTGCTGGACGATCGCTATGCGCGCCGCCGCGATAATATCACGGCTCTGTGGAAAGAAGCGCTGCGCGTATGGGTCGAGGGCGACGAGGCGCTCGTTCCACATGCAATGGATACACTTGAGGCACTGGCCTGCGCCCTGCTGCCCAAGGCCTATACCAACTTCACGCTGGACGTGATCACGCTCCTAGCAGGACGCATGGACGAGGCGGACGATGTGTTTTACGCACTCATGTCGGTAATCGACCGCACGCTGCGCACCGCACCTGGACCGCAGCAACACTGCGCTCTGCGACTCGCCGTTGTCGTGGCAGCCTATACCAGCAGCTCGTCACTGAGCACATACCTCCTGCACCGTGACCTGTTTGCCGCTGCGATGCAAGCCATGCTTGCCGCTTCATCGACGATGCGCTGCGAGATCGCCCTCTTGACAGCGCTCCTAGCGACGGCCGGACACGTCCACGGCGCGGCAAGGTCCCTGGACGTCGACGTGCCGACGGCCGTGCTCAGCTCCGCCATCATGCAACCGTACCAGCGGCGCCTGCGTGATACCCAGGACCCCACACTTCTAGCCCAGGCGTGCTCAGAAGGCCTCACGCGCATGCTCGAAGCCTACGCCCCACCAGACCACAGTATATGGCACGACTGGATGGGCCATGCGCCCAGCCAGGCAACTTTGCCACCCCCCTGCGCATGGCTGCTCTTGGCTGTATGGGTCTGGCTGCTCTCCAACGACGCTTTCGGCCACGCTGTCTTCGAGACAGACACGCCGCTTGTCGTGCCCCTCTTATCCGTGGCATCGTTCGTCCTTACCCATGCCGCGAGCCATGCACGAGCCACTACGTACGCTCACACGACGCTGCAAATTCTCCTAGGCCTACTTGGCCCGACGGACACGTCAACGCCTGCGCACCGCTTGCTTGTCGACGAAGACACACTGCCGACGCCGCTCGTGGAACGCATCGTGCAGTGCCGCGACAAGCCCGGCGCATTGCCTCTCGCTCCGCACACCGGCACGAAACGGCCCCGCCGCCTCGTCGTGCCTATCCTGCACAACGTGACCCTCTTTCTCACCTATAATCGCAGCAAGCGTCTGGACGTGCCGAGCTTTCGGACGGCGCTGATCATTGTGCAGCGCGTCGCGCTCCTATGCGCCAAGCACCGCATTCAGCTCGAGTACGATTGGCTCGAAGTGTGGCGCGCCATCCTGGCGACGGCCGACTTTGTCGTGGCCCGTCAGGCGCAGCTGAGTCGCGAATGCATTCAGGCACTCGCACCATGCCTCCTCGAGACACTCGCGATTGTCCTCGTGCTTTCAGACCGGTGCCTACAGACGCCTGCCGAGATACACTGGCTCGTATACGAACTCGCACGCTCACGGCACACTCTCGAAAAACTCGTTCCTATGGCCGGTGCAGCACGACATACCCACTGGGCCCTGCTGGCAGACATGTTGCAGTGCATCGACACACAGCTTGCGCAGCGAGATGCAGCGCGCTCATCGCCGTCATTCATGACTCTTATACCATTCTTTCGCCGCGATCAGACGGAGGAGCCAGTCAGTATGCGTTCCATTCTGCAGATCATCCAGCGCTTGGATCTCGAGGCGCTCCTTGCCGCCGACAAACCCGTATGCGCAGCGATCACCCGCGCGGCTTATGCGTCCAGCGCATCAAAACGAAGCAGTGTCGTGCCTAGTCCCAGTGCTACGCTCTTGCGCATCGTACAGCTCGACTGGCTGCAGAGCTAAGGCGCACTGCCGTCCATAGGAAAGGACAGGATATCAGATGCGGGTGTGCTTTTGTCCGTTGACGCGAAATCCAGCCATGAAAAGTCGAGCATATCTCTCGCTGATGGCTGGCTTGTCTCGGGCGAGGCTCCGGTATCGAGAGGCACCCCGTCGTCGTCCGTCTTCCGTCGCTTGGCGTCGGACGATGGAGATGGCTCATGGGTATCATCGCTCACGCCGACAGCCGATTCGGCGCTCAAAAGAGGCTTCACATCCTCACCCTGCAATCCAAGCGGAAACATCATGCCATACAGGTCCAGCGGCATGGGCTCCGGTCTTGGCAGCATCGTCGCGTCACGTTCCGTCGAGACAGGTGCATGGGCCTGAGCAAGAAGATGCTCCAGTTGCGTTTGGGCGTGCAAGAGTTGATCAGAGAGTGTGCTTACATTTTCGTAGTAGGCACGGCACGCTTGCGTCAGTGGAGACAGAGCAGGTATGCCATCTTGCGGGGGACGTCTTTCACGCACGAGTTGCGCCCGGCGTTCAAGGAACCAGCCTATCTGCCGCACAACTTCATGTATCGAGGCAATCAAATGGTCCGCCTGCACCAAACAGCGCGTTGCGTCGATGCGCGGTAGGATCGCAGGCCTGGCTTGGGCGGCACCCGCATCGGCCTGCGACATGGCACACGAATCCCAAGCCCCCACAGCCCAGATCGAGGGCCATGGACTTGCGTTTCGTCACGTGAGATCCTCAGAGGGCAGAGCAAGACCGCGCCTTCGGCCACGGATGCTCCTTATTGTTTAACGAGCAAGGGCACAGGACCTCATGAGCAAGCGTCTACACCGTATGGCACCTTGTCTCAACACTTGAGCCCAAGATGTATCATGGCCACTCTTTGGCAAGGGAGCTTGCGCTGAAAAGTGCCCTGGTAGCTTTTGCTTGTCACCTGGTGTCCATACATTCCCTTGGTATAGCTATGTAGGGCCCGAGCAAAATATCTTGCCATACACCAAGCACTACCTCAGCACATGGAACAACGTTGCACGTTTTCGCGGCGCACATCGCTGTCGGACGCGTCGGAGCCTTTTTGTGTGAGAAATGTTGGCGTAAAAAAAAATAAAAATAATAAAAATTGATGCGGGCGTGATGCGTTGCGATGGCGGCGGATTCTTTTTGGACAGCTTCTTGTTTGCCACCGAGCACGGAAACATGGGGCTGGATAATCAGGCCAAGATTATCATCCTTCTGGGAATTGATATTGTTTTCTTCTTCATCGAGATTATCAGCGGTTATGCTGTCGGCTCTCTCGCTCTGGTGGCAGATAGCTTCCACATGCTAAACGATATCATGTCGCTTGTGGTAGCTCTGTACGCTGTGCGCCTCGTAAAGAAAGGCGGAAAGAGTCCGCAGTATTCGTATGGATGGCAGCGCGCGGAAATCCTGGGTGCACTGTTCAACGGTGTGTTCCTTCTGGCTTTGTGCTTCAGCATCTTTATGGAAGCCCTCGAACGCCTTGTCGCCAAGCCCCAGGTGTCAAACCCCAGCACAGTCGTCATCGTCGGCTCTTTAGGTCTTTTGTCCAATATTGTCGGACTGCTCCTTTTCCAAGGCCATGCACACCCGCACGGCCACAGCCACGGTCACGACCACTCACACGCACATGCCGGTTCCGATCACCACCACGATATCGAAAGCGGTGTTGTGCATGATCATGACCATGATCAGCACGACCGCAAGCATGAGCACGATGACAGAACTACCGAGTTCAACAAGAACGTAGGTGACATTGTCGGCCATCCTGCTAGGGCTCGTGCTTTTGTGATGAACCAGGCTCACTCCCTCGGCTACGACAACACGGCATCTAAGAGCGGAGATGGCGAAAGCCAACAGCTCCTTTCGCCTCAATACGCTACGAACTCATATGGTGCTGCAGGATCTTCGTCCCATGACCATGCGACTGGCACACGTCGCCTGTCCCAGGCGGATGCAACGACGGAAGAGGAGGTTCGTCGTCATCGCCAGTCTATGGCGCTGAACGGTGGTCATTCGCATGGCAACATGAACATGAAAGGTGTGTTTTTGCACGTGCTGGGTGATGCCATTGGTAATGTTGGTGTTATTTTTGTCGGTGCTTTTATCCTGTTCACCCACTATTCGTGGCGCCATTATGCGGACCCGGTGATCTCCTTCATCATTGCATGCATCATTTTCCAATCTGCCTTGCCTCTGGTCAAGTCAGCCTCTTTCATTTTGCTCCAGGGAGTGCCAACAACCGTATCACTCGGTGGCGTGCGTGACTCGGTGCTGCGCATCGAGGGAGTGTTGAGTGTGCATGACTTGCACGTCTGGCAACTGAACGAGAACAAAAACGTGGCAAGTTTGCACATTATGGTCGACTGCTCTGGTGAACAAACGGATCGGTACATGCACATTGCTGATCAGGTCCGCCGCACGCTGCACATCTGGGGTATTCATTCTTCCACCATCCAGCCAGAGTTTGTGCCTGGTGGTCTGAACGAAGCGGCTAAACTAAGCGGGGTGGCTGTGGCATCGAAAAACCGATTCGACGAGCATGGCCATTTGTTGACGCCCGATGGCCACCGCGTAAAGGAAGAGATAGCAGAGCGGGATATGGCCTGCTTGCTTGCATGCCAGGAAGAGGAGTGTCGCGACGCCAAGTGTTGTGACGGCGCCGCCCCCAACCATGTGAAATCTTCTTCGTCCAAGACATCTTCATAACTCATCCTGTGATATAACAAAGTCATTTTCTATATACAATCTTACATCAGTAGATCATATCTCATCCCGTAACAAATGCGCCATAGGCTCGGTGGCCCATGTATAAAAGTCGGAAGGTACGAGTCCGCAACGAGCTTGACGGCGACCATCCATGGCCAATTCAGATGGCGGTACATAGCGTATCGTCACATGTGAGAAAGGCGGTTCAAACCTGATACGGAACACGGGGTATTCTTGCTCAGCATCTTGGAGTGCAGGCAGTGGTAAATGTGCCAGAAATGCAGAGGTTGAGCGGTGCACCCGCCACGCATAGGGACCAAACATGTGCTCGTTTCTTCGAACACGTTGGGCGAAGTGGAAAAACCAACGCTCAGTTTCAGCGCGAACAACATGACGGATAAAGTCGATCATGGCTGCACCAAACGCCAAGTTGTCGTTGGCATTCCATTCAGCAGTATGGCCACGCACCATGCGTGGCAAATCGGCAGTGCGATACATTGAGTGCGACAGCAGCGTTCCTTGTTGGTCCCGGAAACCAATCACGATTGAACGCACACCGAGCAAGAAAGATTGCATGTACATCTTCAGCATCTTGGCATCTAGCCGATTTTGATCCTCTGCACTCTGAATTTGTAGATTTGTTTTGAGTTCGACAACGCCTTCTCTTTCATGGTCTGTCCCCGCGTCGAGCGTCTCAACACAGTCGACTTCACCACCTATTATGATGCGGGTATGTCCCAGCTTAGTCTTCACGATATGCCCCCATTGCACGTTTGTGTTCACGTCACCACTCCAGCCTGGAGGACCGCAAGTCTGAGCATAACCTGGGCGTGACTTCGTACAATAAGACTCAAAACTGTAGCCATAGTACGAGGATAATTGAGACCGTCTCGACTTAGGCCGGCCTGATTGCATGTTCTGCCTCTGGAATATTGTAGGGGGCACCTCTTCCATGATTAGAGTATCACCAAGCATCATCACGTTGAGCTCAAACCCTTCTCGAAACATAGTGGGAGCCTCTACATGGCAGCTCCAAGCAGTACACAGCTTCGTCAAAATGCCTCGCCAAGTGACAACCTGCGCACGCAACATCTCGTGCTCTAAGCTGTCGGCAGGTACACTTAGCTTGCCTTGTACAGCCTCTTCCTGTGATATACCGGCGCGACTTTGATGCATAATCGTGTAGAGTACAGAGTCTAACGGATCTGGCACGTGCGGTTTCTCTTGGTAGCGTTCAAAGCCCACATTCAGATCAGCACCCTGTGCGCTGTTCTCTCTTGTTGGTGGCATTTTGTACCAGCGCTTCGCACTATTATTAAAGCATAAGGATCTGTTTTCGTCGTAGGAAAAGGTGGCCATTAGTACAGGTTGTTGAACAGATACAGGAGGTAACGCCGTTGTTGGTCGTCCTAAAACGGCAAGCGGGGGTGGCTGAGATATAATTGGTGGCGAGGATGAATTATTTGTGTCGTGTACCATCTGTGCGTACGTGCGAGGGGTCACATAACTGTGGACAGGTGCTCTCTGCCAAGCTGCTCCTCCGCGCCTTGACATGACGCTCCGCTCCTCGACGCGTGGACCAACATGGCGCGTCAACCAAAAGTGGAGGCTTATGCTAGAGCACGTGTAGCAGCAAGTGTCAATCACGTGCTGTTATAGACGAAGCTTGATGATTTTTCCACGGTGCAATAGTCAGGATATGATTGGAAGAGGAGGTCAGTTTCCAGTCAATGCCAGCGAAGCATGGGAAACGTAGCTGCAGGCGATCGTAAGGATGCGTATGAAACTCCCAATCGTTAACTATGATTGCCCCGTTGTCAGTCGAAACGGGCGAGAAAAAAAGAAACGGCCAGTGAAGAAAAAGAAAAGGGCCAGAGGAAGGCGGAGGCAAAGTACTTGAACCCGGTCGGTTTGTTACAACCTATTTCTCCCACCTTCATCACTCTTACAGTTAGCAATGGGAAAGGAGAAGCAGCACGTTAACCTGGTCGTCATTGGTCACGTCGACTCTGGTAAGTCGACGACCACTGGTCACCTTATCTACAAGTGCGGTGGTATCGACAAGCGTACGGTCGAGAAGTTCGAGAAGGAGGCCGCTGAGCTCGGTAAGGGTTCGTTCAAGTACGCTTGGGTGCTTGACAAGCTCAAGGCCGAGCGTGAGCGTGGTATCACCATCGACATTGCCCTGTGGCGCTTCGAGACCCCCAAGTACAACGTTACGGTCATTGACGCCCCTGGTCACCGTGACTTCATTAAGAACATGATCACGGGTACCTCGCAGGCTGACTGCGCCATCCTCATCATCGCTGGTGGTACCGGTGAGTTCGAGGCTGGTATCTCGAAGGACGGTCAGACGCGTGAGCACGCTCTGCTTTCGTTCACGCTCGGTGTGCGTCAGCTCATTGTTGCCGTGAACAAGATGGACAGCACTGGCTACTCGGAGGAGCGCTTCAACGAAATTGTTCGTGAGGTGTCGAACTTCGTCAAGAAGGTTGGTTACAACCCCAAGACGGTTGCCTTCGTGCCTATCTCGGGTTGGAACGGTGACAACATGATTGAGGCCACCACCAACATGCCTTGGTACAAGGGCTGGGAGAAGGAGACCAAGTCCGGCAAGGCCACTGGTAAGACGCTCGTTGACGCCATTGACGCCATTGAGCCCCCTACGCGCCCTACCGACAAGCCTCTCCGTCTCCCTCTCCAGGATGTGTACAAGATCGGTGGTATCGGTACTGTCCCTGTGGGTCGTGTCGAGACTGGTGTGATCAAGCCCGGTATGGTCGTTACGTTCGCTCCCTCGAACGTCACTACTGAAGTTAAGTCGGTTGAGATGCACCATGAGTCGCTCGCTGAGGGTCTGCCCGGTGACAACGTTGGTTTCAACGTGAAGAACGTGTCGGTTAAGGACATTCGCCGTGGTAACGTGGCTTCGGACTCGAAGAACGACCCCGCTCAGGAGTCCGCCTCGTTCAACGCTCAGGTCATTGTGATGAACCACCCTGGTCAGATCAGCAACGGTTACTCGCCTGTGCTTGACTGCCACACGGCTCACATTGCCTGCCGTTTCAACAATATCCTGCAGAAGATCGACCGTCGTTCGGGTAAGGTGCTCGAAGAGAACCCCAAGTTCATCAAGTCGGGTGACGCCGCCATGGTTGAGATGATCCCCACCAAGCCCATGTGCGTTGAGTCGTTCAACGAGTACCCTCCTCTTGGTCGTTTCGCTGTGCGTGACATGCGTCAAACCGTCGCTGTCGGTGTGGTGAAGACGGTTGAGAAGTCGTCTGGCAAGGGTGGCAAGGTCACCAAGGCTGCCGAGAAGGCCTCGAAGAAGAAGTAAATTACAGCCACTGAGCTGTGCTAAAATCTCGGATACGCACATGGTTTCATGCATAATGTGTGTTGCAATATGACAATCTGCCTCCGTAGTTTTGTTTGTATCCGACTTCTATCTTCATGCTTCCTTAACTTTATTTGATTGGAGTGCATACGTGCCTCAGGTTTAATGTGTGTGGTTTACGTATAGTATGGACAGCGTCATAAAGTTTATGGGCACTTGGAAGGTGCGCAATCACCAATCATCATCGCTCTCTTCTCCATCCGATCTACCCATGTTGTCTTTGCGCTTGTTCAGAGCCGAAGATAAGGCACTAGCAAGATCCATTCCACCGCCATTTGTGCCTGTGTTCGTAGAAGATTGAGGTGAACCACCTGTGGGTATGGGTGACGGTACGGAAGAGTCCGTCTTTTTCAGGTCCTTCACACTCTTTCCTTGAATACTAGCAAGCAATGCATCGCGACCAGGCTGAGGAGGTGGAAGCCCAGACACACCACTAGGAGCACAAGATGGTGCTGGTGGTGCTGGTGGTGCTGGTGGTGCTGATGGCGCTGGTGGTGCTGGTGGCGCTGGTGGTGCTGGTGGTGCTGGTGGCGCTGGTGGCGCTGGTGGTGCTGGTGGTGCTGGTGG
>OJLY01000395.1_pt1 | contig 27865 bp, 16 predicted proteins | sample 1597031 | NCBI WGS metagenome assembly OJLY01 (sample SAMEA3904673, study PRJEB24821) | metagenome | biome: Builtin; feature: hospital; material: surface | place: USA | collected 2013-06-03
ACGAGATGTAGAGAGGTCTCGTGGGCTCGGAGATGTGTATAAGAGACAGCGTCAAATCCGCCACCGGGTACCGCGTAGGTTCGCATCCGTTCTCCTCACCGCCTGCAAAGGTGTGCCCAAGTATAGACCTCTTGGGCAGGGCGGCCTAGTTCTTGACGTAGGAGCGGTTCACAGCCGACACGATCGCTTCAAGCGAGGCACGTGTGGTGGAGCCGGCAATGCCTACGCCCCAGGCGGAGGTGCCGTCGACGTCGGCGTAGATGTAGCAGGCTGCGTCGGCGTCGTCGCCTGCGGTGCGGGCGCGCTGCGAGTAGTCCTGCACTTCGAAGTCGATGCCGATCTGCTCGAGTGCGTTGGCGAATGCCGCGATGGGGCCGTTGCCGGAGCCTTGCACTTCTCGACGAGCCCCCTCGTACGACACCACCGCCGACACGCGCGTGTCTTCGCCTTCTTCTTCGGCGGCGTCGATGCGGTAGGACGCCAGGTCCAGCGGGGTGTCCAGGTCGAGGTACGTCTGAGCGAAGATGTCCCACATGTTCTTGGAGTTGACTTCGCCGCCTTCGGAGTCGGTGATGTTTTGCACCACGGCGGAGAATTCGGGCTGCATGGCCTTGGGCATGTTGATGCCGTGGTCGGTCTTCATGATGTAGGCAACGCCACCCTTGCCGGATTGGGAGTTGACGCGGATGACGGCTTCGTAGGTGCGGCCGACGTCCTTCGGGTCGATGGGCAGGTAGGGCACTTCCCAGGTGGTGTCGCGCAGTTCGTCCCAGGTGACGTCTTCGCTGGTGGCGTCGGGGCGGACGGTTTGGGCGAGCGCGTCGAGGCCTTTGTTGATGGCGTCTTGGTGGGAGCCGGAGAATGCGGTGAAGACGAGGTCGCCGCCGTATGGGTGGCGTTCGGGTACGCGCAGTTGGTTGCAGTATTCGACGACGTCGCGGATGCGGGTGATGTCGGAGAAGTCGATTTGGGGGTCGACGCCTTGGGTGAGCATGTTCAGGCCGAGGGTGATCAGGTCGACGTTGCCGGTGCGTTCGCCGTTGCCGAACAGGCAGCCTTCGATGCGGTCGCCGCCGGCGAGGTAGCCGAGTTCGGCTGCGGCGACGCCGGTGCCGCGGTCGTTGTGGGGGTGCAGCGACAGGATGATGCTGTCGCGGTGCTCCAGGTTGCGGTGCATCCATTCGATGGAGTCGGCGTAGACGTTGGGGGTGATCATTTCCACGGTGGCGGGCAGGTTGATGATCATCGGGTTGTCTGGCGTGGCACCCATCTTTGCGACGACCGCGTCACAGACCTCCTTCGCAAACTCCAACTCGGTGCCCGTGAAGGATTCGGGGGAGTATTCCCAGCGCCAGTTGGTGTCGGGGTAGTCGGCGGCGATGGTTTTGATCAGTTCGGCGGCGTCGGTGGCCAGGGCCTTGATCTGGTCGCGGTCCTTGCGGAACACCACGCGGCGTTGCAGTTTGGAGGTGGAGTTGTAGAAGTGCACGATGACGTTCTTCGCACCCGCGCAGGCTTCGAACGTGCGGCGGATCAGGTGCTCGCGGGCTTGGACGAGGACCTGGATGGTGACGTCGTCGGGAATCATGTCCTTTTCGATGATCTCGCGCACGAAATCAAAGTCCGTCTGCGATGCGGAGGGGAAGCCGACCTCGATCTCCTTGAAGCCCATCTCCACCAGCAGGTTGAACATGCGGCGCTTGCGTTCGGGGCTCATGGGGTCGATCAGGGCTTGGTTGCCGTCGCGCAGGTCAACCGCGCACCACTGTGGCGCGTGCGTGATTTTCTTGTCGGGCCAGGTGCGGTCCGGCAGGGTGATGTCTTCTACTTCTTGGGCGAACGTCAGGTAGCGCTCGACTGGCATTTGGGAGCCGCGCTGCTTGTTCCAGGCGGGTTGGCCTTCGTTGCGTGGGCCGGAGGGGGTTTGGATTTCGCGGGGTGCAAAGAAGTCGGACATTGTTTGGTTCCTTCATTGTCGGGGGGTGGGGGTGTCTACGGCCGGCAATGAGAAACTCCGCGACGGGGTGCCGGCCGTGTTAGTGGGCCTGATTCCCGCCGCGGCGTAGAAGGAGAAGCGTCCGTTGCGACATGCGTCACACCCTACATCACTTTATGGAGACGCGTGTGAGGAATGCCGCGGAGATGAGCATCACGCTTATCGACGACCCCACCAACACGTACCCCAACACCGACTGGTGCCTGAAGCTTTCACCCAGCAACGTCAGGCTGAGCGAGAACGCGAGCAGGGGTTCGACGATCTTGGAGGCTGGCAGGGAGGTGGCCAGGTTGCCGGCGGCGAAGGCGTATTGCTGCACGATGGTGCCGGCGGTTGCCGCGACCAGCATCGCCCACAGTTGCCAGGAGGCGAGCAGTCCAGAGATGCCGCCGTGGACGAACGCGTCCACCGCCACTTTGGAGAACACGGCCTGGAAGCCGAACATGGCGCCGCAGATGATGCCGTCGATGAGTGCGCGGGTGTTGGGGCGTCGTCGAGAAGCAATGGCCAATGCGAGTATGGAGACCACCGCGCCGACCCCCACCACGGTGGCCCACTCCCAGGTGGCGGGCTCGCGCTCGCCGGGGATGGGGCGGCCGAACACGATCACACTCGCCACACTCGCGGTGAGGACGATCGCCCAAAACGCCTCCGCCTGGTGCATCCGGCGATGCTCCGCGCGCGCCGAAAACACCAACGTCAACATGAGGGAAAGCGCCAGGATCGGCTGCACCACAAGCAGCGTGCCAAACGCCAACGCCGCGGCTTGAAAACCGTAGGCCAAAAACGCAAGCCCCATCGACGCCCACCAGGCTGGCCGGCGCATGGACTTCACCACCGAACTGCCGTCGCGCATGATCCGGTGGCGCCACACAGTGCCCGCCGCCATCGTCGCCGCCGAAAGCAGCGCGAACACAACGGCGAGAAAAATACTATGCACGGTGAATGATATTAGCGAGAGACGCCAACCAACGCTTTTGGGACGCTATTCTTGACCGTTGGAATGCACGAAGGATCCGTGGGAGGCTGACATGGCACTGATTGTCCAGAAATACGGAGGATCTTCGTTAGAAAGCGCCGAGCGCATCAACGCGGTCGCCCGGCGCATTGTGGAGACGCGCCGGGCAGGCAACGATGTGGTGGTGGTCTGCTCGGCAATGGGTGACACCACCGACGAACTGCTCGACCTGGCAGCACAGGTCAACCCGACCCCGCCCGCGCGCGAGATGGACATGCTGCTCACCGCAGGCGAGCGCATCTCCAACTCGTTGGTTGCCATTGCGGTCGACGCGCTGGGGGAGAAGGTGCAGTCCTTTACCGGCTCCCAGGCCGGCGTGATCACCACGGAGCGCCACGGCAACGCCCGCATCATCGAGGTCACGCCCGGGCGTGTGAAGGAAGCTATCGACGAGGGCAACATCGCCATCGTCGCCGGCTTCCAGGGCGTGAACCGTGAAACGAAGGACGTCACCACGCTTGGCCGCGGCGGCTCTGACACCACCGCCGTCGCGCTCGCCGCCGCGCTTGGTGCCGACGAATGCGAGATCTACTCGGACGTCGACGGCGTCTACACAGCAGACCCGCGCATCGTGGCGGACGCGAAGAAACTGGACAAGCTTTGCTTCGAGGAAATGCTCGAACTGGCCGCCAGCGGTTCCAAAATTCTTGTGCTGCGCAGCGTCGAGTACGCGCGTGCCTTTAACGTGCCCCTGCGGGTGCGCTCGTCTTACAGCAACGACACCGGCACCCTGGTCGCCGGAGCATTGGAGGATATCCCCATGGAAGAAGCAGTTCTCACCGGTGTGGCCACCGACGATTCGGAAGGCAAGATCACCATCCTGGGCATCACCGACGAGGTGGGCGAGGCCGCCAAGGTGTTCCGCGCGCTGGCGGACGCTGAGGTGAACATCGACATGGTGATCCAGAACATCTCCAACATCGAGGACAACAAGACGGACATCACCTTCACCCTGCCGAAGGCCAACGGCGCCGCCACCATGGAACTGCTGCGCGCCATGCAGGTCAACGAAGGTTGGGACGACATTACGTACGACGATGAGATCGGCAAGGTTTCGCTCGTCGGCGCTGGCATGAAGTCTCACCCGGGCGTGACCGCTGATTTCTGCGACGCGCTGCGCGACGCGGGCATCAACATCGAGATGATCACCACCTCCGAGATTCGCATCACCGCCGTGGTGCGCAAGGCTGATGTGGCTGAGGCGGCGCGTGCGATCCACTCGAAGTTTGACCTCGGCGGCGACGAGCCGGCCGTGGTGTACGCAGGCACTGGACGTTAAGGAGTTTTGCAAATGACCACGCTTGCTGTTGTTGGCGCGACTGGCCAGGTTGGCCGCGTGATGCGCGACATCCTCACCGAACGTAACTTCCCGGCGGATAAGGTGCGCTTCTTCGCGTCGCCGCGCTCGGCCGGCAAGACGATTGAGTTCCGCGGCGAGGACATCGTCGTCGAGGATTTGACCAAAGTCACCGAGGAGTCCGTCGCTGACGTCGACATCGCCCTGTTTTCCGCCGGTGGTTCCACGTCGCGCGAGTGGGCGCCCGTGTTCGCCGCAGCTGGTGCGACCGTGGTGGATAACTCCTCGGCGTGGCGCAAAGACACCGACGTCCCGCTCGTCGTCTCTGAGGTCAACCCGGAGACGGTGAAGAACCTGGCCAAGGGCATCATCGCTAACCCGAACTGCACCACCATGGCCGCGATGCCAGTGCTCAAGCCGCTTCACGACGAAGCCACCCTGCGCACCCTCCGCGTCTCCTCCTACCAAGCCGTCTCCGGCTCGGGCCTCGCCGGTGTGGATACGCTGGCCAACCAGGTCGCCGAGTTGGGCGACCCCCACGTGCTGGTGCGCGACGGCGCCACCGACAAGAACAACGATTTAGGCCCGTACGTCGCCCCGATCGCGTTCAACGCGCTGCCGTTGGCGGGCTCAATTGTCGACGACGGCACCTTCGAAACCGACGAAGAACAAAAACTGCGCAACGAGTCCCGCCGCATCCTGGACATCCCGGACCTGAAGGTCGCGGGCACCTGCGTGCGCATCCCGGTGTTCACGGGGCACACGATGGTGGTGCACGCGGAGTTTGACAAGGAAATCACCCCGGAGCGCGCCGCCGAGATCCTCGGAAACGCGCCGGGCGTGCGCGTCGTCGAGGTGCCCACCCCGCGCGAGGCAACGGGTATCGACGACTCCCTTGTCGGCCGCATCCGCCAGGACCAGACCATCGACGGCAACCGCGGCCTTGTGTTCGTGGTCTCCGGCGACAACCTGCGCAAGGGTGCCGCCCTGAACACGATCCAGATCGCCGAACTGCTGGTCTAGCCGCTAGAGGCGGCGCTCCTCTTCCTCGCGCTCGGCGGCTTCGGCTGCCTCCTCGGCGGCGATCATGTCGTCGACGGTGCTGTCGTTCCACGGCTCGTCCGGGTTGGCCTTGTATTCCTCGGCCGACACGGGCTCCGTGTAGGAGATGTAGACCAGGTCGGAGGGGCTTTCGCGGTCTTCTTCGTCGTAGTCGATCTCGTCGTCGTCGAGAAGCTCTTGCGCAACTTCCTCCTCGAGTGCCTCGACGAGCTCTTCTTCATCCACGTTGGACTTGGACGTGATGTAGTCGAGTTCGCGCTCCTCGTTCTTGGTAAAGCGCTCGCTCGGGTCCATCTTCTTGCGCGTCAGTTCCAGGGCGCGGCGGCGACGGTCGCCTTCCTTGCGCAGTTTCGGGATGCCGCGAAGCCACGCCAGCGTCATCACAGTGATCAGCAGGATGCCCAGGTAACCCAGGATCGGGTAGACGGTGGACACCAGCGACTGGAAGCCCACAAACGACAGGGCGAAGCCGATCAGGCAGGCGGCGACGAAGATGAGGCGGAATCGTTCTTCGCGGCCGCGGGCGAGGCGCTTGCCCAGGGCGTAGAACATGCTCAGCGAGGTGGCGAAGATCATGCCGAAGATGACCAGGGCCATGATGGTGCCCATGGTCGGGTTGAGGTCGGTGATCAGGGTGAGCAGCGGCATGTCGTCGCCTTCGACGGTCTCGATCTTCACCAGCAGCGACAGCGCCAGCAGGATCAGCATGACCAGGTAGCCCACGCCGCCCAGCAGGCCGCCGAGGCCGGCAGCGCGGGTGTCCAGTTGGTTACCGCCGATGACGATGGCCATGGACGTCACGCAGATGATGTTCAGGCCCGTGTAGTTCAGGGCGGCGACCCACCAATTCGGCAGTGACGTCTCCACGTTGGATGCGGCGATGTTGAGGGCGTCCCAGTCGGGGTGGCCGTTGACCAGGGTCCAGCCACAGCCGACGATGACGAAGATGAGCAGGAACGGGGTCAGCGCACCGATAGCGCCGGTGACCTTGTCCACGTCCAGCATGCCGAAGCCAAGCGTCATCAGCAGCATGAGCACCGCGCCGATCCAGACGGGCAGGCCGAACTGTTGGTTGAGGTTGGCGCCGGCACCGGCGAACATGACAAAGCCGATGGAGAACAGCGTCACAATGGTGGCGATGTCCAAGATCCAGCCCATGACTTTCGACGAAATCATGCCCAGCACTTCCATATGCTCCTTGGCTTGGAAGAACGAGCCGAGCTGGAGGATGGTTACGCCTGCGATCAGCATGAGGGCGGAGGAGAGGATCGCTCCCCACAGGCCCTGGGTGCCGAAGGCGGAAAAGTACAGCATGGCCTCCTGGCCGGACGCGAAGCCTGCGCCGACCACGGTGCCGATGAACGCGGCAGAGATAAGTAAGGCTTTTTTCAGCATGTAGATAATTTACTCGGTGCCAGCGATGATGTCGCGACGGGCACGCGCAACCCGGGATCGGATGGTGCCCACACGCACGCCTGCGATCTTCGCGGCTTCCTCGTAGGTATAGCCCAGGACCTGCGTTAATACGAGTGCTTCGCGGCGTTCGGCGGGGAGTTCGTCGAGAAGCGAGCGCGCGTCGATGACGTCACCCCACGTGTTGGGGTTGTCGGGGCTGGGGTCGGAGGCGGCGACGGTTTCGTATTCGGCGGCGGACTTGCGGGGGCGTGCCATGTCGTGGCGGACGGAGTCGACCCAGGCGCGCCGCGCGAGCGAGAGCAGCCACGTGCGGGCGGATGAGCGTGCCTGGAAGCGCGGCAGGGAGCCGAGGACGCGCAGGTAGGTCTCTTGGGTGAGGTCGTCGGCGTGTTGGGGGCCGGCGAGGTGGGCGAGCAGGCGCCATACGTCGTCTTGGGTGAGGCGGATGAATTCGGTGAGCGCGGCTTTGTCACCGCGGCCGGCGCGTAGCGCCAGTTCGGTGATGTAGCCTTCGTCGTTCCTGCTCACAACCTGTAGAGATTACAGTTTGTCGGACACCGTCACGCCGTAGAGGGAGCGGCCCATGATGAAGGATGCGACGGAGCCGACGATCCAGACGCCGAGGATGGCGATGATGGCGCGGATGAAGTCGTTGAGGTCGAAGCCGGTGGTGGACCAGGAGTAGATGAGTTTCGCGATGATCAGGATCGGAAACGCAATGACCACCAGGGGGCCGAGCAGGTTGACGCGCGTGAGCGCGTCGGGGGCGCGCAGTTGCAGGATGGTGGCTGCGATGACGCAGATGGTGGCCAGGATGACCAGGGCAGCGACGATGATTTCGTAAGCGGTCATTAGCGGCGTCCTCTCGAGATGATGCGGGCCATGGAGATCGTTGGGACTACGCCGCAGACGATGCCGGCGAGGATCGGGATCTCGTAGGCGATGGACGAAGTGTTCCACAGGGTCCAGACGAGGAAGATGGCGATCATGCCGTAGAAAACCATGTCGGCCATGACGGCGCGCGACAGTTCGTCTTTGGTCAGGATGACCGCTGCAAGCGAGATGAGTAGGCAGATGGCCATGATGATGAGGCAGGCCTGCATGATGGTGACAAACATTTAGTTCATCCTTTCTGCGGGCGGGACGGTGTCGTCGTCAGGCGTGGGGCCGTGGTCGACGTAGGGCTCCCATATGACGGTTGTTGGGTCGATGGGGCTATTGCGTAGCGACGGCCGCACGTGCTCCTCCATATCCGCCAGCCCAGCGATGACGTCTTCCGGGTCGGAGCCGAACGCGGCTTGCACCAGCAGGGTGATGGGGCCGCCGGGTTCGATGGGGTGGCGCAGGCCCATGGAGAGGGTGCCTGGGGTGGCGGTGATGGAGGTGGTGAACCAGAACACTTCCCAGTCGGTGCGCAGGCGCATGGGGTAGTAGATGACAATCGGTTCGATCTTGGCCGCTGGGTTGAATGCCTTGAACACCGCGTCGAAGCCGGCGGCGAAGATTTCTTTGATGATCCAGCAGGTGTAGCCCGCGGCGTGGATGATGCCTCGCATTAGTTATCGCCTCCGATGGAGTCGTCGCCAAGTACGGCGCTGGTGTAGGCGTCGACGTTGAGCAGGTCGTCGACTGCGGTGGTGGTGATGTCCCACATTTGGCCGGCGAAGATGAACATGCCGAGCGAGAGGATCATGAGGACCGCGGACGGCAGCATGAAGCTCACGCGCACGTTGAGCGCTTCGGGGTAGTGCTGCATGGGCCGGCCCCAGAACACGCGTTGCCACAGGCGCATCATGGACAGCAGGGCGCCGAAGGAGGCGACGATGATGGCGGTGATGGCCACCCAGGAGCGCCAGTCGCCGGGTGTTGCGGCGGCGAGCACGATGGTGACTTTGCCGAAGATGCCGGAAAATGGCGGGAAGCCGACGATGGAGAACGCGCCGGCGACGAAGACCGCAGACGTCCATGGGTCGCGCCGCGCGATGCCGGAGAGTTTGGCCATGGTGCCGGTGCCGTAGGTTTCTTCGATCGCGCCGGAGTTGAGCACCAGTGCGGCGATCGTGATCATGTGGTGCAGAGTGTAGAGCAGGCCGGCGGCCAGGGCGTAGCGGGCGTCGTCGTTAGTGAATGCCAGCATGATGAGGATGAACGGCATGCCGTTGACCATCTGGTAGGCGAGCACGCGGCGCATGGTGGATTCCGCCAGGCCTGCGTAGCCGCCGATGATCATGGAGATGACCATGACCACGATCAGCAGGGTGTTCCAGCGTGGGTCCATGTCGAACATGATCACCCAGATGCGGAAGAGCATGTAGACGGCGACTTTGGTGTGCAGGCCGGAGAACAGGCCCATTACCGCCGCCGACGTGGACGGGTAGGTGCGCGGCAGCCAGGTGTAGACGGGGAACACGCCAGCCTTGGCAGCAATTGCGATGACGACGATGCCGGCCGCCACCGTTGCCGGGCCGTTGCCCGCAGCCACACCTTGCAGGGAGGCGAGGTTGACCACACCGGTCACCGCATAGAGGTAGCCCACGCCGAGCACCAGCATTGTCGACGCCGCCAGGTTGACCAGCACGAACATACGCGCCGACAGCAGGCGGTGGCGGGTGCCCGACATGGCGATCAGTCCGTAGGAGGGCAGGAGGCAGACCTCGATCATGACGAAGAAGTTGAACAGGTCTGCGGTGAGCAGCGCGCCGCACACGCCGGTGATCAGTACGAGCGACAGGGGTGTGTAGAAGCGTGCTTGGGTTTCGCCGACGGCGATGGCGAACCAGTTGGAGGTCAGCGCCACGATCATGGTGGTCACGATCATCACCGCGGAGAACGTATCCGCGGCAAACGAGATGCCAACGCCGCCTTGGTACAGGCCGATGACGTGGGCGATCGTGCCGTGCTCAGCGGTGTAGAGGTAGAGCCACACACCCATCGCCAGGTTGATCGCCGGGATGGCGATGGCGAGCGTGTTGTTGAGCTTCCTCCAGGGGCTCAGCGCCGTGACCGCGGAGACGATCAGCGGTAGCGCAACGAAGATAGGCAGGATTGCGTCGACGGCCATTAGTCTTTCACCTTCAGATCATCGTTGGTGACGTGGCTGATCTCGCGTGCGCGGATCTCTTCCAGCTTCTTGGGGTTGAGGCGTGCGTTGCGGCCGGCGGTGGACAGCGCGGAGGGGCTGAGCCACATCTTGGAGTAGCCGGCGTCGGTGCCGGTGGGTTGCTCGGCGGTGTCGTCGTTACGCCCGAGCGATGCAAGCATAAGCAGGATCGTGGTGGTTGCCATTGCGATGACGATGGCGGTCAGCACGAATGCCTGCGGCAACGGGTCGCCCATGTCTTCGAAGGGGACGCGGGAGGGGAATGCTTCGCCGCGCCAGGAGCCTACGCCTGCGGCGAGCAGGGTGAGGTTGGAGGCGTGGCCGAATAGGGACATGCCGAAGACGATGCGCACCATGCCGCGTTGGAGTACGAGGTAGACGGATCCCGCGACGAGGACCGCGATGGTAAGTGCCATGACCATGGGTTAAGGCTCCTTCGTGATAACCGGCTGCGGGTCGTGCGCCGGGTTGATCGGGTCGGGGTGTGCGTCCACCGGGTTCTCCGGCGGCAGCGGCTCGGGGATGGACGGCAGTGGGTTTTCGGCTTCGTCGCGCGAGTAGTCCAGGTCGGACAGGTCGGCACCTGGGCGCAGGTAGCCGCCGAGTGCGTTGATGGCGGCGGTGACCATGCCGAGCACGGCGAGGTAGATGCCGAAGTCGAAGATCAGGGAGGTGGTCATGTGTTCGCCGGCGATCTCGCCGTGGATGGCGTACATGAAGCCGCCTTCGATGAACCCGAGGAAGCCGGAGGAGATCGCGATGATGATGCCCCAGCCGGTCAGGCGGATTGGGGTGAAGTTCTTCACCACGTCGGCATCCGAGCCGCGGGAGAGGTAGTTGATGGCGAATGCGGTTGCCATGACCAGAGCTGCGACGAAGCCGCCGCCTGGTGCGGTGTGGCCGCGGAAGAAGATCAGCACCGACAGCACGACGAGCACCGGGGCGACGAGGGCTGCGGCCTTGCGCAGCGGGATGGAGTTGAGCTGCGACTGGCCGAACGGGCGCGGGCGTGTGCCGGCTTCGAAGAGGTGGCGCGGCATGGAGGCAACCACGGCGGCGATGACGACGGCGGCCATGCCGAGCACGGAGAGTTCGCCGAGGGTATCGAAGCCACGGAATTCCACGATGATCACGGCGACGATGTTGTCGGCGCCGGTGACCTCGCCGCCTTCGGTGAGGTACCACTCGGCGAGTTCGGAGCGGCCGCGGCGGCCGGTCAGTCCGTAGACGCCGAAGAAGGCAACGACGCCGGCCAGCAACGCGAAGATAGCAGCGAGTGCTTTACGACGAGGCTTCGTCTCCGGGAAGACACGCGGCTGGTAGCGCAGCACAACCAGGATGACCACGACGGTGAGTGCCTCGACGAGGAACTGGGTCAGGGCCACGTCGGGGGCGCCGAGCATGAACATCTGCAGGGTCATGCCCACACCGACGGTGCCGAGCAGTACGGCGGAGGCCAAGCGGGAGCGGGTGAACACCATGCCAAGCACCGACATGGCGATGATGGCGAACGGGATGAGGTCCCACCACACGTCGAGGCCTTCGGCGCGGTCGGCTGGGGTCACACCGTCGATGCCGTCGGTGAGTGCGATGACGCACAGGCCCATGGCGGTGACGGATGCCAGTAGCGGGAAGAGGTGGCGTGACGGGTTGAAGCCGTCGGCCAGCTTGCCCAGTTGCTCGCCGAAGTCGGACAGGCCGCGGGTGAGACGGAAGAGAATGTCGGGGCCGTCGGCAGGCAGGAGTTGCTTGTTGCGCAGTGCCGCGAAGACGGGTTTGCGGAAAGCAATTGCGAAGATCACGCCGGCGACCAGGACGATCAGGGAGACGATGAACGGCGGGGTCAGGCCGTGCCAGATGGCGAGGTGGGTGGTGAAGGTGTCGTCGCCAGTAATTGCGCGCACACCTGCGGAGACGGGGTTGTCCACCCAGAACAGCATGAACGGCAGCACCGCGGAGGTCAGGCCCGGCAGTGCGGCCGGCAGCCAGAGGGCGACGGGGGCTTCGTGGACGTGCGACATGTCCTTCGGGCCGTCCACGAACGCGCCGAAGACAATCTTCAGCGAGTACAGGAACGTCAGGAACGCGGCGAACCCGGCGATGATAAGCAGGGCCATGCCGTAGGGCGCCTCGTGGAAGGCATCGAGGATGGATTCCTTGGACACGAAGCCGAACAGCGGTGGAACCGCAGCCATGGAGGCGGCCGCGACCACGGTGGAGGCGAACGTGAACGGCATCTTGTCGTAAAGCTTGCCCAGGCGGCGCATGTCGCGGGTGCCGGCCTCGTGGTCGACCACACCGATGAGCATGAACAGCGAGGACTTAAACAGTGCGTGCGCCAGCGTGTGGGTCAGCGCGGCGGCCAAGCCGATGGGGGAGCCGACGCCGATGGCGGCGACGATCCAGCCGAGGTGCGACACGGTGGAGTAGGCGGTCAGGTGCTTCAGGTCCGTCTTGGTGATAGCGAAGCACGCCGACATGATTGCCGTGAACAGGCCGATGATGACCAGCAGGTAGTTCCAGGCGGCGACGTCCGAGAACACAGTGGAGAAGCGCAGCAGCAAGTACACGCCGGCCTTGACCACGGCGGCGGCGTGCAGGAACGCGGACACCGGGGTGGCGGCCGCCATGGCTTCCGGCAGCCAGAAGTGGAACGGGAACTGCGCGGCCTTGGTGAATGCGGAGAACGCGATGAGCAGCGCCACGACAACGGTGACGCGGTTGTCGCCCCACACGTCCGCGGCCAAAATGCCCGCAAGGCGCGTCGTGCCTGCCTGGATGGAGGCGACCGCAAGGCCCGCCAAAAGCGTCAGGCCACCGAAGAACGTCAGGATCAGCGTGCGGTACGAGCCGGCTTCACCAGACGAGCCGGATCGGGCGATCAGCATGAACGACGCAATGGAGACGAGCTCCCAGGCGATGAAGAGCAGCACGGCGTCGTCGGCAAGCACAAGCAACAGCACAGACAGCGTGAAGGCCGTCATGATGGTGTAGAAACTCGTGTTGCCTTGCTTTTCGGGCAGGTAGGCGGCGGAGTAGACGAACACTACACCGCCGATGACCAGCGCAAGCAGCGCGAAGAAGATGCCTAAGCCGTCCGTGCGCAGTGCGAACTCGATCGCGGAGCCGGTACCCATCACGTCGCGCGCCCACACGAACGACCATGTCAGGTCGTTGCCCTGGGAAACGGCGGTGAAGTTGGTGCCCAGCACACCTGCGGCGGCGAACAGCAGTGCTGCGAGTGGGTACCCGGCTTTCCTGTCCATGACTCGCACCAGCAGCGGTGAAAGCACCACCGTTGCTGCAACGAGCCCGATGACGAGGGGGAGAGTCATGGTGAACCCTTTTCAAAGGTTTGTAAGGGATTGGCAATGAACGTTAAAGACAGTATCAAGCTGCACGAGCGGGCGGTGCGCCTCCCGCAGAACACATGTGACTGGTGATAAGAACAGTTGCATGAAATCGGACAACGCGTTGCGGTTGGTGTGTGCTCTGTTAGCGCTGGTGGTTGGCGTGTTTATGCCGTTGTCCCCGGCGTCCACGTGGGCGAACGCCGCGCGCGATGCGGAGGTGTCCGGCGCCCCGCAGGTTGGTGCGGACAACCTTGGGGACGCGCGCCGTGCCGCCGGTGAGGCTGGCCAGCAGGCGAAGGTGCTCAAGGAGGGCGCTGGCAAGTTGGCCGAAGGTGTTGGTGAGGCGCAGGGGCAGACGCAGCAGCTTCTCGACGCCCTCGCTGCCGCCCAGACCGGCTCCCAGCAGTTGTCTGACGGCATGGTGCAACTCCAAGCCGGTACCGGCCAGTTGGGTGCGGGGGCGACCCAGTTGGCGGACTCCATCGGCGAGGTGGTCAACCAGGTCACCGGTTTTGAGGCGGTGCGCGGCCAGGTGGTCGGCGCGATCGACCGCTCGCTCACTGAACTCAAGGACGCGAAGGATCCGGATGCGGTCCAGGCCCGCGACTCGCTCAAAGGTCTGCGCGAGCAAGCCCAGACGGCCCAGTTGCCGCCGGATGTGGTGGCGAAGATGAACCAACTGCGCGACGGTTCCCGCGACCTTGCTAACCAGCTCGCCGTTCCGGGGTACAGCTACCACGACGGTATATATACAGCCACCAACGGTGCTGCCGAGTTGGCCGCGGGCCTGCGGGAGTTGCAGACGCAGACGTCCCAGGCCACCGGTGGCATCGACGAATTGGTCGCCGGCGTGCAAAAGATCGACCAGATGGCCGGTATGAACGCCGACAAGGTCTCCGCCGTGCGTGCGGCCCTCCCGGTGCCCGCGGTCGCGCCGGGTACCCCGGGTGCGGAGCAGACCGGATCGACGCTTGCGCCTATTGCCGCGATGTTGCTCGCGGCCATGGCGGTGCTGGGCGGTACGGCACTCGCAGCAGCATTTTGCCTATCGACGCGCACCCGCCGGTGGATCATCATCCCCGGCGCCATCATTATCGCAGCGGCCGGCACCATCCTGGCTGGCGTCCTCGGCGAGGGGCTCGGCGCACAGGAATATGCAGTGGTCGCCGCTGGACTGTTGGCTGGCGCACTCGCCTCAACGGGGCTAGCCGCAGTGTTGATGCGTTTGTGTGGTCTGGCTGTCGGGTTGGGGGCCGCGGCAGTGGTGGCGCTGGCGCAGACCGGCCTCGTCGGCTGGGTATGGCGCACGGCTACCACCGCGCAGGTAGACGCGCTGTGGGCAGCGCTTTCGCAGGCAGCGCCCATGCACTGGGCAGCCACCGCCGTGTCCGCCGCCGGCAATGGCGGGGACTACCGCGGTGTGGTCGCAGCATTGCTGCTGTCCGCGTTGCTTGCCGCAGCGGGGCTGGCGGGGGTGTGGCGCCGGTCCGCCGAGTAAACCGCCACCTAGACATGCGTCCGGTACGCCTCTAAAATGTGATGTCATCTATTGCTTAGCTGTTCCAGCTAGGCAAAGGTCACAATTTGAATACCTGATAACGAGGTTGCTTTCGCAGCCAACGTTCAGTGTCTCGACAGAGGAGTATCACATGGCCGAATCATCTCGGCGTCTACGCAAATCAACCTCAACGGGCATCGCAGCCTCGTCCGTGATCGCACTCGCCCTCGGCGGCCTGAGCGTCGTCGCACCTGGCCCACTTGCACCGGAGGCTGCAGCTGCCACCCTCAGCGGCGGCATCCGCGACAAGTCCGGCGCGGTAGAGAAGGACGCCCAGAAGGCCTCCGACCTGCCAGCCGGTTCGTGTGTTGTCTCGGAGAGCACTCCGGAGGGCAGCCAGGCTGGTTTCAGCTGGTACACCTCTGAGCCGTCTGCGACCAGCCCCAACAAGAAAGCCTGGGGCTTGAGTGTCTCCTTTGATAACTCGAAGGACCGCACGTTCGCTGATTGGAGCTTTACCAACTCAGGCCAGATGAGTGCGTACCTCGATGTGGCTCAAATTCCCGCTATGAATGCCGGTCAGACCCTTGTTGACAAGGCAGTCACGCACAAGGCCGACGAAATCCTTGATATTTCTGCTTCCGGCCGACAGCGAAACCTAAACCTCAACGCGGAACTGACCGATGCGAAAGTCAAGCAGTTCGCTGAGGCCACTGCCGCGAACCCGGTACGTTACGCCTGGCAGGGCACGTACACCAAGGAGAACGTTAACGGTCTGAAAGCCACGCAGGGAAGCAATGCAGTTTTCACGGCCATCGTGAACCCGTGGCCGAGCGAGAACATCGAATGTAACCCGATCACGGTGTCGTGGGAGAACTTCGAAAAGCACGTCATCGTTGCAGGTGCGGAAACCAAGGTCGGTAAGATCAACGTTCCTGCTGTGCAGAACGGCGGCACGGATGACTCCATGTCCCGCATGGTCGTGGAAGCCTACGACGGCAACGGCGCGTTCATCGGCACTACGGACCCGGCAGCATCCGGTGGGACCCAGAACCTGCGTATCGACGAAGCGACCGGCGAGATCTTCTTCACCTGGCCTGAGTACCGCGGCACCGACCTTGCAACTGATAAGAACGTGAACTTCTCGGTTCTTGCGAAGCCACGTACCGTCGACCAGCTCCAGACGGCTGGCGCGAACAACAATGAGTTCGGCGAATCCAGGGCCTTCAACAGCTCCAACTCGCTGGCGCGCTACAACAAGGCGAACGTCATCGACTCGAAGGCGTTCTCCTTGGACGACACCGAGTACCACTCTCCGAAGTACGACAAGACCGACGCGTCGATCATCTCCGGCGTCGATAGTGCGACCGGCCCGCTGGCTACCGAGCCGCAGAAGGTCACCTTCACCCAGGTCCCAGACTTGATCAAGGACCTGGAGAAGAAGAAGGCTGACGGCGGTTTCGAGGCCAAGGTCTCGCTGGACGAGAAGTACGTCTACGACGGCTGGACCGTCGAGATGGACGAAAACTACAACGTCACCGTCACCGCTCCGGAAAACCCGAAGCCGGGTAGCTTTGCGCAGCCTAAAATCACTGTCGAGTACTCGAACGGCTCTACCGACGTACTCCAACTCATGGTGGTTGTTGACCCGAACAACACCCAGGTCACTGACCTGGTACGTCCTGGCCTGACCAAGGGCAAAATCGGTGAGGACCTCACCGCCCAGGTGGGTACCAAGTCCATCATGAAGGGCCACAAGCCAGTCCACCCGGCCAAGTTTGAGATCGACAAGTCTACTGTCCCTGAGGGCTGGACTGTTACCGTCGATGAGACAGGCAAGGTCACCGCAAAGGCGGATGACTCTGTTGCGCCGGGAACCGTCATCACCCCGAAGGTCAAGGCAACCTACCCTGACCAAACCACGGATGAAATCGAGACCCAGTTCCAGGCGATCGTGGACATCAAGATCCCGACCTACGACACGGTGACAGGTCAGCCAAATGCGAGCGTCAGCCTTACTCCTGAGATCCCAGAGCGCGGCCTGAGCGGTAACACGAACGACGAGGCCCCGACGCGCTACACCTTCGAGGACGGCACCAACCAGACCACCCTGACCAGCAAGGATGGCAAGACCTGGACCGTCTACGTTGACGAGAAGACTGGCGAGATCACGACCACGATTCCGAAGGGTGCGCAGGAAGGCGACATCCTGAACGTTCCGGTTAAGGCTCATTACAGCGATGAAGGCAAGCAGAAACCGCAGACGGTTGTCGGCACTGTCGTCGTCATCAAGGGAGACCTTGAGGCGAACTACAACGTTCAGGTCACTGCTCCGGGCCAGGAAGTGAAGCACCAGGTTGCGGACACGCCGGACGGCTCCACATTCTCCTTCGGAACCAAGAATGGTAAGCCGGTCCTGACCCAGGAAGTCAATGGCTGGAAGTACACCATTAACCCGACGACCGGTGAAGTTTCCTCCACCCCGCCGGCGGATGCCAAGCCAGGTGACAAGAACACCGTCACGGTGACGGTAAATGCCCCAGGTGGTTTGACCACCCAGACCCCGGTAACCACCGTCGTGAAGCTGACCAACAGCTGGGAGTCTGAGCCGGTTGTTCCGTCGCAGACGGTCTACCCGGGTGGTACGGCTACCTCGCCGATTGGCGTCGAGAAGCCTGCAGACGTCAATCTTGCTGCGGACAAGCCATTCACCATCAACCCGGCAGGCAAGGGCCTTGAAGCCACCGGTGAGAACAACGAGTTCGGTAACCCGACGTACAAGGTGAAGACGGCAAACGGCGACTGGATCGTCGGCCTGGATGACAAGGGCAACGTCGTCTCCACAGCTCCGGAGACCGCGAAGCCGGGTGACAAGATCGATGTTCCGATCATCGTGACCTACGAGGACGGCTCGAAGGACAACACCACTGCGACGGTCAACGTCATCGACGTTCCGAAGCGCGAGGTTCCGTTCAAGGTCGAGTACAAGTACGACGACTCCATCCCTGCCGGCACCTACAAGGTTGAGACCACGGGTGAGCCGGGCAAGGAAAAGATGACCAAGGACGGCGAATGGGAACGCACCCAAGAGCCGAAGAACGAGGTCGTCGTCATCGGCACCAAGCCTGCCGAGAGCGCCAAGGACGTGACCTGGAAGTTCCCGATCCCGTACCCGACTGAGGTCCGTGAAAACCCGGATCTCAAGCCTGGCGAGATGAAGACCGTCAAGGAAGGCGAGAACGGCGAGAAGACCTACACCGCTAAGTTCACTGCCAAGGGCACTGAAGCACAGGTTGCTGAGGAAGAGACCACCAAGGAACCGGTTACTCGCATCATCGAGGTCGGCCCGGGCATCCTTGATCAGGAGCTGACCAGCAAGAAGACCCAAGAGGTCCCGTTCGAGATCGAGTACGTCTACGACGACACCCTCGAGTCCGGCGAGCAAGTTGTCGACGAAGAGGGCGTCCCGGGTGAGCAGACGATCACCTCCACCCAGAAGATCAAGGACGGCAAGCCGGACGGCGAGCCGAGTATCAACATCGAGCAGACCAAGGCGCCGAAGAAGGCCAAGATCCGCATCGGCACCAAGACCACTGGTGAGAACACCGAGACTTACAAGGCTGAGGCGCCGTACAAGGTCGTCGTCAAGTACGACCCGAACATGCCTGCCGGTGAGTCCAAGGTGACCACCAAGGGTGAGCCGGGCGAGAAGACGGTGACGATCAAGCGTGACATCACCAACTCCAAGCCTGGCGATCCGCAGATCACTGAAGAGATCACCAAGAAGCCTGTCGACGAGGTCATCACTGTCGGCACCAAGCCGTCCGAGGCCTCCAAAAAGGTCACCTGGACTGCCCAGGTTCCGTTCGACGTTGAGACCCGTCCGAACCAGGAGTTGAAGCCGGGTGAGATCAAGGTCGCCCAGAAGGGCGAGCCGGGCGAGAAGACCTACACCGCAGATTTTGCGGCCAAGGGCGACCAGGCAACGGTCACGCCGGAAGAGAAACAGACCAAGGCTCCGGTCAACGAGATCATCGAGTACGGCCCGGCGGCCGAGGACACCTCTGTGGTGACCAAGGTTGAAAAGCCGGTTCCGTTCGACACTGAGATTGTCTTCGACAACACCCTTAAGGAGGGTGAGCAGGTCGTCGATCAGCAGGGTGAACTTGGCACTGAGGTTGTCACCTCTACCCAGAAGATTGTCGACGGTAAGCCGTCCGGCGATCCGAAGGTGACCTCTGAGCAGACGAAGGCTCCGAAGAACGCGAAGATCCGTGTTGGCACCAAGACCACCGGTGAGACCAAAAAGACCGTTGAGTCTGAGGTTCCATTCGGTGTGAAGATCGAGTTCGACCCGAACCTGCCTGCCGGTACTTCCGAGGTTGTTACCGAGGGCAAGCCGGGTAAGAAGACCACCACGGTGACCCAGAAGGTCACTAACTCCCAGCCGGATGGCGAGGCCACCGTTGAGGAGAAGGTCACCGAGCAGCCTGTCGATCAGGTGATCAAGGTTGGCACCAAGCCAGCCGAGGCATCCGAAAAGGTCACCTGGACAGCACCGGTTCCGTTCGACGTTGAGACTCGTCCGAACCCGGAGCTGAAGCCGGGTGAGATCAAGGTCGTCCAGAGGGGCGTGCCGGGTGAGAAGACCTACACGGCCAACTTCACCGCCAAGGGTGACCAGGCGACTGTGACCCCTGAGGAGAAGCAGACCAAGGACCCGGTCAACGAGATCATCGAGTACGGTCCGGCTATCGAAGACGGCGAGCTGGTCACCAAGGTGAAGAAGCCAGTTCCGTTCGAGACCGAGATCGTCTACGACGACACCCTGGAATACGGCACGCAGAAGATTGACCAGCAGGGCGAGCTTGGTGAGGACGTTGAGACCTCCACGCAGAAGATCGTCGATGGCAAGCCGTCCGGCGATCCGAAGGTGACCACTGAGCGTACCAAGGAGCCGGTCAAGCAGATCATCCGCGTTGGCACGAAGAAGGCAACGACTCCGCCGACCGACGACCCGACCCCACCGGTCGAGCCGAAGGAAGTAGAGCTGCCGTACACCACGAAGATCATCTACGACGAGACGCTCGAGCCTGGTCAGGAAATCGTGGACCAGGAAGGTGCGAACGGCAAGGTCGAGGTGACCGTCGAGAATGGTCAGCCTTCGGTGAAGGTCGTGAAGGAGCCAGTCGAGAAGATCATCCGTGTTGGCACCAAGCCGCCGGCTGGTCACGAGTGGAAGGAACGGATCCCGTTCGAGGTGAAGGTCAAGCTTGACCCCACCATCCCGGCGGGTGAGCACAAGGTTGAACAGGAAGGCAAGCCCGGCCTGGTTCAGCACAACTCCGACGGCACTGAAGAGACGCTCGTAGAGAAGCAGGATCACGTCATCCTCATCGGCACCAAGCCGGCCGACCCGACTGACCCGGAGAACCCGGATCAGCCGACGCCTGAAGGTGAGCTCGATATCAACGTCCGCTACACCACCAAGATCGTTTACGACCCGAGCCTGAAGCCAGGCGAGGAAGTCGAAGACGTTGCTGGTAAGGACGGCCGCTACACCATCAAGGTTGTCGACGGCAAACCTGTCGCCGAGATGGTGGAGAAGCCAGTCGAGCGCGTAGTCCGCGTTGGCACCAAGCCGCCGGCGGGCACCAGCTGGACTGAGGAGATCGCCTACGACTACGAAGTCATCGAGGACTCCGAACTTGAAGCTGGCAAGCACGAGGTTGTGCAGCAGGGTAAGCCTGGCGAGCGCATCCACCGTGAAGACGGCAGCGTCGTCGAGGTTCCTGCGCAGAAGCTGATCATCAAGGTTGGCACGAAGAAGCCGGCTGATCCGAGCGAGCCGAGCAAGCCGACCGACCCGTCGACGCCTGCCGATCCGAAGGACCCGCAAGGCTCTTCCGATAAGGCGAAGCGCTGCGTGGCCAACGCGTTTGCGAAGAACAGCCCGATCCTGTGGCTGCTGCCGATCGGCGTCCTCGCCGGCATTGGCTACGGCGTGAACGAGGTGTTCGGTCCGCAGATCCAGAAGGCATCCGCAGAGCTCAACGCGCGCTTCCAGGAGTCCATGCCGAAGCACGACTGGGGCCACGGTAACCGCGGCCGCCAGTGGGAGCAGCCTGAGTGGGCTCGCGAACTGCAGATGAAGGCAGACGCCATCAACCGCCAGTTCGCAGGCTACGGCGAGCAGCTCCAGCCGCTGGGCATTGCGCTCGGCGTCATCGCCGCAGCCAGCCTCACCGGTGTGCTGATTGCACAGGCCTGCCGCGAGGAAGGCTTCAACAACGGCATGACGGTGCTCGGCTCGACGGAGCGTGTGACGTCCTCGGGCGAGACGGGCTCGTCGTCAAGCAAGGGCTCATCGGAGAACGCAGGTTCGTCGGAGAACGCAGGCTCCTCCAGTAAGTAGTCTGAACGCGTAAGCGAAGGGCGGTACCCGGTTGGGTGCCGCCCTTTTCGCATCTGCCGTCACCTAAAATTCACCTGAGCGTTCCTTATTAGAAATTTGCTGTGTTTAGGGTGCGTATCGGTTCAAAAACCGTTTCATATTCTTCGGCTTCTCGTTATAAGGAACCCAACATGCGTTTCTCGCTAAAAGCAGCTACCGCGGTAGTCAGCGCTTCTGCGTTGGCTATTGCGAACCTGCCTACCTCCCTCGCACAGTCGGCGGAGCAGTCCTTCAACGGCAAGGACACCTGCATTTCCATCGATTCCAACGGCAACATCGTCGCCCCGCAGCCGGGTGACTGCACACAGTTCGGCAAGGGCGGCCAGGGCAACACCGACGCCCAGGCACGCAACGTCATCTTCATCCTGGGCGACGGCATGGGCCACCAGGAGATCACTGCTGCTCGTAACTACCTCAAGGGCGCTAACGGCCGCTTCGAGGGCCTCGACGAGCTGACCGCGGCAGGTGCTTACACGACCTTCGCCGTGGGCAAGGACGGCAAGCGTCAGTACGTCACCGACTCCGCCGCGTCCGCAACGGGCTGGTCCACCGGTACGAAGACCTACAACGGCGCGTTGTCCGTTGACATCACCGGCAAGCCGCACGAGAACCTGCTGGAGATGGCGAAGAACGCCGGTATGCGCACCGGTAACGTCTCCACCGCGGAGATCCAGGATGCGACCCCGGGCGCGATGCACTCGCACATCTCCAAGCGCGGCTACTACGCGCCGTCCGGCGACGCGAAGCCGGTCAAGGGTGCTGAAGCTCGCGAAAACGGCGGTCTCGGCTCCATCTCCGAGCAGATCATCGACACCCGCGCCGACGTCACCCTGGGCGGCGGCCGCAAGTACTTCGACGCCGAGGTTCAGCAGGGTGGCGAGAACCGCAACCCGTTCCTGACCGAGAAGAACGACGGCGGCGCCGACTGGGAGGCCGGCAAGTCCGTCCGCGAAAACGCGATTGCCAAGGGCTACCAGGTTGTCGACGACAAGCAGGGCCTCGAGGGCATCACCGTCGCGAACCAGGACCAGCCGGTGCTCGGCCTGTTCCACGACAAGAACATGACCCGCAAGTTCGAGCAGACCGTGCCGGTGAAGTCCGACGGCACCACCGAGCCGGAGGTCTGCAAGGAAGCTGATCGCGGCGACGAGCCGTCCGCAGCCGAGATGACCAAGAAGGCCATCGAGCTTCTCGACGACAAGAGCGCCGACAAGGGCTTCTTCCTCCAGGTCGAGTCCGCATCCATCGACAAGGCAGACCACGCAGCCGACGCCTGCGGCATGATCGGAGAGACCCAGCAAATCGACGAGGTTATTAAGGAAGCCCTCGACTTTGCCAAGGCTGACGGTGAGACCATGATCGTTGTCACCGCCGACCACGCGCACACCGCGGAAATCATCCCGGACGGCCGCCCGTCAGTGTCCGCCGTAACTCGCCTGAAGACGCCGAAGGACGGCACCACCATGTCCATCGGCTTCGGCACCCAGCCGTGGCTGGATGAGAACGGCAACCCGGTCTTTGACAAGAAAGCCAACGGCGACCCGTTCGACACCCCGAACTTCTCGATGATGCACACCGGCACCCAGGTGCGCATCGCAGGCTTCGGCCCGGGCTCCGAGAACGTCAACGGTCAGCTCGATCAGACTGACGCCTTCTACGCTATGGCGAACGCGCTCGGACTCAACGGCGGCACCGAGGGTGGCCAGAAGCCGTGGAAGATCAACAAGGGCGCCAAGGTTGCTTCCCTGGCGAACCGCTCGAAGGCGAAGCCGGGTGACGAGCTGTGCTACCTCGTCTCTGCAGGCGAGGCCCCGAAGGTCGGCGACTGTGCCCAGTTCGGCACCGAGGGCCAGGGCATCGACAACGCCAAGGCGAAGAACGTCGTCCTGCTCATCGGCGACGGCACCGGCGACTCCGAGATCACTGCAGCGCGTAACTACCTTAAGGGCTCCGCAGGCCGCTTCGAGGGGCTCGACGACCTCGACTACACCGGCTACCTGACCACCTTCTCCCTGGACAAGGAAACCGGCCTGCCGAACTACGTCGGTGATTCCGCTGCGACCGGCACCGCCTGGAACTCCGGTGTGAAGACCTACAACGGCGCGGTCGGCGTGGACAACGCCGGCAAGCCGGTTGCAACCCTCGGCGAGCTCGCAAAGGCCAAGGGCCTGAAGATCGGCAACGTCACCACCGCCGAGATCCAGGACGCTACTCCGGCAGCCTTCGCTGCACACGCAATCAAGCGTTCCTACTACGCACCGTCTGGCGACAAGAAGGTCGCAGAGGGCGAGCAGCTGCGTGAAAACGGCGGTCTTGGCTCCATCTCCGAGCAGATCGTCGACCTGCGCGCAGACGTCACCCTCGGTGGCGGCCGCAGCTACTTCAATACCGAGGTCGTACAGGGCGGCCAGTGGGGCGAAAACGGCAACGTTTGGACCGCCGGCAAGTCTGTTCTGGAAAACGCGAAGGACAATGGCTACCAGGTTGTCACTAACGCCTCCGAGCTCGACGCGATCGCAGAGGCAAACGCCGACAAGCCGGTCCTCGGTCTGTTCTCCGAGGGCAACATGCCGCGCGCGCTGAACCAGTCCATTCCGACCACCGACGGTGGTGACCTCGAGCCGGCCACCTGCGTTGCTAACCCGGAGTTCACCGCTGAGACTCCGCGTCTGGCAGCCATGACCTCCAAGGCGCTGGAGCTGCTGCAGAACGACAAGGGCTTCGTGCTCCAGGTCGAGTCCGCCTCGCCGGACAAGGCCGACCACCAGGCTGACGCCTGTGGCCTGATCGGCGAGGTCGGCCAGCTTGACGAGGCCGTCCAGGCTGTTCAGGATTGGGTGGAGAAGACCGGTGAGGAGACCCTGATCGTCGCCACCGCCGACCACGCTCACACCGCACAGATCACCTACGAGAACCAGAACACCGCTGGTCGCGTCACTCAGCTGACCACGGTTGAAGGCTCCACCATGGCCGTCAACTTCGCCACATCCAAGACCAACGAAGACGAGGATGCGCTCGGCGGCCAGCAGCACACCGGTGCGCAGCTGCGTGTCGCAGCCTCCGGCCCGGGTGCCGCGAACCTCACCGGCCAGATCGACCAGACCGACCTCTTCTTTGCCAGCCTGAACGCGCTGGGCATCGATCCGGTCAACCACAATCTGACCTTTGAGAACAAGATGCAGCCGGTGGAGGAGACCACCGAGGGCGACTCCGCCGCCGGCTCCTCCGTCGACTCCCCGGCGCTCATCGCCACCCTGGCCATCGCAGGCATCGCGGGCCTCATCTCCCTGATTGCCCTGCTGGCACCATTTGCTGTCGACGGCGCCCTCGGCCCGATCGCGAAGTTCTAGTCAGAACTACATGCCCAGCATCGGCAGTTTGATGCCGAAGTGGGGCAGCGCGAAGAACAGGCCTGCGATCACCAGCAGCGCCGCAATCACCCCACCGACAATGGCCGGCACGTTCACGTCCGCCTTGGCGGTGGGGTATTTCACGTCCGCTCGCATGCCCTTGGTGCAGGTTTCGGCGGCGGTGGCGTCGGCGTCGTCGATAAGCATGCGCTTCGCGGCGACCTTCCCGGACGGAGTTTCCGCCCACGCCTTGTACACGTCGCCATCCTTCGCGGTCAGCGGCGTCTCCATGCGCTTCGTATCCGGACCAACGCGCCACGAATTCGTGTCAATCGCCTCCAGTGTGCGATTCACGGTCGGCTCCGACTCCTTCATCGTCTTCTGTGCATCCGCATACTTTGCGACGAGACCCTCCGGCAACACCTTGCCAAACTCCGCCTTCTCACCCTTGAGCGCCTTCTCGTTCTCCGCGACAACGCCCGGGTAGACCTGCTCGATCGCCGCGATGAGGTCGCGGGCCTGCTCGTAATCACCGATCGCCTTGGACTCGTCGAACCACGACTCGATGAAACGCTTCTCGGCCGGTGCGAGCTTCACGGCGCACACGCCGTCCTTGTCCTTTGCGGCGACGGTAGCGGCGTTCGCCGGAGTGGCCGCGCCGACAACGCCGGCTGTGCCGAGTGCGAGCGTTGCTGCGGTTGCGTACGCGGCGATACGGGTGGTGGTGCTGGTCATGGTTTTCCTCCTCGGAGTGTGAGTGTGTGTACGGGCTGTACCACCTCAGTGTCCAGGAAGGCGTGTTGCGACAGCGTTAACGTGCGATGGTGGGGGTGGCTAGTAGGATCCTGGGCGAAAACACCGTGTCAGAAGCAATGTGATGAACCAAGGGTGATGGAAATTTCACAAATGCAGTTAGCCGCTTTGCAAGGCAATGGAGTTTCTCCATTGGAACCATCACCGGTCGATTACGTTTTTATGTTGCTCACGTTGGTGGCTGTGGTGCTATTAGTTGCCAGCGCGATTGTATTTTTCAGGCAACCTAACAGACGATCTAACAGAGGATGGTCGGATGTCTGGATCGTGCTCTTTCTAGTGTTCATACCCGTGGTAGGGCCGTTGGTGTATCTGCGGCATGTGCGGTCTAGCAAAAAGAGCGACAAAAAATCGTAGATGTGTGAGGCAAGGCCCAGCTTTGGGTTAAGCCGTGGGGGCGTGGCCTGGGCAAAATAAAGAGTGGCCCCCGCATCCCACTGAAGGGATGAAAGGCCACTCAAGTTTGAAGCGCGCAACCACTTGCGCTTTCCGGGACTGCGAACTTAATCCCAGCCGGCTCGAGAGGTGGTGGGTTTTAGCCCAAATCCCTCGAGAACCCCAGTATAGAACTGACATCAGTTAAATCAAGCATTTTCTGACCCAATCGTCACAATATAGAAACCGTGAGACTGGCGAAGATGGAGGATACGGGCACTCGATCAGGGAGCGAAAAAATCTTCGTGGCGCTGCCGACACGGACTATCGAATGCGAAAACCCGCCTCGGAAGGCGGGTTGTGTTGGTCGGGATAACAGGATTTGAACCTGCGACCTCTTCGTCCCGAACGAAGCGCGCTACCAAGCTGCGCCATATCCCGGTGGTATCTCGGACTGTTGTCCGCGGTACTCGAAACACAATACCCCTGGGGTTCGGTTTGGCCAAAACGGCAGGTTGTGTGCGTTTTGTTGCCGGTGTGGGGGCGTGGCGGTGGCGCGGTGGCGGCGTGGCGGTGGCGCGGTGCGGCGCGGTGCGGCTTGGATCCAGCGCCACAAAAGACGATATCGGGATTTGCGTCCTCGTTTTTGCAAAAGCCCAGGTCGCGTTCCGGGAAAATCGCCAAATCCCGATATCGTCTTTTAGGCAGTTCGCGCGACCTGCGGCGGAGCAGGCAGAGCAGACGGAGCAGACGGAGCAGACGGAGCAGGCAAAGCAGCGGAGCGGCAGACGAACGGACGGGCCGACCAGCCCGCAACCGACCACCCCGTAACCGACCACCCCGCAACCGGTCTACCCGCGCTCGACGACCCGGATCAGCGACGCGGACGGCGGGCAGAACAGGCGCACGGGTGCGTACTTGGACTGGCCGAGTCCGTTGGATACCTCCATCCACATGCGGCCGTAGCGGTGCAGGCCGGAGGCGCGTTCGCGGTCGATGTCGGCGTTGGTGACCAGGGCGCGGCCGCCGGGTAGGCAGATCTGGCCGCCGTGGGTGTGGCCAGCCAACGCCAACTGGTAACCGTCGGCTTCGAAGGCGTCGAGTACGCGGCGGTAGGGGGCGTGGAGCAGGCCGATGGCCAAGTCGGCATCAGGGTTCGGCGCGCCGGCGATCGTCGAGTACTGGTCGAGGTCGTGGTGCGGGTCGTCGACACCCGCCAGCGCAAGGCGTACGCCGGAGGCTTTGAACTCCAGGCGGTTATGGGTGGCGTCGTGCCAGCCGCGCTCCATGAACGCCGCGCGCATGCCCTCCCACGGCAGGTCCACGTACGAGGGCTCGCGCTTGGCACCGGTGAGGTACTTCAGGGGGTTGACGGGGCGCGGCGCCCAGTAGTCGTTGGTGCCGAACACAAACGCGCCGGGGCGGTTGAGCAGCGGGCCGAGGGCGTCGAGCACCCAGGGCACGCCACCAAGGTCCGACAGGTTGTCGCCGGTGTTGATCACCAGGTCCGGGTCGAGCGCGTCCAGGCCGGAGACGAACTCCACCTTCTCCTTCTGTCCGGGGATCATGTGGAGGTCGGATACGTGGAGGATGCGGAACTCGTTACGCTCGCGCAACACGCCTGGCTCCAGCAGTGGCAGGGTGTATTCGCGCAGTTGGAAGTTGTTGCGTTCGGTGTACCCCCAGGCGAGTGCGGAGGTTCCGGCGGCGAGGGTGGCTGCGGCGGCTTTCTTCAACGTCTTCACTCGCACCACTGTAATCTCGCAGGCATGAGTGCATTGAAAGACCAGATCCGCGCAGACCTCAAGGAAGCCATGAAGGCGAAGGAGAAGGAGCGCACCGGCACGATCCGTATGCTGCTGGCGGCGATCCAGACCGCTGAGACCGAGGGCACGAAGCACGAGGTTGATGATCAGGAGATTCAGAAGATCATCGCGCGTGAGATTAAGAAGCGCCGCGAGTCGGCCGAGATCTACCAGACCAACGGCCGCGACGATCTCGCCGAAACCGAGCTTGCCGAGGCGAACATCCTCGAGGCGTACCAGCCAAAGCAGTTGACGGACGATGAGCTCGCAGTGCTTATCCTGTCTCTTATACACATCTGACGCTGCCGACGAGCGATCTAGTGTAGAT
>OJLY01000399.1_pt1 | contig 27801 bp, 32 predicted proteins | sample 1597031 | NCBI WGS metagenome assembly OJLY01 (sample SAMEA3904673, study PRJEB24821) | metagenome | biome: Builtin; feature: hospital; material: surface | place: USA | collected 2013-06-03
CCTGCGGACACATGGAACCCAACACATTCCTGCTGACCATCAACCACCCAATCCCACCAGGCGAAACAGAATGCTTCAAACAGATCATCACCCGCAGACACGAAAGGAGACAGCATGAGCGTTGACATGTACCACCTGCGCCGCCAAACACGACAACTCGGCAACCTCTACCACCAACTCCACGAACTCAAGTACCAAACCGGCCCAACCCCCGAAATCAAAACCCACCAACCCGCAGGACCACGACCACCAGCCAACTGGCTCTACCTCGCCTGCTACATCACCCAAGAACAAAAACTCCGCGAAGTCGCATTCAACGCCTTCCAAGACCTCGGCATCCGCCTCGCAGACACCGACACCGGAGCCAACAGGCTCTGCCAACTCATCGGCTACCACGCCCAAGCAATCAGCGAACTGGAATGGTCAAGCGACTTCCAAGACGAAATCGAAGACCAAATCAGGATCATCACCAACAGGTGCAAAGACACTCTCACCGTCCCCAACACCCCACAAGACACGTGGCTGACAGCACGCACCATCTGCTACAAGCTACGCCCACACGTCACACCAGATCTGCTTCGCAAGTGGGCACAGCGCGGCAAAATCCGCCACCGCAAAGGACACCCCCACAACACCTACCCACTCGGCGACGTCCTCAAACAACTCCACACCACAAGCAACCCAACAACCCCAGGTGACGTAACATGAGCCTCGTGAAACTAGGCGAGTTCTCCGCACACTACGACGGCCCCGCACTCGACGACCACGAAATGGACGTCACAACACTCGGACCAGCACTCCTATCATTCGGCTACATCGTCCGCGCAGTGCACAAAGGACTCTACCCACTCGACAAAGCAGTCCCCACCGTACGAGTACAAGAATTCAAACCAGGCTCATTCGAAGTCCTAATGGTCATCGACCTACCCCTAATCGACAACCTCGCAGGATTCTTCACCAGCCAAAAAGCAACAGCCGTCGTCAACGCTTCCGCTATGGCCTCACCAATCGTCGTAGCAATCGCCTGGGTCGCCAGGAAGATAAAAGCAAAAGCCACCGGCAACGACACAGAAAACATCGATGAACTCATCACGCAAGCAGGCGACGAAATAGCCAGCAAAGTCATCGACGAACTCGCCAACGACAAACGCGTTATCGAACACTACAAGCAAGTCGTCAAACCCCTCGAGACGAACGACATTGAAGAGTTCACGCTCAAAGGGCAAGACGGCAGCGTCCTCGAAACCGTCAACGAAATCGAAGCGGAACACATCCTCAACTTTGAAGTACCCGAAGCCCCAACAGTCAGACGCGAAACCTGCATCGTAGAAATCGGAACACCACAGATCGCCAAACCCATGCAACGCAAGTGGCGACTCGAACACGACGCCTATGGTTCAATCTCCGCGACACTCCTAGACGAAGACTTCGCAACCATGGTTGTGCAAGGCAAAGTCAACTTCCACAGTGGAGCACTATTCAAAGCATTACTGCGAGTCGAAGAACTCGACGTAGAAGGAGAACCAGAACCACGCCGCAAGTTCGAAATCATCACGATAAAACCGGTCCCCACCGGAGAACAGACCACACTCTTCGACGAAGACCACTAACCAACCCGTACTGTCACGCCATGTGATATAATCGACGCGACGACACCCCCTACCGATTTCCGGTCAGGGGGTTTACTCATGCCCAAACCAAAAAAGGGAGGCGGACACATGAAACAGACCACCACCCAACGCGGTTACGGGCACGACCACCACAAACGACGACAACAACTCCTCTACAACCACACAGACGGCGACGAATGCGCCTACTGCGCACGCCCCATGTACAAAAACCCCAACCAAAACTTCGACGGCGGACCACTCAACGCCGACCACGCCCACCAAGATAAAACAGTCCTCGCCGCACGACTCCTCCACGACCGCTGCAACAAGCAAATGAGCAACACCGGCTCATGGGTAGAGCACGGGCCACGTTGGTACCAAGTCCACGGGCAGACAGCCGGGGCACTCGACTGGCCAGGCGGGGTAACCATCACCTGGCACCCACCAAACTAGTTCACCGTGCGAAACAATAGGGGTGGCCAAAGTATTCCGGGGGTCCCTAGATGACTCCCCGCCCCGTCACGCAGTCATTTAATTTTTTCCCTCTGGCAAAAACTGGGGGCTCGCGCGCGCAGAAGAAAGGTAGCAATCATGGAAAACGATGCTGTGCCACGCTCGATGGTGGCATCAGTCGCCGAATCAGTGGCGGCGGCGGACCATTTGACGGAATCGGATCAAGCTTCGGTTGATTTGGCGTTTCATTTGGCGACGATCATCGATGAGGCCCGTGCTTCTGGTGATGAGGACGCGATTAACAAGACGTCGTTCGGACCTATGCCGACGCTCAACAAGGTGTTGACGGGGTTGGGGTTGAATCCGGAGGGTAAGCAGAAGCTTGGGCTGTTGGTTGCGGAGGAAGAGGACGAACCGTTCTAGTGCATTCGGGTTGGGAAGGAGGCGGTGGGTGTGGAGCTGACGATGCCGCGGTTGTTTACCCCGCCGCTTCGCGACTTAGATGAGCCGGGGGCGACGTGGGGCCATGACTTCGCGTGGTTCTGTCGTGAGATTCTGCGCAATCCGCTGTCTGACTACCAAGAATGGTTGGGTCTGCATGCGCTTGAAGTGTTGGAGGAGGAGAAGGCGCGCGAGTTCGCCATGTTGGAGGATGATCCAACGGACGAGCTTGAGAAGGTGCGTCGCCTGTACTCGTCGCCGAAGGTGAAAGGTGGCAGGCCCATTCCGGGTGGCATGCTGCGGTTCACCTACGTGCTGATTTTGATTAGTCGGCAGAACGGCAAGACGGATTTCGTGAAGAAGCTGATTAAGTATTTCTTCTTTCGTCGTAGGGTGCCGGAGATTATGGCGGCGGCGCAGACACTGAACAAGGCGATTGACTTGTGGAATGAGATTCTGCTTGAGATTGAGCTTGACCCGTTGTTGTCGCGCTCGCTGGGCCGTGTGGATCGGTCGAAGGGTGCGCAGGCTGCGTGGTCGCGAGACCGTCGCCGTCGGTATCGCCCGGTGGGGATTGATGAGAACGCGGGCCGTGGGGATACGGTTGATTTGCTCTACATTGATGAGCTGCGTACGCAGAAGTCATACGTTGGGGTCAATGCGCTTGAGGCGACGACGACGGCGACTGATAACGGGTTGATTGTGGTGACGTCGAATGCTGGCGGGCCTCATTCGATTGCGTTGCGTGAGACTCGCCAGCGGGCACTGAAACCGATCCAAGACGACACGTGGCATGAAACACGCATTGGGTTGTTCGAGTGGTCGGCGGAACCGTCGCGCAGTATTGATGACATTGAGGGGTGGCGTGAAGCGAACCCGGATTTGAACCATGGCCGTATCACGATTGCGACGCTGCAGGGGTTCCACCAGTCGAAGACGGAGGCAGCGTTTCGCACTGAGCACCTTTGCCAGTGGGCGGACGACTTCGATACCGACGAGTTCGTGCCTGTTGTCGACGTTGCGCAGTGGGACCGGCTCGCGGTTGCTGACGCGGTCCGGGTTGGTCGCTGTGTGCTGGCGGTCGAGGTTGGCCCGGACGGTAAGTCATGGGCGCTTGTTGTTGCGGGGCAGACGAAGCGCGGTGCGCACCTGCAGCTGTTGCATAAGGGGGGCGATTTCACGGTCGAGCGAGGTGTTGCTGCGGTGCTTGATTTCTGCCGTCAGTGGTCGCCGTCGTCGGTGGTGTTGGATAAAGCGTTCAATACCGGTGTGTTGGTCGCGCCGCTGTTGCAGGCGGGGGTTGAGCCTGTCGCGTTGACTGGCGCGGGGGTGTCTGCAGCCTGGCGAGTGTTCGAACAGTCAGTCAAGGACGGCACAGTCACGCATGATGTGTCGCGGGTGTGGGGCGATGAGTTGTCGTGTGCTCGGCTGCATGGGGAGGGCAAGCAGTACCCGTCGTTGTCTCGCGGGTCGGGGGATATCCCAGCTTTGGTTGGGGCGACGCTGGCGGTGTGGGGGCTGGCGGAGTTCTTGACGGGGTTTGCTGCAGGGCAGCGGAAAGCATTCGAGGAGAAGAAGATGAATCCGGTAGGGGTCCTGCCGGTGTTTAGCGTGAAGGGTGGTGATGTGCATGGCTGACACAGTGCGCGAATTAGGGCATGCGGAGATACCTGGGTTCCGGCCACGGGTAGGCATGCCGAAGGGCATGTCGTGGCACACTCAGCAGGCAGAGTTGGCGTTGATGCGGTCGACTGCGAAGGTGGCACAGGTTGAAAACGCGATCCGGCGCCCCATTGAGCAAGCGTCGTGGTCGATCGAACCCAACGGTGCACCAGCTGAGGTCGTTGATTTCGTTTCGATGTCACTCGGTCTGCCTATCAAGGGGGAGGAAGGCCAGTCGGCACGCCGGGTTGGTCGGGTGTCGTGGCATGAGCACCTTGCGCAGGCCCTTGAGAGCGTGTTCACAGGGGTGGCGTTTTTCGAGTTGGTGTTCGACGATGGTGCATCCGGTGTCAATCGGTTGCGGAAGTTGGCGTTTCGCCCGAACCTGTCCATCTCAAAGATTCACGTCGCCCATGACGGCGGACTTGAGGGGATTACCCAGCGCGGCGTTGACGGCAAAGATCCGGTGTTTATCCCGGTAAAGCATCTTGTGGTGTATCGCAACGGGCGGCGTGACGAAACGTGGCAAGGCCATTCAGTGTTCGCCCCCGCCCGCGATAACTGGCTCGAGTTGATGAAGCTGCAGAAGCTGAACTCGCAGGTGTTGCAGCGCAACGGCATGGGCATCCCGAAATACAAGGCTTCGCAGCTCACCGCCCCCACGTCGGTGAAAAGCGAGATGGAAGCAGGCCAAAAACTGGCCGAGTCGTACGCGGCCGGCCAAGTGACGGGGTACTCGTTGCCCCCTGGCGCTGACATGCCGGTTGAGGGAGTCAAGGGGACGTTGCCGAACATTCAAGAAGCGATTGATTGGCACGCGAACCAGATCGCATTGGCGTGTAACGCGACCCACTTGAACCTGACTGGGTCGGGTGGGTCGTATGCGTTGGCTTCTGTGCAGCTCGGTGAGTTTATCCAGGGCCTGCAGTCACTGGCGGAGTCAATCGGCGATGTCGCGTCGAAGCACATCGTGCCTGACATTGTCGGGTTGGCGTTCCCGGAGTATTCGGGGGTGTTGCCGATGGTGACGTCGACAAGGATTCAGGTGCAAAAGGATTTGTCGCCTGGCGATATTTCGCAGTTGGCGGCGCAGGGCGTGTTGACGAAGGAGCCGAACCTTGAAGCGTGGGTGCGTTCCACGTTCCGGATCCCGAAGGCGCGTGAGCTTGTGGAAGCGCTGAGGGCGAGAAAGCAGTTGCATGATGCGGAGCAGCAGTTCGGGGTGACGCTGTCCGGTGAAGAAACAGAAGCCCAAAAGGAAGGAGGGGTAAGTGATGCGTGAGCTGAAAATCTTTGGTGACATTGGTTGGGAAGTTCGAGCCAGCGAGGTTGATGAGCAACTCGCGTCGTTCGGTGATGAGCCGGTGCGAGTCCGAATCAACTCCGGTGGCGGTGACGTGTACGAGGGCATCGCAATCGTTAACGCGCTGCGAGCCTACAAGGGCGATGTCACCGTTGTGATTGAGTCGTTGGCTGCGTCTGCAGCATCATTTATTGCTGTCGGTGTGGACGCCACGGTCGTGATACGGCCAAATGCAGAAATCATGATCCATAAAGCGTGGACGATGCTTTCCGGCAACGCGGACGATATCGAGAAAGCGAAGGCTGACTTGGCCCGCCAAGACGTCAAGATCGCCCGAATGTACGCTCAGCGCGCCGGGGGAGAACTCGACGACTGGTTAGACCGGATGGCGGCAGAAACCTGGTACTCGGCGCAGGAAGCACTCGAGGCTGGGCTTGTCGACGAGATTGTTGATGCTGCTGACGATGAGAAGCCGGTTGCGGCGGCGGGGACTCGTCGAGTGTTCGCCCATTTCAAATACGCGTCGCGGTCGGTGGCTCCGCCACCGGCGTCGATGTCACACACGTTGCCCACTGGTGGTGGGCAGGAAGGACGGAGAATGAACATTTTAGAGCAGCTTGCCCAGGAGTTGGGCAAGGAGCCGGAGGCTGTGCGTGATGCACTCTCCGGCTTTTTTAATGAGCAGGACGGCGCTGTCGAGGTGACTTACCCGGAGGCTGTTGAGGTGGCCCCTGGTGGTGAGGTTGAGGCGAAACCAACGCCTGCAGTGCCGGAGGATACGACGGTGTCGGTGGAAGCTGACGATGGTGTCACTGTCAACGTGGAGGATGGTGGCGTGGTCGTCATCCGTTGTGGTGACGATGCTTCGGCGGGTGATTCGGTGGAGGTTGTCGTCACTGTGGGTGAGGTACAGCACCGCATCCGGGTTGACGTGGTCGCGGGTGAGACCAGTGGTGAAGAAGCTGATGGGGCTGACCATGGTGGTAGCTCTGCTGGCGAGTCTGGCGAGGAGGCGTCCCCGGAGATGGTGCTTGTGCCACGCTCCCACCTTGACTATCTCACCGAGGTGGCGCGCAACTTCGGTGATGCGCAGGCACAGATTGAGTCGCAGGCGAACAACGAGCGTGTCGACCGTGATCTGCGTGAGGGGCGTTTTGCTGCGGCGAAGCGTGAGGAAGCACTACGCGTACTGCGTGCCGACCCGCAGCTGTATGCGAAGACGTGGGGAGCGTTGCCGAAGGGCACGGTCCACGTTGCGGAAGTCGGCAACGCTGGTGCAGCAAGCTCGTCAATGTCTCACGTCGAAGCGCTGCTGGCAAAAGCGGAAGCTAATCGGAAATCTAACAAGGAAGGTGCGTAAAAGGTGTCGAATCCTGTTTACAAGCATGGCCCGATCGGTTTTGATATCGCGGCCAAGACAGAAAAGTTTCGCCTGGTGAAGATTAACCAGGACGGCAAGATTGAGCACGCAGGTGCAGAAGGCGCTGTATTCGGCGCTGTGACCGAAGCAGGGCGTCTCGAGCCGCATGAGGCGGGGGCGAAGCATATCGCGGTGCACTACGGTGACGCCGCCGTTCGCCTGGAAACCGTGGGCGATATTAAGGCTGGTGCTGCGGTGTTTGCCGCAGCAGACGGCAAGGTGTCCGGCGAGGGCACTGTTCAGGTCGGTGTTGCGGTTGAGGACACGAAGCAGTCCCGCACGCTGACGATTCTCAATAAGCTGCCGAAGGAGGCGTAAAGCATGAGCGTGAACAATTCTTATTTTGATGCGATTGCTGATCTGTCGGTTGAGGATGTTCTGTCGTCGTCGGAGTTGATTCTCGCGGCGTCGAAGGAACTGCTCGCTGGCACGCAGGCGTATGACCTGCTGTTTAACCCGGTGAAGGTCAACGCGCTGACCGTCGCCTACAACGAGGATGTCGCCCCTGGCCTGGACCAGGAAGTGCGGAAGGTTCCGGAGTTCGGCGAGATTCCGGTCGGTGATCCACGCCGGGGGAAGAAGAAGTACGCGGACATCGAGAAGTACGCGATTGGTATCCGGGTTTCGTATGAGCAGGAGCACTTCACGTCTGGTGCTGATGTGCAGCGTGAGCTGGTCGCCCGGATGGCAGAGGTCCGCCGCGCGAACTCGTTAGCGGCGCTCGAAGCACTCGCCGAGGCTGACATTGAAGAGTTCCCAGTCGCGACCAAGTGGAGTGAGGCAGACGCGACACCAGTCGATGACCTGTATGCAACAGATGACCTTATTTCCGGTGCTCGAGATGATCTTGGCAACCCGTTCAACTACTCCGCGGGCTATGTGTGGGCGAACCGTCGCACGCTGAACGCGTTGAAGCGCGCGAAGCAGACGAAGGACCTGTACACGGGTGATATGGCGCATGCGAACCCACTGTTTGCGGACATTGCCCGTCAACCACTGATTGCAGAACAGTTCCGCCTCGTGCCGGACCAGACGCTTGCTGATGGTGTCGCCTACGTCTTCGCGGACGAAGAGTACGGCAAGATCGGTTCGCGTTTCCAACTCGGTGAGCCGAAGACGTCGGATTGGTACTCGGAGGGTGGTGACTCCACATTGGGTGGTTCGACGATGTCGAAGCGTACCGACTGGGTGCACTGGCGTGGCCTTGCGGTTCGTGCGCCGAAGGCAATCGTGAAGGTCACTGGGGCGCTGTAAGGAGGGGTTGAGCATGCTCGATGTTGTTTTGACGAAGGCTGTGGTCTGGCCCGTGAAGTCGAGGAGCGTACACCGCTCTGGCACGGTGCTGACCGTGACGGCAGAGGAAGCAGACGAATTACTTGCCCGTGGTGTCATCGAGGAGATCCCGTCGGAGTCCGCACCAGGTCAGGAAGACGCCGAAGAGGTTAAGACTGATTCGGAGGCTGTCGAAGAAGAGGATGACGAAGCTGACGACGACGAAGCTGACATCCATTCACCGGATGCCAGCTCTGGCGAGTACGGGCCACTGCCAGCAGAGACCGAACCAGCCTCTGTCTGGAAGGAATACGCCCGTGCGCATGACATCAGCCTGACAGGGCTGACGAAGAAGCCAGAGATCATCGGGTTCGTCACCAAGGTTGTCGAACAGTCCTAACCCCGTCGAGAGGAGGCGGATTACATGATCGTGACAGCGAACGATGTTGCCGCCGTGTTCCCCCGCGAACTCAACGACGAGGAAACTAAGCGGGTTGAAGCACTCATCGAGCAGTCGCTTGAGCTGATTGGGCTTGAGTTTGCCCGCAGAGGCCGAGACTTCGCTGCAGAGATTCAGCACACGTCATGGTTGGCCGTCGCTGTCAAACATGCGGTGCGCATGATGGTTTCACGCGCCGTGCTAATCGGCGACAGTGTCGGTATGCAGTCGGCGTCGTCCACGACGGGCCCGCAGTCCGACTCGGTCACCTGGTCGCAGGGCGTTGGGATCCACTGGGGCGGGGTCGGCATTGATGATGCTGTCTTGGAGCTGCTGGGGCTTGCTGGTGCGCCAGTCCCGTTAGGCCGGGGCGGAGTTGTTGTCCCGTTCGGTGAGCGTGGCCGGGTGCTGGCAGCCGAGTTCGCAGAGAGGAGAGCAGAGCCATGAGCTGGCGACCAGACGCGAACGGAGAGACCATCACGATTCGTGGCGGCATCGTCGGGCGAGACGCGCGGGGGAGGCCACAATACGCAGCTGGCGTAGAGGTTGCCCATTGCGTGATTTCGCCCGCTGGCGACCAGGTCGTAAAAGGTGACGGGTTCGTGCATGGTGACATCACGAAACTGCAAGTCCTTGCACCTGCAGGCACCAGTGTTGCCGATGGGGACGTGGTCGTCATCCGGGGCGAAGAGTTCATCGTCTCGGAGCGCAAAGCGTTCGATTACGGGCCAGGGCGTCGCCCCGTGCTGGCACGCCACAGGCCGAAGGTGATCTTCCACGTGGAGCGAGGGGAGGTATCTGGCGGTGTCGCTTGATTACCACGAACTGTTCAAGCAAATGGCGGCGACAGAGCAGGTCAAGCAGGCGACGAAACAGAAGGCCGAACAGCTCAAAAAGTTCATTGAGCTGCGTTGGCCCGATGTGAACGACCTGTCGGACAAGGACCGCGAGTTCCTTACCGAGTCTGGTGACGTGGTGCAGGTGTCGGAGTCGACACAGAACCAGCCAAACCGCCCCGTGTACGTGGTGACTGTGCGCCACCCCGGCGCTGTCGGCAAGCAAGCAGTAGACAAGTTCCTTACCAAGGCGGTGAAAGATGTCGAGTGATATCGGGATTGCCCCGGACCCCGCGGCTGTGGTGTTTCGCCACATGCAGCGCCTGTACCCACAGGACTACCACGACATGCTGCACTTGCACGCGCTACCCGACGGGTACAACTGCCACACTGATGGGCTTGCCATCGTCGTAGATGACGACATCGGTCAGGTTGATGAGTCGTCGTATTCGCGTGACTTGGTGCAAGTCAACGTGTTTGGCCCAGATCGTGCACTTGTGTCAAAGACAGGCAGGGTGCTCTATGCGGCACTCACACAAGGCGCGAGCGGGATCGGGCTTGGTGTGTCGCGCTCGAAGTCGAAGTTTTTCGGGGTAGGGCCGTCGTACCAGCCCACCGGGTTTGTCTCGACGATGAGCATATCGGTCGGGATCGGCAAGGTGCTTGCAACGTTTCGCAAGCAGTAACAACAAGTTTTGAACGAATGAGGCCACAGCACACGTTGTGGCCTTTTGTTTTCGCACCTTAAGGAGGGTGTACAAATGGCAGAAAATCGTAACGTCGGTCTGGACATTCGTGTCCTTGAAGACCGTCAAGTTCTGGTCTTCTTCGGTGATAATCCGGTCATTGACAAGAAGACCGGCGCTTTTGTTGGCGGGTGGGAGTCGCTCGGCATTGAGCCGGTTGATTCTTCGCACTCGCACACGCGTGAAATTTCCGAAAACGACACGAACCTCACTGGTGGCCAGACTGACACGTCTTACACCACCGGTGCACTGTCGGGCACCGTCGATGGCATTGCTGGCTCGCCGGTGATGCGCTACATCGAGAACCCGGACGCGGTGGTGCAGGACGGCACCGTGTATGGCGCGCACACGGCCAAGGTTGCCCGCGCATATGTGGCGTATGTGCACAAGTTCTCTTCGGGCATCGTGCGTGTCTGGGTTAGCCGTGAAAAGGCTGACTTGAAGGTCAATGAGCGTCAAACCTCGAAGGATCCACAGGCACGCCCAGTCACCATCAAGTTCAAGAACGGCGCTGACGAGTTCTACTACGAGGAGCGCTTCTACATGGTTGGAAAGGACGGGTCTGTGGCTCGCGTTGAAGAAAAGGTCTTCCAGGACGTCACCGAACTGACGAAGAAGATTGAAGCGGGTGAAGCCTTCTACCCGCAGGCATCTGGTAGCGGACTGACTGCAATGACACTCAAGAAGGACGACTCCAACGGCGTCGATCTGCAGGAGTTTGAGGGGGCAGAGCTACCGGAGGGCGCGGCGGAAACCGTCAACCCATCTACCGATAGCTAACAGGGGGTAGCCGGTGCGCGGTGTTTGGCGCGCGAGCAGGTTCGAGTCCTGCCACCGGCACGAGCGGTCACGTTTCGCTTCAAGGTGGTTCCTGGAAACGTGACTGCTTCTTAAAACGTTGAGGAACCACCGCTTTGCATAGGAGGAACCACAATGGCTGAAACCAAGCCGAAGAAGACTACTGCTGACGCTCCCAAGGGGAAGCTGGCGGATGGTATCTACACCGAGCAGGACGTAGAACTGCGCAATGGGCGCAAAGTCCCAATTGAAGTCATTGTTGACGATAAGAAACTGCCAGCAACCTACGGCAGTCTCTTGGCAGAAGGCAACGGGCCAGCTCTGACGATTGCCGCGCTGACAACGAAGACGCGCCGCATTCTCGACTTTACGGGCGCGACGATGGAAGACCTTGACGGGGCTGTCGCCGAGGTAATCATGCGCGGACGTGAGATGGCAGACAAGGCGTAGTATGCGCGCAGGGCTGATTCTTGCTGACCAGCCGGGCGCATGGACAACGTTTGAGAGCGGGGGCTTGACGATCCGGGCACGCATTGACCCAATGTGGCTTGGCCCGGAGATGCTGGCCGAATTGGTGGACAAGCCCCAGCTTGTGCGGCTGCTGTTCGACACACGGTCACAAGTCACGTCAGCATCATCAGACCCATTTGGGCGCAAACTGGGCCGCCTGTTCACCGACTACCTTGACGCGGTCGGCCTGGGCCTGCGTGGGCTGGTGCAGCTGCAGTTCGCCCTTGACCATCTTGATTTGGTGGAGCTGGATTTACTGCGTGAAGGGCTAGAAATCCGTGACTGGCTCGACCCGGCCGGCCAACTGTCGTCGCGTCGTGTCGTGCTGCTGCTCGAAGATTGGCGTAACCGCCCAGAAACGTGTGTCGGGGCGCGCAGGTTGAACATTTTCCCAGCGTCGAAAGCTGCGATTGCTGCAGCACAAGCAGTCTCTTCTGCGGAGGAGACGCATTACTTCTTGAAGTCCCCCGACCAGATTGATGCAGAGGAACGCCAGCTGCGTCGTGACCGTGAGAAGCGGGAACGGATTGCCAGACAGCAGGCAGGTGTGCTTGCTGCGAAAGCGGCATCAGAGGTGGCGTTGCAGGAGGCGCGTGCCGAGTCGTTGCGCATGCTCGAGCAGATCACGTCCGGTGGGGCGAAGTAACGAAAGCGATTTCAAAGAAAGGTGGCTGTCATGGCTGGTTTTGTTTCAGTGCCTGTCATTCCAACATTTGAGGGAATGTCGAAGGCGTTTACAGAGCGGTTGGTCAAGCCTGCTCGCCAGGCCGGGCAGACTGCCGGGAAGGAGATCTCACAGGGGCTTGGTAGCTCTGTGGATTCGTTAGAGCGCCAAGTAGCGGCGTCATCGAAGAAGCTTGAAGCCTTCGAGCGTGAGCGTGATGCTGCTGCGTCGAACCGTGAACAGAAGCAACAGCGACTGCAAGCGGCAACCCTTGAACTGGCAGCAGCGGAGGAGAAGTACAACGCTGCTGTTGAAAAGGGTGAGTCTGGCACCTCCGAGCTGGCGCGTGTGCATAAGGCGAAAGCGAACCTGACAAAGGCGAACCAGGACCTGACAAAGGCCGAGATAGATGTTCGCGTTGCAGAAGAGAAGCACGCGGACCAGCTCAAGGACTTGGACTCGACGACGAAGCGCTACGACGACGCGCAGGACAAGCTTGCCGACCAACTCGGCATCACGAAGAAGGAACTCAAGGAGCTTGACGGCGGGTTTTCCCAGTTCGACGCGACGATGGATACCGCGTCGCGGAATGCGGAAGGGTTCGGGTCGAAGCTCGGCACGTTTTTGAAGCCCCTGGGCAAGCTTGGTGGTCTCGCTGTTGGTCTTGCTGGCATCAATAGCGTTGCTGGGACCCTGCAGGCGGGCTTCGATAAGGTCACTTCGATTGAGGACACCACAGCGTCGCTGGGCATTCTCATGGGGTCTGCGGAGAAGGCCACGAAGGTGATGGACCAGCTGCAGGAGTCCAACCAGGGCACACCCTATAGCTTTGATGCGTGGGCTGACGCTGGCAAGAACCTCATTGCGTTCGGTGTCGACGCCGATAAAGTCTCCGAAATCGTCACAGGTCTTGGTGAAGCCGCGTCCGCATCTGGCAAGGGTGAGGACGCACTGAACTCCATGGCCGGAGCATTCGGTAAAGCCGCAGCATCGGGCAAGATTTCGATGGACACCATCAACAGTCTTGCCGAGGGCGGCGTGCAGGGCCTGGCAATCATGGCCAACGAGTACGGCGTGACAACCGAAGAGATGCAAAAGATGATCTCCAAGGGAGCAGTCGACGCGTCGAAAGGCATCGATATCCTCACCAAAGGCATTCTCGAGGGATCCTCCGGCATAGCTGGCGAAATTTCGTCGATGTCTGGCGTCATGGGCGAGATGGCGGAAACGACATCGGGCCGTATCACGAACATGAAAGCCGCGTTCAACAATGCAGCGAAATCAGTGTTCGAAGAAATCAACCCGCTCATTGGTGATGCAGCGCTGAAACTGACTGACTGGACGTATGCAGGCATCGGTCTGTTCAAGGACCATGTAGTGCCTGCAGCCCAGCAAGCAATAGACATGGCTCGCCGAATCATCGACGATCTTTCGCCAGCACTGACCAAGGTGCGCGACATGCTTGAGTCCATCGTCAGTGGGCTGGTCTCCACTGGACAGTGGCTTGGTGATGTTGCTGGCTGGCTGGTCAAGCACAAGGACTATGTGGAGGCGCTCGCGGTCGGTGTTGGGGTTCTGGTTGGCGCGTACAAGCTGTGGGCGTTGCACCAGAAAATCATCACTGGTGGAGGTCTGATTAAGTACCTCACGACGGCGATTAAGAAAACGAAAGCGTGGACTGCAGCGACGAAGCTGCAAGCCGCAGCGCAACGTGCACTCAACCTGGTCATGAAAGCCAACATGATCGGCATCGTCATCACCGCGATCACCGCGGTTGTTGCAGCACTGACTTACTTCTTCACCAAGACCGAAGCAGGCAAACGCATGTGGCAAAGCTTCATGGACACACTTGCCGCTGCAGGGGAATGGCTACAAGTCAACGTCATCGACAAGTTCGACGGCGCATGGGAACGACTCAAAGAAGGCTTCTTCGATTCCATGGAGCGCGCCGGGCAACGCCTGTCGGATAAGTGGGCGGAGTTCACTGGCTGGATCGTTGACAACTGGAACGGCTTCGTCGACTCGCTGCACGCAGGCCAAGAGTGGGTACAAACGCACGTGTTCGACCCGATCATGGACGGCATCGCAGCAGTTGGCGACTGGTTCAGTGCCCGCCTCGACGATATTGCTACCGCATGGCAGTGGTGGAAGGACACGTTGGCCACAGTGTGGAATTGGGTGAAGGAGTACGTGTTTGACCCGATCGGCAACAGCCTTGAAGCTGTGGCGAACAATTTCCGGATCGCGGTCGATAACATCGCGTCAATCTGGGACGGGCTGCGTGAAGCAGCAGCCAACCCGGTTCGTTTTGTCGTCAACACGGTGTGGAACAACGGCATTCTGAAAGCCATTGAGGCCGTGACGAAGTTCATCCCTGGTGTGGAAGCCCCGTCCCCGGTGTCGATTGCGTTCGCTTCTGGTGGCATCTTGCCGGGCTACACCCCAGGTGTGGACCCGTACGAGTTTTTGGAGCCACGCACTGGGATGCGTCTTGGCTTGTCTGGAGGGGAAGCGATTCTTCGCCCGGAGGCCACCCGCGCACTGGGTGAGGACTGGGTCAACAACGTCAACGCTGCAGCGCGAGCTGGTGGCGTCGCCGGGGTGCAAAACATCCTGGGGCACGCCCACTTCGCACGCGGCGGCGTCATCGACTTGGGTGACTACGCCTCCGGCGGGTTTATCAACATTGCTGGAAGTGGTGCGCTAACTGATGTGACCAGGTCGCAGGCGGCGTTCGTCGCAAAGTTCTTCCCTGGACAGTTCGCGCTTACCTCCGCGCTACGGTTTACCGACAATGGCCACCATGCGCATGGCCAAGCAACCGACTGGCAGGCGCAGGACGGGCATTTCGCAACGCAGATGCCGACCCCGTGGTCGAAGGCGCTCGCGAACGCGATTTACACCAACTTCCGCAACTCGGCGGAGCTGATTCACTGGCCGCTTGACGGGTGGCAGAACCTGAAAGACGGCGCACCGCTCGACTATGGGCCTGCCACGAACGCGCAGCACGCAAACCACGTGCACTGGGCGACACGGTCACCACTGCAGTTCGACGGTGACGATATCGTGCTGGCCGATGTGCCAGAAGGCGGTGCTCGTTCAGGGTGGAGCTTGTCGTCGATTGTGAAGTCGGCATTCGACAAGGTTATAGACAAGATCACCCCTTGGGGCAGTGATGAAACCTGGTTTGACCAGCTACCAGGCGCGTTCTTGAAGTCTGCGGTGGACAGTGTTTGGGAGTTCATCGCGGGCAAGTCAAAGGACTCGTCGGTCGCGTTTACTGAGCCTGCAGGTGAGGGTGTTGGCAGGTGGGCTGATGCTGCGACAGAAGCCTTGCAGCGCATGGGTTACGGCCCGGAGCACCTTGACGCCATGCTGGAACAGATTCGTATTGAGTCTGGGGGTGACCCGAACGCGGTGAACGATTGGGATATCAACGCTGTCAATGGTGTGCCGTCCGGTGGTCTGCTGCAGGTCATTGAGCCGACCTACCGTGATGTGCGTAACCGTTGGCCGGAGGCGTTCGAGGGCCTGCCGGATGATCGTTTCCACCCATTGACGAACCTGGTTGCTGGTGTTGGTGCGGTCAAACGAGACTGGGGTGGTCCTGCTGGCCGCTGGCCAACGACTGCAGGCTACGCTGCAGGTGGAATCTTCGACCCTGCAACCCATGTCGGCGTGTACGACACTGGTGGGGTGCTGCCACCTGGCGGCATCGCGGTCAACATGTCCCCATTCGACGAAGTGGTGGTCAACGGTCCGAAGGTTGAAGCGATTGACCGGCTCGCCGCCAACGTCGGTGTGCTGGTCAACGAGTTCCGCGCTACAGGTGATGTCAACGCACTGCTGGCAGGCATGCGTGCAATCGCTGATGACGCCACCGGCGCGCTCGTCGAGCAGCTGCAGCGCATCGCCGACCCCCAAACCTTCGAGGGCATCGTGACCAGGTCACTGATTAGTGAAGCTGGCGGTATCGCGTCCATGCTGGGCATGGACCACACCGCGACAGCGGTATCGACGCTGATGAAAGCGGAAGCAGACCTGCTCGAAGTGCGTGAGGCGCAAGCCGAGCGCGCGAAGGACATCGCGGACCGTGAAAAGGAATTGAAGCGGATGCGCGACGAGCTCGCCAAGCTGGAAAAGGGTGAGACGGAGATGTCCGTGCAGGACAAGCGCAAGCTTGAAGATGCGGAGAAAGCACTTGCTGATGCCAGGAAGGAAGCCGGGAAAGCTGGTCAAGCGTCAGCGGAGGCGGCGCGGGAAGCTGCGGAAGCCGAAGATGGGCTGGGTAAGTCTCGGAAGAAGTCTGCAGCTGCAGCAGAAAATCGTGTTGAGAAGTCGAACGACAAGGTGGCTAAGGCGGAGGAAAAGCTTTCGCGTGTGCGTGAAGACCTTGGAATTAAGGCTGAACAGGACGAGGAGAAGCGTGCGGAGCAGATTGAGAAGCTTCGTGAGGATATTGCGAAGTCGGAGACTGACCTTGTAAACGCTCGCCGTGAGTCGGCGAGGTCGCTTGATGTGACACTGTTTGAGCTTGCCCCGCAGATTTCGCAGGGGTTGAGTGCTGCAGCGTCACAGGTTGTAGGGCTTGCGTCGAAGGCTGGTGCTGCCGCCCCGGCGCTGCAGGCGGTCGCGGGTGGTTTGTCTAGTGCCGCTGCGGCTGCTGGGCCTGCTGGCATGTCTATCGGCATGGCGGTGCAGGCAGTCAAGTCAGTCATTGAGGTTGGCAAGATGCTGTACCAGATGGTCGATGCTGTTGTTGAGTGGGTGCATAAGGCACGTGTGGCTGCGCGTCAAGCGTTGGCTGATGTGTTCGGCGCGTTCGCGCAGTGGATGCATCTCGTGTTTGACCTGCAGGCGAATGTGGCGACACTGCAACAGCAGCTTGTGCGTGGTCTGATTGAGCAACGTCAGGCGGAGATGGCGCTTCGTGTTGCTGCGCATGATCGTCGTGTTGCAGAAGCACAGGGCGCACTCGAAGTGGCGGAGGCTCGCAAGGCACTCGATGCGGAGATTAGGCGCGGCGCCACGATCGCGCAGTTGAAGCTGATGGGGCTGCATGAGGACTGGGACACCTACAAGTCCTTTGAAGCTCTTGCAGCCCAAGGGGCGCTTGAGAAGTGGTCAGATGCGGCGATTTCTGGCATGTTCACCTACGAGGCTGCGCGTGCGAAAGCGGCGCAGGCTGACATGCAGGCGCGCCTCGAACAGGTCAAGGCGGCGGCGGAGGTTGCTGCTGCCGAACGGCAAAACGTGCGCAATCAGCAAGACTTGTTGAAAGCACAGGAACGGCTGATTCGCATGTCCGCCAAGGTTGCCGGTATCGACCTGGTTGGCGCTACTGGCCTGGATGAAGCTGCCAAGCTGATGGTTGAGATGACAGAGCTGCAAAACGCGATGTCGAAAAACCTGCTTGGTCGCGCCGGGCAAGCCATGGGGATCGAGAACTCGTACACCCGTGCGCTGGCTGGCGAGCAGGCACAGTACGCCGCGTTGGAGCGTGCACTGCACCAGGTGCTCAACGAGGCAGGCGTGACTGTCTCGCAGGAGCGTTTGGACCAGTTACTCAAGGTGATGGAGAAGGGTGCTCGGCGTGGTCTTGATGCTGCGTCGGTGCTGCGTGGCGAATTGCCAGAGTTGGCGGCGGCGGAAGGCATGCTTCGTGCGAACGAAGCGTTGGGGGCCGTTGATGCGGCTCGCGACAAGATGGACGACACGGACCGCCAGGTTGAAGACTTCCGCGCAGAAGTTGACCTGTGGGAGAAAACGGCTCCGTTGGAGTCCCAGATTAAGGGGCTTGAGTACGCAGTTGGCGCGTTGAATGCTGCATCAGCTGCGTGGGCTGACGGCAATGAGCAACTTCGCGGGGAGTACCTGCAAGTTGCTCGTGAGAACCACAGGGCCGCCCAAGACTTGGGCGTGTCGTGGAAGTTGGACCCGAAGTATGCCACAGAGCAGGTGCGTGAGCAGATTCGGCGTGAGGTGCACATCTACACCGACGGCAAGCGTGTGTACGAGGCTGATGATCTCGAGCGCGCGGTTGAGTCTGTGCTGCAGGGGACTAACACAACGTTGGTGAAGCACCGCACTTCTTCGGAGGTTGCGCGGTCGAGGCGTGAGGAGGTTTTTAGCTGATGAAGGTGGAACTCGTCACCCCGGACGGGGTGGTGTTTGATTTGACTGGGACGGCGGAAACTTCCCCGGTGCTTGCACCGGAGGGGCAGCTACGTGGCCTGGTAGGGAATGTGTCTCGGACGAATCTTGCTGTGCCTGGGCGTGCTGGTGTGCTGCCTGGGCAGGCGAGGTTTGGGGAGATTGAGTCGGAGGTCGAGTTTTACCTTCGTGCATTCTCGGGCGACGAGCTGGCCGAAGTGTACGCACAGTTTCGTCGAGCATGGTCGCTGTGGGGCGCTGGTCGTCCTGTGGTGATCCGTGTGCATTCTCCCAGTGGGGTGTGGAGTTTTGACGCGTGGGCTGCAAAACCATTGCCAGGCATTGATGTGGTGCCGTCGTCGCAGCTGTCGGTGCGGGTGGCGGTCACCGTGTTTATCCCTTCGGGCTTAGCCCGCGGGGAGACGTATTCGCGTACAGGAATCGTCACGATACGAAATGACGGTGATGTGCTGATATACCCCCGCCTGGTGTGGTCTGGGGCTGGTGGGCAAGTCGTTGGCCCGTCAGGGGCCACATTTGTGCTGCCGCCAGTCGAGCATGCAACCACGCTGGACCTCGACCCACTCGAGGTGTGGTTAGAAGGTGTGTGGTCGGAGGCCGTGGCACCTGGCCTGGTGGGCACATGGAAAGTGCCAACAGGGGTGCGAATCGAATGGGAGCAGCAAGTCGCTGACCCATGGACCTAACCCCAAAAGCGAGAAACAACGTCAACAACGATAGGGAGGCAGAATGGACTGGGAATCAGCACAAGCAAGCGTGCGACGAACAGTGCGCCAGCAAGGCCACTGGTACGGGCTCGGCGATGGGGACGGCAACCCCCTGTGGACACTTCCACAACCAGTAACAAAAACCTCGCCGGAACAGTGGATGGAAGCCACCGACCTTTCCATCACAATCCCCGCTACACACTCCGATGGGACACTGCACCCGGTGACCAAGCTTCTGGTGATGGATGAGCTCGGCAACGTCGACCCATCAGGGAAACTCCCCGCAGCGCAAGGCGACTACACGCTGTTGTTCGCCACGACGGGCCCGGATGGTGAAATCTTCCGCACTGGCGGGGTGATCACCCACGTTGACGCCGATGACCCACAGGGCACAGGTATGCCGGAGACCGTGACAATTCATGCGTTGAGCGTGGCCGATGCCTGGCACACGGTTGTTGCTGCCTCATGGCCGGCCGCATGGTGGAAGGCCACACCGTACGAAGTCAGTCGCGATGAAGCAGGGGTACCGTTTGGTCATTCGTGGCAGATGGCGGCGATAGAGCTCGCCAGCAGAGCGACGTTCACGTTGAAGCAAGCACAGGCCGGGTTTGTGGTGCGCAGGCTCGCACAGGAGTCGTTGGACGCGTGCATGTTTGCCCAGCACGACCCGGACGGTACTCGGTGGGTTGACGACCAATACCACGTTGTTGAGGTACCGGAGGTGGATACCACCCCGGAGATTAGTTTGACGGTGCGTGACGAAAGCGTGTGGGACACGGTGGTTGGGCAGGCGAAGAACGCTGGCCTGATTTTGACGGCCCGCATTTGGTGGCCGGGGGACAAACCGGTGCGGTGCTGGTCGCCGGTGGATTCATCAATGCCACCGGAGCAGGTGGATATTAGCCCGTCGGAGGGCAGAAGCTTCCGCACGGTGGGGGAGCGATCGTTTGAGCACGCGATGATCGTGCTCGTTGCAAAGGAGGTGGAGCATGGTGATGCCGGTGCTGGTCGCTGATTCAGCGAAAGTCTCTGTGATGCGCCCGTTGGTGTCGTCGGCGTTCGGGAAACGATCGGTGACGTTGCCTGATGGGGTGGCCCCGGAGGATGTGTTTTCGTTGTCTGCTCCGGGCAATGAGCCGGGGTATGTAGCGTTGCTGCGTCCTGGGGTGCGCACTGGTGGGTTTGCTCGCCGGTTTATGCGTGCTGATGTGACGGTGGTGGCGGCGGACCCGTCGAATCCGGATGTGTTTGCGGAGTCGGATACGCATGCGGTGTTGTCGGAGGCGCGGGATCGTGTGGCGGGGGAGTTCTTTTTAGAGTCGGATATTTCTCTGGCGGGTCTTGGTCGGTGGGTGCCTCATCGTGATTTTTCGGTGGGGGATTTGGCGACCGTTGTGGTGTTTGGGCTTCGTGTGGTGTTGCCTGTGACGCGGATTGAGGCGGTGATTTCGGAGCATTCGACGCAGGATTGGCTGGTGCATGTTGGTGGCCAGTTGGTGTCGGATGAGCAGGCTCGTTTGGTGGAGAATGAGACGGTTCGTAAGGCGGTTGTGCAGGATCGTCGTGAGTTGGCTGGGGTGGAGGCGCGGGCGTCTCGTGCTGCTGCCGAGGCGTCGTCGGCGAAGGCTACGGCGGATAGTGCTTCGGCTGCTGCGAGTGAGGCTTTGTCGGCGGTGCATGATGCCGAGGGGGTGATCCGTAAGTCGCTTGATGGTGCTGCTGAAGCGGAGGAGCGCGGTAAGGGGTATGCGCAGGAGGCTTACGAAGCCTACGGCAAGGCGCAGTCGGCCTACGAAAACGCGCAGTCCGCGTTGGCGGAAATGGAGCGCCTCCTTGCCGAGTCGGACGAGATTCTGGACAAGAACTCCACGCTGCGCGATGAAATATCGGTGCTGCACTCACAGGTTTCCGCGCTTGGCGCGCAAATTAGTATTGCGAATGGCAAGATGCGTGAGCTGGCTGACGAGGCGTCGACGAATGCTGAGGCGGCGAAGACGGCGGCATCGCAGGCAAGGCAAGCCACGGATGAGGCCGCGGATGTGCGGGAAAAGGTGGCTGCGACGGTGCAGCAGGCGCAGCAGGCGATTGCTGACGGGCGCAAGTACGTGGGTCAGGCGCAGTCTCATGCGCAGAGTGCTGCGGGTGCTGTGGCTGACGCGCAGCGGTATGCGTCGGAGGCGAAAGAGCAGGCTGATGCAGCGCTAGCAACTGTGGAGTCGGTCAGTGATCTGAAGACACAGGCGCAGTCCGCGTCGACGGAGGCTGGGCGCAAGCTCAAGCAGCTCCAAGACGAATCGGCGGAGCTACTGTCCAAGATTGACCAGGAGCAAAACGACATCCTCGCGCTGCATCAGGGTGTGCTGGAAATGCACGGTGAGATTGCCGAGGCGCATGGTGAGGCGATTAAGGCTGTGGCGCGTGGTGTGCAGGCCGCAGGCGCAGCCGCAGGGTCCGCGTCGATGGGTGCGATGTATGCGCAGCTGACGGCGGATGACGCGTCGCGTGCCGCGAAATCCGCGCTGGACGCTGCAGAGAAAAACCAGGAGTCCATCCTGATTTTGGAGCAGGCGCAGCAGAAGCTTGAGGCTGCGACGCGGAAGCTGACAGAGGCGAACGAGAAGAACACCGCGGCGATTACCAACCTCAAGGACGCGACGAAGCTGCAGAACAAAATCAACGATGATTTGCGTGCTGCTGATGAGAAGCTTGCGGATGCACAGGCGAAGCTCGAAAAGATTACGAAGAATCTTGAGGAAGCGCAGCGGGCGACGAATCAGGCGGTACGTGCGGTTGGCGCGGCTGCGGGTTTCGCAGCGCAGACTGGTATGCACGCGGCGCAGACTGGTGAACGAGCCGCGAAAGCAGCGGAATCAGCGTTGGAGGCGAACCGGCTCAACGGGGAAGCGATTAAGAAGCTAGACCAGGCAGTGCTGGCAGCGAAATACACGACGGAATACAACAAAGTTCTCGCAGCGAACTACGCCCCAAAGGACTTGTATATACACATCCGGGGTGACAAAAACTGGTTCCGAAAAGTTGAAACCATCAGAGATGAATCCGGCGTCATCATCACAGCAAAAGTGAAGATTGAAGACGAAGAGCTCGTGCTGCCAGTCATCGATGCACCAGGGACGGTTTTCGCCACGTTGGAAATCGGACTGTATGAGGACGGATTCATTTATGGCAAGTTGACTAACCGCAGCTCGATGAACATTAAGGATTCAATTAACGGAGCGATGACGGTGCCTCTTGGAGGCAGTCACAGGGATGACGTTTCGATCAATGGGGTGCTGCACCCGCTGAGGATTCTCCCTATGTATCAGAAGCAGTTGGACGCTTTGGATGCGAAGTACCGCAAGCTTGGGCTTGATATCTAACCAACAGGGGCACTTCCTGGTGTCCCTTTTCATCTTTAAGGAGGAAAAATGACAACACCAACAATAGATTTCGTCATGCCCTACGGCGTGACGGTTGAGGGCGACGGGTCGTGGTACCCGAAAATAGTGGGTGACCACCCGAAGAAAGTAACCAGCGCTGGTGTCTCGCTCCCCGCTGGGCCGTGCCGAGTCGCATTCTCATGGGACGGCGAACAATCCGCCGAACTCGTCCTTGTAAACGGGGATAATGTGAAGCGTCCTGCGCGACTTGAAGCGAAGCGGGGGGGGGGTCCACGTTCTGCGATGGTCACCATCGGGGCCAAGAAAGGGGACCGGGTGGAAATCAACGCGAAATGCGAGCGCGGCGAAACTGGCACTATCGAGGTGTACCCGACCAACTTCGACGCATAGCGGACCACAAGGCGGTGGTGTAGATGACCACGCCGATGGAAACAGACTGGATGCGCTCGCTGGTCATCAAGCCTGTCACGACGGAGGGCAGCACCCCCGGCGAGATAGTGGCCGGGCGCGGGCCGAAAGACACGGCCTCCGATTTTTGGCTCCCGGCGGGCGTGCACCAGTTGGTCCTGGATTTCGACGAGGACCGGTGGATGTCCATCTACCACGGGTCGAGAATCTTGTTTGGGATGCGGGGACCGCACAAGGGCCACATTGTGCGAGTCATCATGGACACGGCGGGGACTGTGAGACCGTTCGTCTCGACGGAGGACCCGTCGAAACCCACCTTGCTCGGAATCACCATCTTTCAGATTCCTGCGTCCTAGCCACCACATCGACGGGGGGGGGACGTTAAATGACGACTTCAATCGATTTCAACGTCCGGTCTGTGGTGCTCAAACCGATATCGTCAGATACGGGTGTGCGTGCCGAGATTGTCGCGGGCAAGGGGCCAAAGGACAATCCGACGGAGATCTGGTTGCCCGCTGGTGTACACCAAATCGTGATCGACTTTGCCGAGGAGCGCTGGTTCTCAATCTACGACGCGGACATGATGCATTTTGGCGAGTGGGGACCGCACAAAAGCCGAATGGCGCGAGTGGTACTCGACAAACCGAAAGGCCTACGCGTATTCACCTCGACGGAGGACCCCTCCAAGCCGAAGCTCGTTGGGCTAACGATCTTCCAGCTACCCGCCGAGTAGTAACTGTGGGGGTGGCAGCGTAATGACCACCCCTGATTTTGATTTTGGCTACTACGCGGTCCAATTCACAGCCGACGGCACCACCAATCAGTGGGCCATGATTGCTCCGGACCAACGCAACGGTTCCAACGATAGGCACCTACTTAAACCAGGCTCCTACCTGGTCCAGCTCGTGCTTGACGGCCCCTTTGGTGCCTATATCCGATGGCGACCCGACGGCGAAACAGCCCAGGAAATCTGCAAGCTCGAGATAGACGCCGGGAAACCGCAGCGCTCTTCGGTACTCGTCCCTATTATTGCCACGACTGCGGCGGATATTGCAGTGCGCTGCTGGGGAGGCGATGGAACACCCCGCCGGGCTGCCGTCCGCCTATTCGCCGACCCAAGCTTTACCCCATAGCCCCCGTGCCATGTGCAGGGGGCACCAACCAACGAAAGGACAACATGGCAACGCTAGAAGAAGCCCAAGCAGTAGTGCAGACAATCCCATTCGAGGACCTGGCCACCCTGCGCACGTGGATCACCTTGACGGAGGAGCCGCGTCGAAAGATGCAGGCTAGAGTCGAGCAGGCGCAAGCCGAGTTGATTTCAGAGCTGCAGGAGTCTGGCCTGATTGAGAAACCGGCGGCGGCAACAGTGGAGGAAGCCATCGCGCACCCTGACAAGGTGCCAGCCTGGGAGAACCCACTAAACGACCGCGCAAAGGCGTACCTGCACGGCCACGTCATCACCCACCACAGCCGCTTCTACGAGTCGCGAGCGATCGGGCTCAATTCCCTCGAGCCAGGAGCGCACGGCGTGGACGAGGGAATCTGGCGCGACATCACTGACATGGTGACCCCGAAGAGCGCGCCGGACGAGAGTACAGCGGGCGCTGTCATCCCATTCGCGCCGGGCTTGCCGGTGCAGGAAGGCGACATCGTGGAGGACGAGGGACGCCGGTACAGGGTGCTCAGTGCCCACACCACGTCAGCAGACTGGCCGCCAAGCGAATCCGGCGCCCTATTCGAACCTCTATAGCCTCGCCTACAAGTCGTGCCGTTTCGCTTGCGGACTGTTTTCTACAGGACTGCCGGGCCGGTTGGCCTGCCAGGTTTTGACGGCTTCGGCATCCCATAGGGGTGTTTGCCTTGTCAGCCGGGTTACAGGGGCGGGTACGCCGAGCTTGTTGTTTGCTCGGCTGTAGGAGCGCCATGTGGAGTCGGTGACTCCGCAGTGGTTTGCGCATTGTTGTACGGTCCAGAGTTCCCGCCCAGTGTCAGTATCGGTGATTCGGATGTTCATGCTGATTTCCTATCGAGGAAGTGGATGTAGACGGCGGTTGCAGAGAGCATGAGCAGGGTGATGGGGTGCCATCCGATGAGTACGCCGAGGGGGACGAGGATTAGCGGAAGATTGAGCCGCATAGTGTGTTCCTTTCCGAGGTAGTGTGGAGGGGTGCCTCGCGGTTCTGGTTAGTTGGTGTAATCAGAACCGCGAGGTCTTTTTACTCGTCCTTATCGTGGGGCTTCCTGAAGAAGTCCACGGTTTGGAGAGTCGCTACCCAGATACTGAGTAGCAGGGCGATGATTTCTATCATCTGCTTCCCCTTTCCACTATTGATTTTTCTTACTTCGTGCGTCTCTCACCCGCACTACAATCATTATAGCATTAACGCGCTGAATGTGTCAAGCTGGAACAACATGGCATAAAGGGGGTGAAGTATGTAGATCGGAAATAAGCACACAGGGTGGATATAGCATCTCCCCAAATCAGCGCATTTAACCGATGCCCCAACCCCGTATAAGGGGCATTTTTTATGCCCAAAACCAGAAAGGAGAAAATAGTGTGAAAGACTACTACAACGTTTTGCCAGACAGGGTAAACCTGCTGACGAAGCACTACACCCCAGGACGCGGTGGACAGCGAATTCAAAAGGTCACGCTGCATCACACTGCAGGGGTGCTCGACGCGGACTCCATCAATAAAGTGTGGTGGGACCGTCCCGCCAGCGCGCATTACTTGGTGGACCCGCAGGGCGTTGTGTCCCAGCACGTCTGGGACCGCGATACAGCCTGGTCCAACGCGAACTGGCATGAAAACATCACGTCAATCACGATCGAGCATTCCAATTCGGCAGGCCCTGCACAGGACTGGCCAATCAACCCAATCACGCGCACGAATGGTGCGCGCCTGGTCGCCGCGCTGTGTCGCTTCTACGGGCTCGGACGCCCGCAGGCAGACCGGAATGTGACATTCCACTTCCGTTTCACAGGCACCTCATGCCCATACCATTTACGGCCAGGACACAAGTACCACGCCGAATACATGCGGGAAGCACAACGCTTCTACGACCACCTTGTACACCCTGCATTGGCGACCCCGCCACTGCAGCCGAACTCAGCAAGAAAGGGGCTTTTCATGCACCTCACCAAAGAACAAGAGCTCGAAATCCTCGAAGCTGCACGGGCTATGCGCGAACTCCGAAACGCTTTCTTGGCGCCCACACCATCGCTGGTCCCCGGCTCGACATTCAAAGCACCACGCGTCGATTTCATTGACCTGATCGACCGCAAGGTCGAGGAGCTGCACCAGGAGATGTTGCAACGCCAGTCGGCGGCACAGGCAGCAGCCGAGGAGATTCAGCGTCAATCCGATGAGCATGATCCGGCGGTAGAGGCGAAGCATCACGCGCACGATGAGAAGGGAGAGTAGCCCGTGGGTAAGCATAGTATTGAGAATGCGGTAGAGCACGCTCGCGAGCAGGAGCCTGCCTGGCTGCGCTACAAGGGCACAATCATCATCATCTTGACCGGCCTTGTATCGGTACTATCGCAGGTAGCGGCATTACCCGAATGGGACGGCACCACCATCGGCCTAGTAGCCACAGTCGCGGCAACCACCGTAGGCGCGCTCCTCAACCGCTTCACCAAGGACGGCATCACACCCTCGATGGCGGGCAGGATCGCCGCCGCAGATGAAGGAGGCGGGCGGTACAGTGCGGATTGACGGCAAAATCACGGGGTGGGTGCAGCGCTGGCTGCCCCGGCTGCTCGCGCTGGTGTGGGCGGCTTGGGCCGCAGCAACCGCCGTCGCCTACATCGACATGGTGCCGCAGCAGCTCACAGCGGTAGACGGTGCCATCTCCGCCCCCGTGTGGCTCCTGTGGGCTATCGCCGCTACCCTCCTCGTCGCCGGAGTGCTCGTGCCATCCTGCGCGCCAGACGCGGCGCATACCATAGCCCGATGGTCACGAATCACAGGCATGACCATCATCACTGCCGAGCTGGTCGTATGGACGGCGGCGTTTTTCGTGGACGAGCCACGTGGCTGGGTAAGCGGCAAGAACTACGCCATGCTGCTCGGCATGGCTCTTTTCTGCACATGGACAATCGCCCGTGACAAAGCCCGTGGAAAGGCGGTGAACGCCCGTGGCGACTGAAATCATCGTCGGGCTGATTGCCGGTATCGCCGGTGTGGCCGGTGCCGTCATCGGCTTTTTGGGTAAGCGGGATGAGACGCATCAAGCCGCGTCCGAGACGCTGATTAATGGGCAGTCGGAGCGGATCGACAAGCTGGAAAACCGCCTGGACACTGTCGAATCAGCGTTGAGTGAGACTCGTGCGGAGCTGCGGGCGATCCAATCACACGCGGGTGACTTACGGGACGCGCTGCGGAAAGCCCTGGCCTGGATCGCTGAGGCTATCGAGCACTTCCAATCTCCGGATAGTATTGCCCCGCCTGCTGAGCCTGATGTGCAGTCCTGGTGGGAGCTGGTGGAGTCACCGCCGCGTGCTCGCAACCCGCCGAACACCTAGACTTGCTGGCAGCACAGCTTGCTCACTGCCTAGCACGGTAAGCTTTTCACCCCTATCTTGGCTACATGCCAGGGTGGGGGTCTTTTCGTGTTTTTGGGGTGGGTTTTGTGACTGCATTTTGGCTACAAAAAGTCCCGGAAGGCCCCGGAATTGCCCGGAAAACGACGTAGCGACGAGGCGGTAAAAATACCTCCCGACCAGCAAAAACGCAGGTAACAGGGTGCCCTCAAAAAGCGCACATAGCTAGTTCAAGTCTCACCGGGCGCACAAGAGGAAAGAGCCTCCGGGATTGCAAATGACGCAGTGTCGGAGGTTCTTTTGTGCGCGCCGCAAAAGCCAAAAGCTGGGCTTAAGGGACATTTTGTGTGTAACTAACTGCGTCCAGCCCACCCTTTTCTCACGCCTAAGCTGGGGTTCCACTGATGATCAA
>OJLY01000408.1_pt1 | contig 27214 bp, 22 predicted proteins | sample 1597031 | NCBI WGS metagenome assembly OJLY01 (sample SAMEA3904673, study PRJEB24821) | metagenome | biome: Builtin; feature: hospital; material: surface | place: USA | collected 2013-06-03
AGATCGCTCGTCGGCAGCGTCAGATGTGTATAAGAGACAGTTATACCTGTTTAGGCCTAGAATAAAATGTATTTTATCTTTATAAAAAACTTTCTTGTATATTGTAACAAAATAGTTTCTTAATAATATTAAGAAGTATTATTTGAAATTATGAAAGGAGCCCATATGTTTAAGAAAATTGCAAAGGTTTTTATAGCCTCAGGCCTTCTGCTTGCCCTTAGTGCATGTTCACAAGATAAAGAAATAAAAACAGCAGAAGATTACAAAGATACATATCCAGGCGTTTTTGCCACATATAAGGCCAATGCAGATATGAGCGAAACAAAATTTGGTGGTTCTGTCCAAGTTGACTATCTAGAAGCTCATCCTAATCTTAGAGAATTTTATGATGGTTATGGCTTTGCCAAACAATACGACAGGGCAAGGGGCCATACATATGCTCTAGAAGATGCCATAAATACCGAAAGACCTAAGCCAGGTGCATCTTGTCTTGCTTGTAAGAGTGCTGACTTTGTAGCTGCCCTTGAAAAAGATGGCATAGATGTAAATAGCATGGATTTTGATCAGTTTGTTAAAGACCATCCTGGAATGCAGACTATTTCTTGCTATGATTGCCATATGGATGATATCGGTACAGTCCAGGTAACAAGAGAACACTTTAGAAAACAAATTGATGAAGGTAGGGTCAATTCTAACAATGCCAAGGTTGACAGCCTATCTTGTGCCCAATGTCACGTAGAGTATTATCTAGATCCAGAAACTAAAGAGGTAATCTTACCTTATAAGTACGGTTTTGAAACTGATGATATGCTAAAATATTACGATGAAATTGACTTTAATGATTGGGAACACCCAGCTACAGGCACAGGACTACTTAAGGCCCAACACCCTGAGTTTGAAACCTTTATGGGATCAGTCCACGATGCTGCAGGACTTTCTTGTATAGATTGTCACATGCCAATAGTAGAAGATGAAAAGGGCAATAAATTTAAATCTCACCACTGGACAAGTCCACTTAAATCCAAAGAGACAATCAAGAATTCTTGCCTATCTTGCCACGCTGGTAAGAGTGAAGATGATATGATTGCTTGGGTTGAAGAAGTTCAGCAAGGTGTATATGATAGGACAAATGAAGTAAGCGATAAGCTTAAAAAATTCATTGACCTATTTGCAAGCCATGTCGAAAAAGGCGACTTATCAAAAGAAGATAAGGATAAACTACACGAGATTCACAGACACGCTCAGTTTAAATGGGATTTTGTTTGGGTAGAAAATGGTGAAGGCTTCCATAACTCAAATAAAGCTCATAAAAACTTAGATGAAGCCGAAGCTCTAGTAGACCAAGGCATGGAAATTTTAAGTAAATATGAATAAAAGTAATGGACTCCCACAGAGTCCTTTTACTTTGAGGATAAAAAATGAAAAAAATTATAAAAAAAATTATAAAAAGCTTCTATTCCATGAGGACTGGAATAATTTTACTAATAATAATAGCCCTGACATCTATTATTGGGACCCTAATTCCTCAAGGAAATGATCCAAAATTCTACCTTGAAGCCTATCCATCTTTTGGGAAAATCATCTTATTATGTGATTTTGACAAGGTCTACTCATCTTGGTGGTATATTTTATTAACCCTTCTTTTGTTGGTGAATTTACTATTTTGTAGCATTAACCGCTTCAAGATAATTTTTGAAAAATCCTTCAAAGAACCAGATATAAAAGAAAGACTTAATAATTATCAGAAGTTTGAAAAAATAAAAAAAGATTCAGATATTTTTGAAAAGTTAAAGATAAAAAATCCAAAAGAAACTGAGATAGATGGGAAAAAAGTCTATTATAAGTTTGATGGCAAGATAGGACATCTAGGCTCATGGCTTACTCATTTATCTATAATAGTAATAATTTTAGCCTTTGCCTTTGGTCGTTACAAGGGCTTTGATGAATTTGTACATGGAGTTCCTGGCACTGTTCTAGATCTTCAAAATTCAGATAAAAAGATTAAAATTAACCAATACGATGTATTATTTAGGAAAGATTACACAGTTGACCAATATATTACAAGCTTAGAAGTCCTTGATAAGGATGATAAAAAGCTTGATGAGGGAGTGACTATGGTCAATAAGCCCTTTAGATTTGATGGATTTAATATCTACCAAAACTCTACAGGCTGGGCCTATGAGGCAAAATTATTTAAGGATAAAAAGTTTTTTGAAGAAAAGCTTATGTATAAGGGTGACTTCTTTATAGCTGACAATAAAAAAATTGCCCTACAATTTGTGGATTTCTATCCTGACTTTGATGAAACTAGCCTGATGAAACCTAGGACCAAGTCACCATTTTTACACCATCCGGTAGCTTTGTATGCTATATTTTATGATGGGGAAAGGGTAGATATGGGCCTTAATCATCCAGGAGAGCCTATCAATTGGGAAGAGTATAGCTTTGTTATTGACAATCCGCAGATGTTTACCCTCTTACAGGTAGCCCACGACCCTGGCAAAAACCTTGCCCTTATAGGAGCAGGTTTACTTATGATAGGACTCTTTTTATCCTTCTACATCAATCCAAGGGATTTTATCCTAGTAGAAGATGAAGACTTTTCTTATATATTTGTAAGATATGCCAAAAAAGATAAGTTATCTAAGGAAAAATTAGAAAAAATTATTGGAGAAGAAAAATATGATTAATTTATTAAATGTAGAAAATTTACTTTTCTACCTAGCCTTGTTTGGCTATTTGATTTCAATGTTTTTATTTATAATCTTATTTGTAAATAAGACAGAAAAATGGGGAGTAATGGGCAAAAACATCATGATGGTAGCCTTTATATCCCACACCCTTGCTATAATCGTAAGAACTATAAATGCTGGAAGACTTCCACTTTCTAACCAATACGAATTTGCAAGTGCCTTTGCTTGGGGAATTGCCCTTTGTTATTTAATTTTTGAAAAGAAATACAAACTCCTTGCTATGGGTACCTTTGTTAGTCCGATTCTGTTTTTAATAATTGGCTATGCAGCTATGAGGGATAAGACAATTAGACCTCTCATGCCAGCCCTTGATAGCAAGTGGCTAGCAATCCATGTTTCTCTTGCTATTCTTTCCTACGGTGCCTTTGCTGTTGCAGCAGGTATTTCTGCTATGTATCTTTTAAGAGATAAATTTTCGGATAACGCCTTTAATAAAGGTATAGCTGGAAAGGAAAAGCTAGATGAGATTGCCTATAGGATTATTGCATTTGGTTTTATCTTCCTCAGTATGGTTATGATTACAGGAGCCATCTGGGCAGAATCAGCTTGGGGTAGGTATTGGGCTTGGGATCCTAAGGAAACTTGGTCTTTCATAACATGGATAATTTATGCGATCTACCTACACCTAAGAAGGTCAAGAGGTTGGCAAGGAAAAAGGGCAGCTATCTTTGCAATAGTTGGCTTTATATGTGTAGTTTTCACCTATATTGGTGTAAATACCTTCATTCCATCCTTACATTCCTACGCTTAGAGAAAAATAAATAATTTCAAAAGAGGCTAGATTTTGCCAATATTTTTAATATATATTGGTAAGTCTAGCCTTTTTAAATATTGTTAAAATAGGAATTTAAAGTACAGTATAATTGTAAAAATTGCTGAATTTTTATATGGAGATTTTATGACATTAACAAAAAGCGTAAATAAGATTACAGAAGCTATATTTATTGCTTGCCTAAGCCTTATCAGCCTGTACTTATCCAGATACAGCCTGATATTTATGGGTTTAATTCCAGTGCTACTTGCCCTTACATCATTTAAGGATGGTTTCTTATCTGCCTTATTAAAGGTGGGATTTACTTATATAAGTGCCCTGGTATTTTTAAATATAGACCAAATAAATACTAGTTTTATACCCTTGGTTTTGGTAGGTTTGATATTTGTAATCTTAATTAGCTTAAAGATACCAGACAAATATCAAATATTTTTGTCCTTTGTCCTTATAAGTTTGGTTTTTATTTTTCTATTTAAGCTAGAAATGATAGAAAATAAGCTTACTATTGATAAGATGGCACTAGATTTTAAACAAATGGTCGAAAGTTCTTATTCATATAGGTTTGACCTTGATATTTACAAGAGTACTGTAGCCTTATATCCTTCTTTAATTTCAATGATAGTTATGGCTTATTCAGTCCTTTCTATCAAACTTATTAGAAATTACTTATCCTTTATGGGTAAGGGGATAGATGATATAAAAGAACTTGACCAAATTAGGATAGAGTATAAGGATTTATTAGGACTCACCATTATCTTTGCAATTATATATTTTCTTGCAAACTTTATGAACATCGAGAGAACTTATATACTTGCGAACCTTATATTTATTAGCATGATAATACTTGTGACAAATGGAATAAGTCTTTTTGACTACATGCTTAAAAAATCAAGCCTACCTTTGACAAGAGCCTTTCAGTGGTTTTTTATGATAATATTGTTTCAAGTTATCTTTATTCCACTATTATTTTTTGGTTTTGCAGATATATTTATAGATTTTAGATCAAGGAGGAAAAATGCGAAATAATGAAAAATTTATTAGTAGATCTAATTTAATCTTGATTTTGGCCTTTCCTCTTATTGCATCTCTAATAGTTTTTTACTATAATAAGACCCTAGGTGCTGTAGGAATACTTGTTTGTATAATTTTATTTTTCTTTTTGAAAAATATAAATTCTACAAGGGATAAGGAATTGCAGAAGTATGTTGATAATATCAGCTTCTCATTTGATTCTATTACCAAAAATGTAGTATTTGAAATGCCATTTCCAATAGCTATTTTAGAAGAAAATAGAAAAATCAAATGGCATAATTCATTTTTTAGGGACTTATTTCCAGAACATAAGCTAATAGGTGAAAGCATAGATTCAATCATACCTGATTTTGAAGAAATAGAATTTGATAATGAGGAAATTAAACAATCACAAAATGTTAATATAGCTGATAAGATTATTCAGTTTTATTATTCTACAATTTTTAATGAGGGAGAGGATACTAACCAAACCTTCTTATACGGAATTGATAATACTTATGATGAGTCAATCAAAAAACTTTTTAAGGCAAAAAGATTAGTCTTTTATTCTGTTTTTATAGATAATTATGATGACCTAAGAAATTCTGCCCAATCTGACCAAAGAGCTCAGGTTTTAGGTGAGATAGATAAGGTAATTAATGAATATTTTAAAGACTATGATTGCCTAATTAGGAAATATGAAAACGACAGGTTCATGATTATAAGTGAGTATCAGGACTATAAGGAAATTCGTGAAGATAAATTTTCGATTTTAGATAAGGTCAGGGATATAAGCAAGGGTAACTCCATTCCGCCAACCCTTTCAATAGGTGTAGGCATTGCTGGAGAAAAGCCATCTGACATATATTCTGATTCAAGAGATGCGATAAATATAGCCTTATCTCGTGGAGGAGACCAGACTGTAGTTAAGCTTGAAGATAATTATGAGTACTATGGTGGAAAAACCAAGGCAATCGAAAAAACCTCCAAGGTTAGATCAAGGGTCATCTCCCAATCCCTAAAGAGAATGATGGAATCAAGTCCTGATATCTATGTTATGGGCCACAATAATCCTGACATGGATTCATTTGGTTCAGCACTAGGTGTCTATGAAGGGGCAAGGTCAATTAATAAGAGAGTTTATATTATCCTTAATGAAGTAACAAAGCCTATAGAAAATATGTACGCTAGGGTTACCGACGAGCTAAGCGAGCTAAAAGAAAATATTTTAACTGAAGATGAAGCTCTAAGAAGAATATCTTCTCAGTCACTAATCATAGTCACAGATAACCATAGGAAAAATTCCACAGAAGGTCCAAAACTTCTAGATATGACTGACAATATATTTATAATAGATCACCACAGAAGGGGCAAGGATTATATTAAAAATGCAACCATTTCTTATATAGAGCCTTACGCTTCATCAGCATCAGAACTTGTAACAGAGATTTTATCATATTTTGATGAAAACTTTAAGACAAGAACAGCAGTAGCCGAATCCCTTCTTGCAGGTATAACAGTCGATACTAAAAACTTTGTCTACCAAACAGGTGTAAGAACCTTTGAGGCAGCCTCAATCCTAAAAAGATGGGGAGCTGACTCAGTATATATAAAAAGAATGTTTAAAGATGACTTTGAAATTGTAAAATATAAGTCAGAGGTAATAGCAGATTCCTTCATAGTAGAGGATTTCATAGCAATTGCCCACTTTAATAGAGAAATAGATGGTTCTACCCTTATTGCAAGCCAGGCTGCAGATGACCTTCTTAATATAAAGGGAGTACTCGCAAGCTTTGTACTTACAAGGGCTAACAATAAAATTCACATATCAGGTAGAAGCTTAGGCGATATATCGGTACAATTAATACTAGAGCGCATTGGAGGTGGCGGACACTTAACAGCCGCAGCCACCCAATTAGAGATGAGCATGGAAAATGCCGAAAAAATGTTAAGAAAAGCAATAAAAGAATATTTAAGAGAGGAAGAAGAAAATGAAAGTAATACTAACAGATAATATTGTAAGAGTTGGAGTAAAGGGAGACCTAGTAGATGTAAAGCCAGGATATTTTAGAAATTATCTTGACCCACAAGGTCTAGCTGTAAAGGCAACAAAAGATAATATGGATGAACTAGAAAAAATGAGAGAACAACTTAAGGCAGAAGAAGCTGAAAATAGAAAAGAAGCTGAAGCTCTTAAGGAAAAAATCGAAGCTCTAACAATCGAACAAAAGGTAAGAGTAGGAGAAGATGGAAAACTATTTGGTTCTGTAACAAACAAAGACATTGCTGAAGCTCTAGCAAAAGAAGGAATCGAAATAGATAGAAAGAGAATCGAAGAAATCGAAAAAATCGATGGAGTAGGTGAATTCGTACTAAACGCTAGACTATATGAAGGAGTAAATGCAGACCTTAAGGTAAACGTGGTAGCTGAGGCAGAATAATGACAGATGGCTTAAGGCCACTACCTTATGACTTCTTATCAGAACAGGCTATCATAGGCTGTATTTTAAAGAAAAATGAAAGCTTTGATAGTGCAAATCAAATAATAAAACCTGTAGACTTTTACGATTCAAGGACACAGAGGATATATAAGACCATAGTCACCATGTTTGAAAAAGACATAAAGGTGGATGTAGTATCCCTTATATCTCAATTGTCCAACGAAAATATATTACAAGAAGTTGGAGGGGAGGAGTTTATCACTGAGATTACCCTCTCCTCATTTTATACTCCAAATATTGATACCTATTGTAAAACAGTCAAGGCCAAATCTTTATTAAGAAGTCTAATCGGGGCTAGTGAAGATATAATAGAAAAATCCTATAGGCAAAGCGATGATGTTTCAGACATCCTAGCTAGCGCTGAAAATAGGATATTTGAGATATCACAAGATAACCATTCCCAAGGGCTAGTAAGGGTAGCAGACACCATGGATGATACCCTAAGACAAATCAACGAACTAACCCTAGCAGATGGGAGAATAACAGGAGTTGCTACAGGACTTGAAGCTGTAGATAACAAACTTTCAGGATTACAAAGTTCCCAATTAATATTACTAGCTGCAAGGCCAGCTATGGGTAAAACAGCCCTAGGCCTAACCATGGCTTGGAATGCTGCCAAAGCAGGCAAATCTGTAGCTTTCTTTTCTCTAGAGATGTCAATCTACCAACTAAACCAAAGGCTCTTATCAATGGTAAGCCTAGTAGGTCTAGAATCAATCATCAATGGATCAATCAGAGATGATGACTGGACACTTTTAATAGATGCTACAAAAAAAATAGTAGAAACAGACCTCTATGTTGATGAAACACCAGGCATAAGATTATCAGAAATGAAATCAAAACTAAAAAGATTAAAGGCAGAAAAGGGACTTGATCTAGTAGTAATAGACTATCTTCAGCTAATGCAAGCAGATGGTAGACAAGAAAATAGGCAAAATGAAATAGCATCCATATCAAGGGGCCTAAAATCCTTATCCAAGGAACTAAACTGTCCTATACTTTCGCTTGCCCAATTATCAAGAGAGGCAGATAAGAGATCAGACCATAAGCCAATCTTATCAGATTTGAGGGAATCAGGTGCCATCGAGCAAGATGCCGATGTTGTAATGCTCCTATACAGAGAAGATTATTATGATGAAGAGGTAGAGCCAAACATAGCCAAGTTAATATTTGCAAAACACAGAAACGGGGCAACAGGTACAGTTGATTTGTATTTCAACAAACCATGCACCACCTTCATCAACTTAAGCCACAGGGATGAAAATGCCTAGAATATATTTAGATAAAATAGATAGAGAAAGTGCCTTAGAATTAAAAAATTGGGGCGATTTTACTGACCCAAGACTAGTCGGCTATAATTATGGCAACCTCACAGACTTTGAGCTAAGGCTATGGTATGGCAATATCAACATGCCAAATAAGAGATACTTTGCAGTAAGAAGAAAAGAAGATGACAGGTTTATAGGCTTTATCGGCCTTAAAAATATAAATCCAATCCTAAAAAGAGCCAAACTAGGCATAGTCTTTGATGCAAATTATGTATCTTTGGGCTATGGCTACGAAGCTATAAGGGAAATATTTGTAATATTTTTTGAGGAAATGAAATATAGGACCCTTTATCTAGATGTAAACCTCTTTAATGAAAGAGCAATTAGGGCCTATAAAAAGGCAGGATTTAAAAAGACATCTTATAGCAGAGAAGCCTTTGAAAATCAGGCCATAGACCTAGATGAGAGATATTTTGAGATGTCCAAGGGCCTAATTTATTCAAAGATAATGATTATGAAAATAAGTAAGGATGAATATAATGAACTTTGAAATGCAAGAACTAAAACTGGATATGGGCACAACCCCCTTTGAAAATATGTTTTTAAATACCTATCTTCAGATGGCAGATGGCGATGCTATCAAGGTTTATCTTTTAATTTATAAGGACATATACAATGATGGCACAGTCGATGTTGCAAAGATCAAAAGACAGCTAAGCTTTGATGATGAAAGATTTGAAAACGCCGTCAATTTTTGGATAAATATGGGTATATTTAGAGAAAAAAAGGCCTCAGACGGGACAAATTTTATAGAAATAGTCTCCCTAAGACAGATGTATTTTGGCGAAAGCGAACCTACAAATGATAATGAACTAAATTTTGACAAGGCTCAAAGAAAGTCAATGATGTTTGAAAATATCGAAAGAATCATCGACAGACAGCTAACACCAGCAGATATAACTAGGATTCATGAGACATTGGGAGAATATGACCAAGACCCAGAGCTTGTAACAGAAGCCTTTAGGCAGGCAAGAGAAGCAAATAACGTAGATGTAAAATACGTAATGGGCTACTTAAAAACCTGGAGAGACCAAGGCATAAATAGCCTTAATGAACTTAGGATGAGAGAAGAGCGTAACAAGCTTAAAAAATCGAGAACAGTAAGGACCTATAGGAAAAAATCTGATTCAAATATAGGAAATGACAATGACAATCTTGCCCAAACAGCCAGGGCTAGAAGGCTAGAGAGATTGAGAAATCAGAGGGACTAATATGAAGGCTAGTGAAAAAGCAAGTCTGATCTTACAAGAAAGACGCAGAGAAAATAAAAGACGCCAAGAAGAGGCAATAAATGAAGTCTATGACAAAATCCCAAAGATAAGAGCCCTAGATAAGCTAATCAAGCAAGTAGGTTTTGATAGTATAAGACTAGCTGCAGAAGGCCTAGACACAAAGGCAAATGAAGCTAAGCTTAAAAATCTAATAGGAGAAAAGCACAAAGAGCTCCTTAAGGCAGGTTATCCTATCGATTATATGGAGGAAAAATACTTCCATCCACTCTGCAAGGACACAGGTTTTGTGGGCAATGAAATTTGCTCGTGCAGGTCTCAAATAATAATAGATGAAAATTATAAAAGATCTGGCATAAGACAAGTCATAAATAGGGAAAATTTTAAGACCTTCAATATCAATTTATTTTCCAAAAATCCTTATCCTGAATATGCAAACATAAGCCCTTATGAAAATATGCAGATGATCCTAGCTGACCTAAGAAAATATATAGACAATTTTGATAGGCAAAGCGGTAATATCTATATCCAAGGAAAAGTAGGTAGGGGCAAGACATTTTTGATAAATTCCATAGCCAAAGAGCTTTTGGATAGGAATTATTCAGTAGTCTATATGACATCAACCAAGCTTTTTAAATTTTTAAATGATTACTATTGGGCATTTGAAGATAGGCGTGAAAATTTGGAAAACCAATACGACCTAATCTTTGAATGCGACCTTTTAATAATAGATGATCTAGGAGCAGAAACTCACAGGTCAACCGACCAATCAAACCTATTTGATGTTGTAAATGAGAGGATGAATAAGAATCTTCCGATAATTTTATCATCCAACCTCGATGAAGCCTTAATAGAAGAGATTTATGGACCTAGGATATTTTCTAGAATATTGGGTAATAATTCAAAGACCTATGAAATATTTGGGGAAGATCTTAGACTAAAGGGGACAGATTATTATGATTTTAGTTGATAAAGAAAAAATGCAAGCAATCGACTCTTATGCAATAAATGTGCTAAAAGTACCAGCCCTAAGCCTTGTAGAAAGGGCAAGCCTGGCTGTACTTAAGCACATCAATCTAAATAAATTTGGATATTTTGCAATAGTTGTCGGAGTAGGAAATAACGGGGCAGATGGCCTAGCCCTAGCGAGAAATCTCCTAGCTAGGTACAAGGATGTAGAAATATATATACTTGGCGATGTAGAAAAGGCAAGCGAAGAATTCCGCCTAAATCTAGAATCTTGCCAGATGCTTTGCGAAGAGATATTTTATGTTCAAAGCATAGAAGATTTAGAAGAGATGGAAAGACGCCTAAATAATGTCAATCTAATTGTAGATGCCATATTTGGTACGGGATTAAATAGGCCAGTCACAGGAATATATGCTACAGTAATATCTATCATCAACAATGTAATGAAATATAAAATTTCAATAGATATACCATCAGGCCTTGATGCAAGTACCGGTCAGGACCTAGGCGAAGTAGTCGATAGCGACCTAATAGTAACCATGCAGCTTATGAAAAAGGGCGTCTATGAAAGAGAAATCTATAGGAAAAAATGCGTAATAGAAGACATAGGCATCCCACAAAAGGCCATAGATTCAGTTTTGTATGGTCTAGTTGATTAAATTATTTATTTTCATCTTCCTTTGCAATCGTTTGCCACGCTAGTATAGTAAAAGAAAAAGGGGGATGATCCTATGAAAAAGAATTTCTTACTAATATTGATATGTCTTTTTGCCCTCATATCTTGTGCTAGCCAGAAGCCAGATAATAGTGAAGCAGACCTTGCAAATGAATATGCAGACGAGGCAAGACCAGAAATTGATGAACCTAGATATGCTGATATGGCAAAAGATGAGGCCGTGGATTATGGAGAAGGGTCAGACCTATCAGATGATTCAAATGATTATATAGAAAGATTTGTATATATTGATCTTGAAACTACATCCTATGATAAGGACCTAGATACTATAAAAAAATCAGTAGCAAAGCTATCAGGTTTTGTAGAAATTGAGTCAACATATTTTAATAGGACCAATGAAGATAGGGACTTAAGAAATACTGAACTTACCATAAAAATTCCAAAAGAAAGTGCTGAAAAATTTGACCAGACCCTAGAAGGCCTGGGTAAAACCATAAATGTTTCCAAAAACTCTAACAATTAGAAAAGTCATTTAGGGATGCAGATAAGGATTTAGAAATAAAGGAAAAACAGCTGGAAAAATTTAATGAGCTTTTGGAAAATTCTAATAATATAGATGATACCCTTGTTATCAATGCAAAGATTATAGAAAGTCAGGGAGAAATAGATAATCTCAAAAAAGCAAAGGCTGACCTAAAAGATAGTGTGACCTACGATACCTATAATGTCGGCATAAATGAAGTATATTCTTATAATAGAAATTCCAACAATCCTGACCTAGGCTCTAGGATAAAGGAAGCAATGGGAGAGTCTATTGGACTTGTCAAGGAATTTTTCTCTCAGGTTATAGTAGGATTTTTCCTATATTGGCCATTTATCCTTATTATCTTAGCTCTTGGATTTGGTGCTTATAAACTAAGGGGAAGATTAAAGAAGAAGTAGGGGCTGCTAATCAGCCCTTATTTAATTATATTTGACATTTCCATCCTTACTTGATATGATAGAGTGGCATGGGGAGTTAGCTCAGCTGGAAGAGCGCCACGTTGACATCGTGGAGGTCGCTGGTTCAAGCCCAGTACTTCCCACCATAAGAGATATTGACCACCTTGGCTTGGCCAAGGGTATTTTTTTATTTACTATCTCTTAAATAAAACTTAAGGAGTAGCTTATGATGGATTTTATGAAAAAAATTCCTGGTGGTTTGTTGCTTGTTCCAATGCTGATTTCAGCTATTATTTATACCCTAGCACCTAATCTATTTATGATTGGAGGTATGACCCAGGCCTTGCTTACAAAAGATGGGCTTACTTATATTATTGCCTTCACCTGCTTTTGCTCAGGAGCTGTAATTGATTTAAAAACACTTGGCCAAGTTTTTAAAAGAACAGGCCTTCTAGCCCTAGTTAAAACAGCTATAGTTATTGGATTTGGATTTTTATATTTTAAATTTTTTGGATTAGATGGAATCTTGGGTCTATCTACCCTTGCTATAATTGTAGGCCTTGCCTCAACAAATCCTTCCCTATATTTGGCACTCGAGGGAGAATATGGATCAGCCATTGATCAGGCTGGCTTTGGTATCCTTGCAATAATGTGTACACCAGCTTATCCGCTATTGCTCTTTGGCTTAATTCAATCCTCACCTATTAACTGGATGAATATAATTTCAACACTCATCCCCTTAGTTTTGGGCCTTATTTTAGGTAATATTGATAAGAAGTTTGGAGAATTTATGAAACCTGGCTTGGCCTTAAGTCTTCCACTTATGGGATGGTCATTTGGTTATGGTATTAATATTATAGAAGCAGCCAAGTCTGGTTTTACAGGTATTTTGCTTGCTATGGTTTTTTATATAGTTTTATTACCTATATCCTTTATTTTCGAGCGAAAAGTGCTAAAATTAAGCGGAAAAAACTCTATTGCTATGAACTCAATTGCTGGTATGAGTGTATCTATTCCATCAATAATTGCAGCAACTAATCCAAGCCTTGAAATATATAAGGCAAATGCTACTGCAGCAATTGCTTTTGGTGTTGTTATTACATCTATTGTTACACCAATTTTAGTTAAAAAAGTATATGAAATGAATAATAAAAAATAGGCCTAGTGCAAAATATGAATGAAAAACGCCGTCATTAAATGATGGCTTTTTTCATACTGCACTAGGCCTTTTATTATGGTCTTACTTTATTTTCATTTAAGATTTTTCTAATAACTAGGTCAGCGTAGGCCTGGCTACCTTCTACATTTGGGTGGGTCCTATCAACAGCGAGTAATTCTGGCCTATCTTTTACATAAGACCTCCAGTCGATTAGGTGGGCCTTTGGATTGTCATTAACAAAAGCTTCCAAGTCGCTATTTACCTTGTCCATATAGGATTGTAGGTGGCTGGTGTTTACAAAATACACATCCCTGCCATCAGCTATATCCATTATAGCCTGCATATCATTGTGGTTGGCAGAACCATTGGATCCTAGAGAAATAAGGACAATATCGCCAAGACCGACATTATTCTTTATGGCCTGCAAGATGCCAGGTCCTTCAGGCATGTCACGTCCAACCTTGCCATCTAGGTAGAGGTTAGGCATGTAGTTTCTTAGGTACTTATCAATATTGATCAAAACCGAATCGCCCACAGCACTCACACTGACATCCTTCACATAGGCTAGCTCATTTTCAGTAAAATCAAAATCATCATAGGCCTTTTCCTTGAAATCTTCGCTAGAATCAGCCTTCTTGCTTTCTTTTTTATCTTTGCTTACTTCCTTATCTTTTTCATCTTCTTTAGGAAGAGCTTTAGGGTCTTTTTCGGTATTTTTCTTCTTTTGAAGCTCGTTATGCTTTTTAATCTCCTCCTGACTTTGCTCAAATCTAGCCTTAAGCTCAGCCATTTCTTGTTCTTTCTTATTGCCTATAGCAAGTGAAATTATATTAAAGATAATAAGGCTTGCAAAAGGGATGATAACTAGGTATTTGTTAAGCTTTTTCCTAGAAAATATTGCATGAGATATTTCTCCTAAGAAAATTATCCAGGCAATTTGTAGGCCGTAATAAATAATCTTGTTATCAAAAATATTTATAAGGAAGTAGGAAAAGAAAACCTGGATTATATATTGCAAAATATAATAATAAAGGCTTCTAGAACCTATAAAGACCAAAATTGAACCGCCCCAACCGAGCTTTCTTTCCCTCTTATCTAGGCTATTTTCAAGCTTAAAGATAAAAAATATCAAAAGATTAAAAGCTAGGGTATAGATTAGGAAAAATGTCTTGTAGATATTTATATCTTCACCATTTATAAAAAACATAGGTACAAATAACAAAATCCCAAGCACACCAACAATTATTTTTAGGCTTAGCTTTGAAATTTCCATATACCTTCCATAATTTTTATAAAGTAGATAGAAAATCATCCCCAAGAAAAATGCGTAAATCCTGGTATCAGTTCCATAATAAATTCTAATAATCGGAACATCCTTATTAGCCAAATAATAGGAAAGGCCGACAGATGCTAGAGTAAGTAGACTTAGTAAGATAAGCTTAATCGAATCAGAATTTATCTTTCTGCCAATTAATTTTAGTAGGTAAAATACAAAAATAAATTGGACATAAATTGATATGTACCAGAGGTGGATGAAAAGGTTAAAATTACCATTTCTATCAAAATATGAAGCTCCTGCTATGATTTGCCTTATATTTTCAAAGCAAAAGGCCGTAGCAAGACTGGATTTGGCAGAATCATCAAAGATTTCCCTGGCGAAAATCAAACTTATAAGTAAGCTTATAGCCATCACAAAAATAATAGGTGGCAAAATCTTTTTTATTCTATTTTTTATATTCAGCAAAATATCATCAAGGCTCAGATACCTATCATTTGTCATCTCCATCAGAAATCCCGACATAGATAAAAAGCCGATAACAGCCAGAAATCCTCCAGGAAAGGCGTGGGCAAAAAGGTGATAGGTTGATACAGCTATAAGGGCAAAAGCCCTTAAGATACTTAAATAATAATATTTTCTTCTTTGTTTAGTTAATTCTTTCACATTCATTCTCCATAGTAAGATTATTATACCCTTATATATTTATAAAATTGTGAATTCTTTATTAATTTTATATAAAGAGAATTTTTAAAATCCTTATCATCTTGCATTTTTTAAATTATAATGTATATTATTAGTAATCGAATATTGCGATGAAAAGAAGTAGTAGGTATGGATTGCACCTAGAGAGGAGATGGTTGGTGGAAATCTCTTGCATGAATTATTGAATCCGTCTTTGAGCAAATAGAAATTAAGGCAAGCTATGCTTGTGTAATTTGGGTGGCACCACGAGACCTTCGTCCCAATTTGGGGGAGGCTTTTTTTATGCTTTATTTTAAGGAGTAGAAATGATAGATATTAAATTATTAAGAGAAAATCCAGAACTTGTAAAAGAAAACATCAAGAAAAAATTCCAAGATGAAAAATTAGTCCTAGTAGACGAAGTCCTAGAGCTAGATGAAAAACTTCGTTCCTATAAGACCGAAGGAGATAGACTAAGAAGCGAAAGAAATAAGACTTCTAAGGAAATAGGCGCACTTATGGGCCAAGGCAAAAAGGAAGAAGCCGAAAGAACAAAGGCTCATGTAGTAGAAATCAACGAAGAGCTAGTACATATTGAGGAAGAAACAGCCAAACTCAATGAAGAAGTCAAAAAAAGAATGCAAATCATCCCACAAATAATAGACGAAACAGTGCCACTAGGCAAGGATGATACAGAAAATGTTGAAATCGAAAGATTTGGTGAACCAGTCATACCAGATTTTGAAGTTCCATACCACATCGACATCATGGAATCCTTTGAGGGAATCGACCTAGATGCATCAAGAAATACATCAGGAGCAGGCTTCTATTACTTAAGAGGAGATATAGCAAGACTTCACTCAGCAATCCTTTCTTATGCAAGAGACTTCATGATTGATAGGGGCTACACCTACTACATCCCACCATTTATGATAAGATCAGATGTAGTAACAGGAGTAATGAGCTTTTCTGAAATGGAAGATATGATGTATAAAATAGAAGGCGAAGACCTATACCTAATCGGAACAAGCGAACACTCAATGATAGGTAAATTTATAAACACAATAACAGAAGAAGAAAAAATGCCACTAAAGATGACCTCTTACTCTCCATGCTTTAGAAAAGAAGTAGGAGCCCACGGCATCGAAGAACGTGGTGTATACCGTATCCACCAATTCGAAAAACAAGAAATGGTAATAATCTGTAAGCCAGAAGACTCAAAAACCTTCTATAATGAATTATGGAAAAACACAGTAGACTTCTTTAGAAGCCTAGAAATCCCAGTAAGGACACTAGAATGCTGCTCAGGTGACCTAGCCGACCTAAAGGTAAAATCATGCGACGTAGAAGCATGGAGCCCACGTCAAGAAAAATACTTTGAAGTAGGCTCATGCTCAAACCTAGGCGATGCCCAAGCAAGAAGACTAGGCATCAGACTAAGAGGAGAAGATGGCAACTACTTTGCCCACACCCTAAACAACACAGTAGTAGCCCCACCTAGAATGCTAATAGCCTTCCTAGAAAACCTCTTGCAAGCAGATGGAAGCGTAAAAATCCCAGCTCCACTACAAATGTACATGGGCGGCAAAGACAAAATCGAACCAACAGTTAAATAAACTTTTGCAATATAAAAGCACCCTTCGCCTGGGTGCTTTTAACTTTAGAAAAATATGAGCAAAATATATCAAAAAAATCTTAAATCTGATAAGAAAAAAACCTTAATAAATTTGTAAAAATCAAGGGTCACAGCTTGCCAAAAAATCATATAAGGGTAAGATGAAAGCAGAAATGTGTGCATAATATGTATTAAAAAAGAAAGGCAAATCTATTATGAAAAAGTATCAAAAGGCCAAAATCCTCCTAGAAAGTAAGGCCCAAAACATAAACAAAAAACCAATATACGCCACCAGGAAACTATCCATAGGCCTAGTATCTTGTATGCTAGGACTAGTAATGGCAATGCCTGTGGTTCATGCGGAAGAATTTGATATGAGCTCTATAGATTCGATTATAGAATCTATTGAGGAAATCGATAAAAAAGGCGAGTCATCAAGCGACACATCATCTGAAAATACAACTCCATTAATTGATGATGAAAGCCAAAAACATGAATCTGAATCATTAGAATCACAAGAAATAGGAAGTCTAGAAATAAGTGATATTATTGGAGGAGAACCAGTAAAAGCTGGCTCTATACCTGCACCATCTATTGATGATGTATTTATTGGATCTAACACTATTTCAGGCAAAAAGCTTCATCGAGATAAAGTTGATAAAAAGACTGTAAGGGCAACTGTACATGTTATAGTAAAAGATAAAAATGGTCATGAAAAGGCTAATGAATCGGTTACACCTAAATCTGGAACATCCTGGAAGGTAAAACTACCAGAAAATGTCACTGTAGAAGAGGGAGATATAATTACTGTATATCAAGAACTTAATGGAATAAAATCTACTGAAGTACATCCTAAAGAACTTAAACACTCTTTAAAAGATCAACATAAAAATGACCTAAAAATGCCAGCAGGTGAAATTTGGATTGAAGAAACATCATCTAACTTAGTAAATGATGATGAAAAAGCTGAAGCTATTGAAATGTTCAATAAGGAAAACCCAGATATACTTAAAGATATTAGTTCTGTTAATTTTTCTATTGATGGTACTACTGCTGCTTATTTTCAAGTAACCTATACTGATGGAACAAAATCAGAAAAAATACAAGCGACAAACTTAATAATTAAAGAAATTACAGAGAAATCTCAAGTTCCTAAGATAGAAAAAACTTACGTATCTGATGGGTTTATAACAATAACTCTCGAAAAGGAAATTGAGAAAGGTTCTAAAATTGGAATAATAAAAAATTTTACTGATAATGAAGGTGGAAATTTCTGTGATACTGGAACTTGTAGCGTTTCAAAAACAATAGTAAACTGGGTTACAATTGATAGTAATACTAAAGAAATTAAGTATCCAATAGATAAAGATTTTTTAAAGCTTGATCAAGAGTTTGGTGTAATATTAAAGGAATACAGGAAAAAAGCAAACTGCGCAAAGACCGAACCAGTATTAAAAGTACCAAATAAAGTTTCTGTCAAAGACCCTAGGATTTTAACTAAAGATGACAAAGAAAAGATAGATGCAGCTATAAGAGCGGCTAATACAATAGAAGGCGTATCAAAACTCCCTGATGGAACAGGATATATTTCAGATCCAGCTTTTATAGAATTTGATAAAGATGGCAATGCAAGAATAATCAGCCCTAATAATGTAAAAACTGATTGGGATAATAATGGAAATCCTATATATATAAAAAATGATGGTTCATATGAGGTAGAAGATGAATCAAAAGTAATAACATTCCAAGCCAAAGACCTTGTGAAAAACATAAAACCAGATGCTCCAAAAATGGAATACAAGGATGATAAAATAGTAATCACACCTAACTTAGAAGTAGATACAGATGCTAAAACAATCAATGTTTCCTATAAAGGTTCAGATGATACTGATAAAACAATAGAAGTGACCAAAAACGAGCAAGGTAAATGGGCAGTTACAGAGGGTGAAGCTAATGTAGATGAAAATAATGGAATAGTATCATTTGATGTATCCAAGGTAAAAGCTAATACAGAAGTAAAAGCAACAGTAACGGATATAGGCGGAATTGCTGATGATGACAAGCAAGCATTAACATCTGATCAAGCACAAATAAAGGTAAGTAAGGCAGAAAGAGTAAAAGCCCTAGGCGGCCTAGACCCAGTAGACATCATCAAATGGGTAGGAGATAAAGTCGAATGGAAAGAAGGAGTCAAGGCAAATAAGGACGCTAGCCAAGAAAATAAAAATAAAATAAATGGACTATTAGGAGAAGCTAATACAAGATTTGAATCTCCAGATGGCAGAAATACAAATGCTCATGGAAAATACCAAGGCAAAATCAAGGTAAAATTCGACGATGGCTCAGAACTAACAGTAGAAAACCAAACCCTATACGTCAGAGACCACATCCTACCTCCAACAGAAAAAATAGTACCGGAAGACGCCCTAGAAGTAGAATTCAAACTAGGCGAAGGCACAAAAGCAGGTGAAACAAAAGGAAATAAGGATACTCCTGTTTCTTATAAAAAATATAAAGTAAAACCAAACACAGATTTATCAACAGAAAAAGTATCAAAAACTGACAAAACATGCTTTGAAGATGTGGGAGCAACGCTAATAGATGATACCTATGTAGACCTAGTATGGAAAAATAGTAAGGATGGAAAAGACTTCGTAGCAAGCGATAATAACAAAGTCTTCACAGCCACAGCCACAAAGACCTACAAGGTAACAGTTGTGCCAAATGGTGGCCAAGGTAATGAAATAAAAGATACAAAGAAAACAGGAGAAATTTATAAACTTCCTGCAAAAGATACCTTCGACCCACCTGAAAACCAAGAATTCGTTGGCTGGGAAGTAAATGGCTCACCAACAACAGAGAAACCAGGCACAGAAATCAAAATAGACAAAGACACCGAAATCAAAGCCCTATGGAAAAAAATCCAAGTCAACGTAAGCTACGATAAAAACGGTGGATCTGGCGAAATGACAGGCTCCACCCAAGACAAAGGATCAGACTATGTAATATTAGAAAATACATTTAAGGCACCAGATGACACCCAAACATTCAGCCACTGGGAAGTAAATGGAGAAACCAAAAAAGCAGGCGATACAATAAAAGTAAATGGTGATACCGTAATCAAAGCCATCTGGAAAAAGATCCAAGTTAACGTAAGCTACGACGCCAACAAGGGAAGCGGTAGCATGGAGAGTAAAAAAGTAGACAAGGGTTCAAACTACACAGTATTACCAAATGCCTTCACCGCCCCAGACGACACCCAAGAATTTAAAGCATGGGAAGTAGATGGCAAAGAAGTATCACCAGGAACAGAAATAACAATCAAAGACAATACAGTAATAAAAGCTCTTTGGAAAAAGAGTCAAGTAACTGTTAGCTATGATGCCAACGGCGGTAGTGGTAACATGACAGGATCAACCCAAGACAAAGGCTCAGATTACACAGTACTACCAAATGCTTTTAAAGCTCCAGATGATACCCAAGAATTCAGTCATTGGGAAGTAGACAATAAAAAAGTTGAAGCAAACAAAGCAATTAAAATTGACAAAGACACTATAATCAAAGCCATCTGGAAAGATAAAACACCTGAAATCCCACCAGTAGAAAATTACACTGTAAGTTTCAAAACAGAAGCTGGTGCAACAGGTACAATGCCAGATCAAACAGTTCCAAAAGGAAAATATAAACTACCAAATCCAACATTTGAAGCAGAAAAAGGCAAAAAATTTGCAGGCTGGAAAGTAGGAAATGGTACAGACCTTAAGGATGTAGGAAGTGTAATAGACATCACAGGAGATGTCACCCTAACTGCAGTTTGGAAAGGTGAAGCTACAGAAACAGTTAAAGTAAGCTATGACGCTAATGGTGGATCTGGAACAATGACAGGTGATGAACTTAAAAAAGGTTCAACCTATAAACTCCTATCCAATGGATTCACTGCTCCAAAAAATAAAGAATTTGATACATGGGAAGTAAATGGAGAAAAATTATCTCCAAACTCAGAAATAACTGTGGACAAAGATACAGTAATAACAGCTATTTGGAAAGCAAAAACCAATCCAACCCCACCAGTAGAAAATTACACAGTAAGTTTCAAAACAGAAACTGGTGCATCAGGTAAGATGCCAGATGAAACAGTGCCAAAAGGAAAATATGCTCTACCAAATCCAACATTTACAGCAGAAAAAGGCAAAAAATTTGCAGGCTGGAAAGTAGGAGATGGAACAGATCTTAAGGCTGTAGGAAGTGAAATAGACATTACAGGAAATGTCACCCTAACAGCAGTTTGGAAAAGCGATGAACCAGAAACTCCACCAGTTACAGAAGAAGTCCAAGTAAGCTATGAACCAGGCGAAGGTTCAGGTAAAATGGATGGAAAAAAACTTACAAAAGGTTCAAAATACAAACTATCAACTAATGGCTTTAAAGCTCCAGCAAACAAGAAATTCAAAGGCTGGAGAATAGGTGGTACAGATTACGCTGCAGGTGATGTAATCACTGTAAACGAGAATACAACAGTAACAGCCATTTGGGAAGATAGTTCATCAACTCCAGGCACAGAAGAACCAGGTAAGCCAGGCACAGGCGGAGAAACCCCAGGCACAGGTGGAGAAACCCCAGGAACAGGCGGAGAAACCCCAGGAACAGGCGGCGATACTCCAGGTACAGGTGGAGAAACCCCAGGAACAGGCGGCGATACTCCAGGTACAGGTGGAGACACCCCAGGCGGTACAACCCCAGGTGGCGGCACAACCCCAGGCGGCGGCACAACCCCAGGCGGCGGCACTCCAGGCGGCACCACTCCAGGCGGCACAACCCCAGGCGGCGGCACAACCCCAGGCGGAACCACTCCAGGTGGCACAACCCCAGGTGGCACAACCCCAGGAGAAACAACACCACCAACCCCAGGTACACCTGAGGATAAACCTAATATTCCTGAAAGTCCTGAAGAAACTAATCCAAAGACTCCATCTTCTGATGAATCTAAGGTCCCAGAAGAGAAAAATCCTGATAATCCAGGTACAAAAGATTCAGATAAGACAAAAGCAAATGATCCATCTGAGACTAAAGCAGAAGATCCTAAGCTTAAAGAGGAAAGCTCTAAGCTAGATGGAAAGAAAAATAAGGCTAATAATTCTATAAAAATACCAAAAACTAACAGACCTAACGTCAAAACAGGTGTAGAATCAGTAGCTGGTATTGTATGTACTCTAGTAGGATCAACAGGTGCCTTATATATTAGTAGAAAAAAAGAAGAAAATTAGGTAAAGAAAAACTCGAGTTTTAGCTCGAGTTTTCTTTATATAACAAGGAGAGATTTAATAAGTAAGGAGTGATTTTATTTGCTCCAGAATTTTGCGGCGATTTCTTGGCCTTGGGCAATTTTATCCCATTGTTCTTGTTCGCTTAGTTCGTTACCATTATCGCATGATGCAAAACCGCATTGGTGGGAGAGGTAGAGTCTGTCTTTGTCTATTATCTGGCTGGCTTCTTCTAGGAGTCTTAGACATCTTTCTTCATCATCTAGGGTGTTTGTCTTTGATGATAAGAAGCCTAGGACGATCTCGCAGTCCTTATCTTTTAGGGCATTGAGGCTTTCTAGGCTGCCTGCTCTTTCATCATCCCATTCTAGGTAGAACCTATCGTAGTTTTGTTTCTTTAAGAAGAGATTTGCTATTGAATCATAAGAACCATCTGTGAAGTGGCGAGATGCGTAGTTGCCTCTGCAGTTGTGGGTGTAGACCTTAAGTCCCAGCTTGTGACCATAGTCGATGACTTCGTTGTTTATGGCTATATACTTTTCTGCTAGGGCTAGGTTTTTCTCATTTCTTGCCTTGCCATCAAATTGAGCATTTTCAGCCTCATCTGCAAATTGTTCCCATAGGCAATCGTCAAATTGGACAATTTCACCACCTGCGGCTTTAAAATCATCCAAAAATTCTTTGTAGGATTGGATGAGGTCAGCTTCAAAGTCTGCTTCTGATTTATAATATGAATCTTCTAAAAATCCAAATCCAATAGCTTCACCAAAGATGTGAGATGGGGAAGGGATGCATTGTTTGACTGTTGCCCTGCCATTTACAATTTTCTTTAGTCTTTTGAAATGATCTATGAATGGATGGTCCTTGCCAGAAAGTTTGCCGACAAATCTAAGTCCTATATCACGTCTGGTTTCAAATTTGCTGCAGCAGTCCTTATCCTCAAAGAAATATCCGCTTTCTCTGATAAATCTTTCTACCCCTTTAAGTCCCCAAACAAAGTCTAGGTGCCATAGGGATTTAGAATATTCACCATCTGTTACTTCTGTAAGGCCTGCTGCGATTTGTTTTTCTACTACTTCTTCTACAGCCTTATCTTCACATTCCTTATATCCTTCAAAGTCATCGTAGAAAGGATATGATATATCATCTCTTTTTTCTATTTCTCTTTTATATTTTAGTAATTCTTCGTTTCTAAGTAATGATCCTACAATTAAAAATCTTTCTGACATTTTTTATACCTCTTTTAATAATTTTCTAATTTTTGTTACATTCTAACTTTAGGCGCCTTAGAAAATATTCCATGTAGGTAATGCGTAATAAAAAAAGCCCCGTCCTGTAAAGGACGAGGCTTTGCCACGTGTTACCACCTTAATTTCAAATTAATTTCACAATTAATAACTCATCGGGTACTAGCATACCCTATCGCTATAACGGGCGAATCCGTCTTATCTTAAATATCGGATAAGAAACTCAAAGGCCATTTTCAATCTAATCTTGCCAAACTACTTTCACCACACGTAGTCTCTCTAGGTGTGCTTGATTAAATCTACTTTTCTTCTCATAGTCTATTTTCTATGTTTCGATTATACATAGTTTTTTTTATTATGTCAAATATATTTTTAACAAAATCTTAGCAAGTATGAAATAAAGCTTGATAATTAGGGATTTGATCTAGTAAATTTTTTCTTCTGTGATTATAAAATCTACTTTGACATCAGTATTTTCTATCGGAAGCTTTATGGATAGAAAATCTGAAATCATAAGCCCTGCTTTTATTGTTTTATTTTTGGCGAAAAACTTGTCATAATATCCGACACCATAGCCGAGCCTATTTTTTTCCTCATCAAAAGATAGGCCAGGGGTGATGGTTAGGTCTGGATTTTCTATAAAGTCATTATCTCTACTTGTAGGAATACCAAAAAGTCCAAGCTCAAGGTCATCTAGGTCATTTAACTTACAAGCCTTCATCTGTCTATCTATAATCTTTGGCACATAGATATCCTTGCCATCTGCTAGGGCTTTTTTTATTAGATTTCTTGTTTCCACTTCTTTTGCCATGGACACATAGACAAAGATTGTTTGGCTATCCTTATAAATTTCAGATTTAAGGAGATTTTCACAAATTTTATCTGACATATTTTTTATATATTTATCATCCATTTCTCGTCTGAGATTTAGGAAAAATCTCCTGAACTCACTTTTCATGTATTTTTTCCTTTATGGCTTCAAAGGCCTTGTCTATGACACTTTCCTTATCATCCTCTTCATTTAAATCTTTGGCAAAATATTCGTCTCTGTAGCCTTCCCTAAAGGCTGCTATGACTTCGGCTCCCACTATGAGCAGGGCTGATACGATTAGTAGCCAAATAAAGAGGGCTAGGATTCCAGAAAGGGCTCCATAGATTAAGGATTTATTTGAATAATTATTTGTAAAAAAAGCATAGGCAAAGCTAGTTACATAGACTGCTATGGTTGTAAAAGCACCACCTGCAAGGGCTTGCTTAAAGGGTATCCTATTTTCTGAATTTCCTGGGGCATACTTATAAAATATGCCAAGGGCTGCTGACATCAAAAATAATGGGACAGCTAGGGTTAGGATGGTAAAGATTGGCGATGATAGAAACTCAATGATTGCCTCCACATCACTGCCAAAGAAATTACTTATTGTACCAATTATCTTGTGGTCAAGTATGTTTAAAAGTTGTGGTCCATATATTTGAAAGACCAAGAGGAACATTATAAAGACTATGAAGACTATTGTAAAGACAACACTCATCAGTCTTTGCTTAATGGCCTTTGACTGGTGGCTTAGACCATAGGCATGGTTTATTGCCATTATTAGCTTATCTACACCACTTGTGGCTGACCATAGGGCGAAAATCACTGTTAGGGTTGTGACTGCTGCAGATTGGCTAGATTCAATTATTATATTTAGGGCTCTTAGGATTAAATCTGCACTTGTCTTTGGAAATAGGTCCAAAAATTGATAAATGACTGTCTCATTGCCCTTTAGAAAGGTTGATATTGCCGACACTACCACCATCATCAATGGGATGGAGGCTTGCAGGAAATAAAAGGAAAGGGCTGCCGAGTAGGTCATTATATCGTGTTCTTTGAGCCTATTTATTAGATTTTTTAGGAAATCTTTACTTTTACTCTTTGATATCTTCATCTTTTAAATACCTATCGAACCAGTTTTTAATTTCTGTAAGCCTTTTAATCCTTGCCTTTGGTTTGCCAGATCTGGATAGTTCGTGGTTTTCTCCATGGAATAGGAACATCTTTGTATCTACTCCATTTAGTTTTATCCTATTATACATCTGTAGGCCCTGCTCTAGTGGGCATCGGTAGTCTTCGTCTGAATGGATAAAGAGGGTTGGGGTTTTTACCTTATCAGCGTATTTGATTGGGGATTGGTCCCACATTTTATCAAGGCTATCGTATGGGTTTGATGCAGTTTGGTCTGTTGCAAAATAATAGCCGATATCACTTACCCCATAAAAGCTGGTCCAGTTTGAAATTGACCTTTGGGCACAAGCTGCCTTAAACCTATCTGTGTGTCCTATTGCCCAGTTGGTCATAAAACCACCATAGGATCCACCGTAAATAGCCATTCTGTCAGGATCTATTTGTGGATATTTTTCTATGGCAAGGTCTGTAAAATTCATAAGATCAGAAAAATCAATATCGCCATATTTACCTCTTATGTCTGAATATTTGACCCCATTTCCGCTTGAGCCGTGTGGGTTGGTATAGATTACTATATAGCCATTTGAGGCAAAGGTCTGGTGTTCGTGGTGGAAGATGTCAGAAAATTCTGTCTTTGGTCCGCCGTGAACAGAAAGTAGGCATGGGTATTTTTTATTTTTATCAAAGTCTTTTGGCAAGAGGACATAGCCTTTTAGGGTGTCGCCATTAGATTCAAAATTAAATTCTTCTATTGGGTAGACAGGGCTTTTGATTTTATTTTCGACCAAGATCTTGCCAGTAGATTTTTCCTTAAGCTCAGCTAGGCTATCTTTTGCCATTTCTAGATAATATATATCATCATCTGTAACAGAGAAATCTTCTACACAACCATCAAGTTCTAAACGGAGGTCACCCTTTAAGTTTATTGAATAAAGCTTGGATTCTTCCTTTTCTGTTACTACAAAGTATAGCCTGTTATTTTTGACTTGGAAGGTCTTAGCTGCCCCAAATCTAGCGTCAGTTCCTATGGAATTGCCAAAGGACTTGTCAAAGTCATCGTCATTTATTTTTGTGATTTTTCCGTCACCATCTATTTTGTAAATGAAGCAGTCCTCATTTATTCCACCTGATTTTAAATCACTTCCTACAAAAACTATCTCATTTTCTAAAAATTTGATTGTATAAATTGAGTGAGATTTTTCGCTTAGAATTTTTTCCTCGCCGGTTTTTAAATCTTTTAGAATTATAGAATCAAGAAATTCCATGACCCTATTTGAATCTTCATGATTTCTTGTATAGACGATTTTTTCTAAGTTTTCATCTATATCAAGGATGCCTACGCTATTATCTTTATCAGATTTTAAAATTTCTGTAAGAGACTTATCAGAAAGCTTGTAAAGATAATAATAGGTGGTGGAATCTTTTAAGAAACCTACTCCATTAAACCAGAAGGGAAGGGTGGTTAGTTCTTTGAAGTATGAATTTTCCTTATCTGTCTCCTTTTCTTCTTTTGATTTTTTCTTGCTTGCAGAAATTAGGAAAATGTCATCTCTTAGCCATTTGATAGATTTGACATCAAGGTCTAGCTTAAAGAGTTCTTCTCCAAGACCAGCCACATCTGAGATGTAGAAGCTATCAGTTTTATCATCAGTATATCTTTTATAGATTAGATTATTTTCTTTGTCAAAGCTACAAATAGGATTGTCTCCAGAATCTGTTAGCCTGTATGATTTTTCTAATTTCTTATCATAGACGAAAAGATCTGTGTCGTATTTATTGTCTTTTTCATTTGCTTTAGTTTCTGTCTCTTATACACATCTGACGCTGCCGACGAGCGATCTAGTGTAGA
>OJLY01000416.1_pt1 | contig 27021 bp, 16 predicted proteins | sample 1597031 | NCBI WGS metagenome assembly OJLY01 (sample SAMEA3904673, study PRJEB24821) | metagenome | biome: Builtin; feature: hospital; material: surface | place: USA | collected 2013-06-03
TCAAACTTCCTTTCGGACTGAACGCTTCGTTCAGGCTAGCACTGGACATCCGAGGTAACTATGGTCATGTATGGCGTATGTAAGCCACTTGCGAGCTTGCAGCAGTTACAACTCCCTTTCCAAGTTCTGACTTCTGTTTATCACATTTTAAACTATGGTTCCGGTCAAAACAGGTTACACTTCGCGCGTTTTCGTTTGATTTGTACGTCCATACTCCATTTCGCCTCACCTATTCTCGTCCCCTTTGCAATGTCTCCTTGCATCTTTCCTCTCACTTCTTTACCTCTGCTGTTTTCTATTCGCTTTTTCTGAATTCTTCATCTGTCCGCCTCCAGTTTTTTTTTGGATGGCTGTAACTCTATTTCTCTTCGAACTGTCTCTTTCCCCGGCGGTTCTTGGTCTCTTCAGGCATGAATGTTTGACTACTACATCCTTCCTGTTTTCTGTGTTTGCTCTTCTCTCGCTCCTCTCCTTACGCGTGCAGTGCCATTTTTCTTTGTTTTTGTCACTGCACGGAATACGTTCCACGTCAGACTTTGACATCCTGCCATGACCGCCCCATCTGTCTCATGGCGCTTATAGCGAGTCCTTATCAGTATATGTCATCCTGTCTTGCATGTTGCTAATCATGTTTTGTCCAGTACATGCCCCTTGGGCATTCCTTTCAGACGTGCCATGTTGATGGGCGGAAGTTCCTACCGAAGAAGCGCCGTAACTGTTCAACCTTCTAATTCAATCATTTGAACCTCTCCACGTTCAACCAAATGCCCGGGTCAAGTCTTGGATGAGCAAAAATGTCCAAATATTATTAATTAAACCAATTCGCACTGACTGGCCCACCCAACAAATCATGCAAACATACTGTTGTCTCAAGGCCGACACATCAATGTCAGGTGCCACCCTAGCAAGACCATAATGCGTTCTCGAAAGATAGGCAGATACATTAATGATCTGTGGCATGTCAGACTGTTCAACATGTCTTTTTTTTTTTTCTTCATAAAACACCGGTACAGCAACTGTGCTTCTTCAATGGCCATGTACTTCTTCCTTCATCGACAAACGTAAAATAGAATCGATCGCAATGAAGAGATGAACAACATGTTACAACGTCTGTTCTTTTTGCGTTAATCAGTTCATATGTGAGATTATGGTAGTTCGTCAATTGCTTCATCGGTGCAAGTACAATTTACCATTCATTATGCCATTAAAACCTTCACTCTACAGATTTATCTAACATTTATTCATGAGCCTCACTTTGTTCTCGCCGCGCTACTCCTTGGACTATACGCTGCTATTGTTCACCTGCAACCGCCTGTCATTTTCAGGTTCCCGTCAGGGCTACATAAGCAATCTATTCACGGCGCGCTCTTGCCTATAACCAGGGTCGCGCTGTGTTCTCTTTGACCGTCTGTGCGTAGTCACTAGCAGGCAATGCTCCGCACATTGCCTTTTCATTCACTAGTTCGCCCAATGCCACTCATTTGTCAAAGTAACCACGTGAGTGACACGCGTGTGTAATCAAGTCTGAGGGCAAGGAACATAGGTTTCCTAAGCACAGACCTTTGAAAGTTTATGCCCTTTTACATCATAACGCCCAATCTGACTGCATAATCGGTCCACCGGAGTGGACCTTTTTGCTTGGCAAAAAGGCCTTTTCAACTGCATACTTTGCTTAAGCAGGTCGCGCATCCAATGACAGTTCCTTCAACCACATATGATTCGCCCAATGTTTTCTTGGCACAGTAGGCACCATGCAGGCGTTCGGGATTACTCGGGCCAAGTCAAAATTTCTTGGCATCCCGTCATGTGACGATAAAAGATGCGATAAGTGATCGTCATTTTTGCCACATGACTACATCATACTGCGGGGATGGTATCGAAAAGACAAAGACTTCGGTAAGTGTCAATGAACTAGAGGCACCTTTCAGGCGCCCTTTGTTCGAGAGACACACTTCAAATCTTCCAAATCTTTTCTATTTATTCTCGTTTGCGGAGAAATTCCCAGCGCCTTGGCGCAATCCTTGGGGTGCATTGACGCATCCTTATACTTGTTATCTACTGGGAGTCGTACTTGCCCTGACTGCAGGTGGTACTATAGCCGGTATTGATATAATCTATGGACACTGGACTCAAAACCTTGCACACAAGGAGGACGAATTGGCCTCATCGATGGGCTACAACAATAAGCTTGCGTGGGTCGCCATCGTCGTCGGTGCAGTCGCGCTTTTTTCCAACTGGCTCTTTCCCATTCTGCTGACACACGCAGCCCACGTCCTGTCTTCTGGTCTTCGCCGTGAATATTTTGCAGCGTCTCTGGTTCAAGACCCTACCTACTATGACAGTCACGGTCCCGGTGCTATCACAACGTATGCCAATCGCGATGTATCACAAGTGCACGCTGCACTTGGCGAAAAATTAGGCTTTTTGCTAAATGCCATCGGCACTGTCTTAGCATGTGTCATTATGGCTTTGAGCAAGGCCCCTAATCATGCTGGCGTCTTACTCGCACTGCTGTTTTTTTCAGTACTTACACTTACGATTCTGGGCATGCTCGCCGAACAGACCACTGGAAAAGTGATGGAAGTCGATGGGCACTTATCAACTTACATGGAACAAATCATTGCTTCTGTCCGTGTAGTTCAAAGCTTCGAGTTGACAAATACACTTGTGGATCGTATGAAAAAGCTCTATATTCTGCCATTGGCCCGTGCTGTCAATTTACGCTCAATAGTCCGTGGCGGTGATATGAGCTCTATGTATTTCACTGTAACGATTCTTTACCCCCTTGGCTTTTGGTGGGCATCTGTCCTGGTTGCTGATGGAAGGGAAGGCATGAATGACGTCATTTCATCCTTCTTCAATTATTTAAGTGCGTTGTTCAGTATGGCTATGATTGTGCTTCACTTTCAAAGTATTTTCGAGTCTATGGCCAAGATCAAGAAGATGCGGGCCACCATCGAAAGAGAGCCTCGAATTGACGTGCGCAGTACCACGGGCAAGATTCTGGGTCTTCCAGCTTCAAAGGGCGTGCAAGAAAATGTTCCAACGTACATCCCATCTTTTGCACTGGAGGACGTCACATTCGCCTACCCAGGTCGACCTCATGTGGCAAGCTTAAACCACGTCAGCATCGATTTTCGTCCAGGTACAGTAACGGCTCTGGTGGGCCCCTCTGGAAGTGGAAAGTCTACTGTTACGTCCTTGCTTGCGCGTGAATATGACCCTGATTCTGCAATGGATGCTGTGCTGTCATCAAATACTCCAATCGATCCCGAGAAAGAACCTGTGAAGGGATCGGGCCGTGTTTTGTTCGCGGGAGAAAATGTTCGTGACCTAAATGTGCGCTGGCTGCGCTCGCAAGTCGCGGTTGTACGCCAAAACCCTCAGCTCTTCACTGGCACCATCGCGGAAAATGTGGCCATGGGATTATCGGCTGGTATCGAATCCGACATTTCTTTGGATGACCCGGTCGTGCGTGAAAAGGTCAAAATAGCCCTTGCCAAAGCCGAGGCGATGGGTTTTGTGAACAAACTCCCGGAAGGTATGGACACACACATTTCTGGCGGTCGGAATGTACATCTGAGTGGTGGTCAGCGTCAGCGCATTGCACTTGCTCGTGCTCTGGTGCGTGAGCCCCAGGTACTATGCCTTGACGAAGCGACCTCGGCATTGGACACATCAACAGAAGACAGCATCAAGCGTACGCTTGCCAAGGAGCAAGAGGAAAGGGGGATGACAACCATCGTGGTAGCTCACCGTCTTTCCACAATCCAACACGCTGATCAGATTATTGTCCTGAAACGGGGTAGCATTGTGGAACGCGGTACTCATGATGAGCTCGTTCAGATCAAAGGTGGTTTGTATCGCAAGATGGTTATGCACAATCGTGCCGCGTCTGGTATTGATGAGGAAGGAGACGACGAGGCGGATGACAATGTCAGTTCATTGCGTCCGCAAAAACAAGTTGAGCGATATGTCCCACCCAAACCGGAAGGACCAAAGCACTACCTTCTCACCAACTCCATCCCTCCTGATATTGTATCAAGAGGATCCGTTGGTGCTGTTTCGCTCACAATGGAGGCAAATGAGCGATTCCACGAATTCATCTCCGAAACGCCCAATGAAAAAGAGCAATTTGAGCCCAACAATCAAGATGTCGAGAAGCCCAAAGCCGTCAATCGAAAGCAGCTCAACTTATTCCGTCTGCTGAAGGGTCACTACTGGCTTATCTTGCCTGGCTGTACGCTAGCGCTGGGCGTGGCCAGTGCTTTCCCTGTCATTGCATGGATCAGTGGTTACGTGCTTGAAGGTCTTGGTGATCCCGACCTCGACCGCATGCGTTCGGACATGAACAGGAGGACACTGTGGTTTTTCATCATCTCGATTATCGACACATGCTTCGCATTTTTCGGGTCATACGCTCTGGAAACGGCAGCAGAGAGCCTGTCAAGCGTTCTTAAGCTGAAATCGCTGCGTGCCGTCATGCGTCAGGACATTGCTTTCTTCGACCAAAAAGAACATTCTAGTGGTGCTCTAAGCTCCATGATTTTCAACCACTCGGCCAATGTGGGCACTGCCTTTGGTGCCGTGCTTTGTCAAATATTAATTGCGTTCGGTAACCTGGTCGGCTCGCAAATCATGGCTTTCGTGATGGACTGGCGCCTTGCGATTGCCGCTTTCCCTGCCATGCTTTCCCTCCTTGCTGCGAGCTACTTAAATGTCTATCTCATGGAGAAATTTGAAGTCGTGATACAAGAGCCCATTGAGCGTACATCGAGTTACGTTGCGGAGACGATCGATGCTATTGGCACCGTGACAACATTGGGACGTGAAGCTGATATTTTGCGACACTTTTCGTCAGAAAGCTCACGCGGTCGTCCATATATTTGGAAACTGACTGCCGGCGTTCTTGCCTATGCGTATACCCAATTCACATTGTTTGGTATTACGGGTCTAATGATGTACTGGGGCGCCACTATCATCAAAAACGGACATGCCTCTCCTTTCAACATCTTGGCTGTGTTTGAAGGAGAATTTGTTGCCTTCTTTGCAGCTATACGTCTGACAGCATATATGCCGGATATCGCGCGAGCACGCCTTGGTTTGCGTGTCATTCGAAATTGGCTCAATCGAACGCCTCAGTATGCCTCGCTGCCTGAGACTACAGCCTGGCCACCTAAAGGTCCGCGCGATATTGTATTCACAGACGTGGAATTGAGATATCCTCAGCGCCCCACACACACTGCTATTCGGAATCTGAACCTCACAATCAAAGAAAACATGACCGTTGCCTTCTGTGGTACATCGGGCAGCGGAAAAAGTACTACATTGAGCCTTCTTCAGCGTTTCTATGATCCTTGCAAAGGCACAATTACTTACGGTGGCATTGATATACGTTCTGTTCCTATTCATCAATGGCGCGCTGAGATGGCGTATGTATCCCAAGACCCAGTACTCTACGAGGGCACCCTCCGATGGAATCTGTTGCTGGGAGCTATCGATGCATCCAAGATAACCGACGCTGACATCGAAGAGGCTTGTCGGCAGGCCTGTGTCTGGGACTTTGCTATGGCTCTCCCCGATGGCTTGGATACCATGATCGGTCACAAAGGCTCATCGCTCAGTGGCGGACAATGCCAACGTGTTTGTATTGCTCGTGCACTGATTCGTCGCCCCAAAATTTTGTTGCTCGACGAGGCCACATCAGCCCTGGATCCTGAGTCTGAAGTCCTTGTTCAGCGTGCGTTGGATAATGCTTCAACCACATGCACGACAGTGACCATTGCTCATCGCTTGTCGACGATTCGCCATGCTGACCTCATCTGCGTCGTTGAGGATGGCGAGATTGTGGAAAGTGGTTCACACGAAACGCTCATCTCAAAGCGTGGTCGTTACTTTGACCTTGTGGAAGCTCAATTATAATATAACAATAGTCATGGGCGGTCTGTAGCAGCTGCAGCCACAGGAGCGAAAGGGTCTCTCACCGAATGAAACCTGGCCTGGTACCATTTCACATAGTCTTTTTTGAGCATCTCAATCTCAGCGTGCAAAGTAGCAACCTGTTCGGCCATGGACATGAATAGAGTGTTTTGCTCATGAATAATATCAGAGATTACTTGCGGTGCAAATTGTTCTGTTTGGTCAATGGACAAAAGGTATCGCTCGAGTTGCTCCATGGTCGAGCGATATCGCTGGATGCGACCCATGTAGTCTTCAGCAACGCGCTCATAAAATCGTCGAAGCCAATCAACAAAACCGTTACCATCACTGAGCTTGTCCCTTGCATGCAATGCGACCTGGTGCATCATGGCATTATCATGTCGATCTTGTTCAACCTTACCCACAACTGACTGAAGCTTCATTGAGTCGGCTTCAAGAGCAGCTGAGAGCGCCTGTTGCTCCGACATAAGTTCATGAACGTTGCCCATCAGCTGACGCATGCTTTCATTTGCACTACGCGCACGTAGTTCGTGCTTGATTTGCATTTGTGATGAAATATACTTCTCCATGGAATCCAAAAGCGCTCGTTGTGGTTCAGGTAACTCATTATACCGCTCTCTCTGGTAATACGGAAACTGCATGAGAGGAGACGTACTTTGCGAAGGTCTGAAGTGAGTCAATATTCATACATACGCTGTCAAACTTGTGCCAAGAGTGGTTGAAGCGGGCTGCGACCCAAACAAATTCCGTCCTGTAACATTTTGTTGAGCGCCAAATAAGGACGTGGTATTGGTGCTTTGACCGAAAAGACCACCTCCCGTATTGGCTTGTGACGTGTTTGGTCCAAAGAGACCACTGCCTGTATTTGCGGAAGGCTGTGCATTTGCTGCGCCAAACAGACTCCCACCAGTGTTGGATGCAGAAGAATTGTTTTGGTTGAACAGGCCACCACTGGTGGTATTTGGCAATGTGCTATTCTGACCGAAAAGACCACCGCCCGTGTTAGATGCCGACGCATTATTTTGACCAAACAACCCACCACCCGTGGCGCTCGAGGCAGTATTGTTCTGACCGAATAATCCACCACTAGTTGTGGTTGAAGAGTTGTTGTTTTGTCCAAACAAGCCACCTGTTGCAGTTGAGGAGGTATTGTTCTGGCCAAACAAACCACCGCCCGCATTGGATGTTGTGGTGCCGTTCTGCCCGAACAAGCTATTACCAGTATTGGCAGACGTATTGTTTTGACCAAATAATGAACCACCTGTATTATTCTTCTGAGCGGTATTTTGTCCAAAAAGACTTCCTGCATTGGATGCTGCACTTCCAAAAAGACCAGTACCTCCCGTATTATTGGAAGGAGCCGAACCAAATAATCCACTCGGCTGAGCTTGCGTGCCCGTAGCATTTTGAGCTCCAAATGAAAATCCTTTATTACCTGTTGCTGTGAACGACATGGAACGAGGAAGTGCAGCAGCTGCACTGTTCTGTGTTGGATTGGTCGCCGTCGATGCACCAAACAACGACATGAATAGAAATCAGCCGCGCGGTGCCAAATTTGCTCGCGTGTCGACAGTCCCAATTTCCACGTGGCACCTACACTTCGTGGCATATACCCTCACTACCCATCACTCTACCACGATGTCACAACCAGAGTCCTTGCTGCCAAAAGAGCGCATCGAGCGTAATTTGGCATTGCACCGTGCTGCAGGGGCTGGTGATATGATAACATGCGAAACACTCTTTTCGATTACCCAACCAGATGCTGAATGGAATGGTTCAGCCGATGCATGGTACGCGGACGAGGCCATGTTAGGCTGGGATGCACTGCATTATGCTGCGGACGGGGGGCATCCAGACATTATAAAGCTTCTGTTGAAAAATGGTGCCTTGTGGAATGCCGTCGACGAACTGGGATTCACTGCAGCTGATATCGCTTGGTCGCGTAATTATACCAAATGCTACGATATTCTATTCCAAGAAGGCGTGCGCCAGTCCTTTCTAGTCCCAGTCATTGCACGACACGCAAAATTGGATGATGAAAGCATGGAAATGCATGCAGAACATCAGGCCTCTCGTGAAGATGAAAATGGATCTACGCTTGTGACACTCAAGTCCGGGTCACAAGAAGAAGTGACGTACTCAAACGCTGAATTTCTCAAAAGCAAGCTTACATTCATGAAGGATGAAAATGGTCAATGGAGATGCCTTGACAAAGATAACAACATGGTCATGGCTGAATGGGAGAATGAAATTATGCACGCATCAGCCAAGGTTCTTTGTGAAGATCAGCCTAGAGGTTTCTCGATCCTGAATGTCGGTTTCGGCTTAGGAATAATCGATGAGATGATCCAGACGTACAAGCCTCGCCGTCATGTCATTATCGAGCCCCATCCTGATGCTATTGCATTTATGCGGGAGCAAGGATGGGATCAACGTGCGGGCGTAGAAATCTTTGAGGGGACATGGGAAGACTTCCTGCAGCCAGAAAATGACGAAGATGGAAGTATTGCCATGAAATTGGGAGTATTTGATGCTATTTACTTCGATACATATTCACAAGATTACCAAGGTACGTGTGGTTTTGCTTACGCACAGATCTTCGACGCTTTTTTGAATGCCTGCCTAATGTTTTATCAGGCCCTGATTCACGGTTTTCATTTTGTACGTGCTTCATATTTGGCTTACTCTTGCAGTCCATGGTCTAGCTGCTACAAACGGCTTCTTCTATAACATCTTCACGCGCGTGGCGGAACTCGACCTGCGTGAAATCGGACTCGAAACCAAGTGGCATGCACTACCCATGAGCGTTAAAGAAGATACGTGGAAAGGCATCAAACGAAAATACTGGACATTAGACGAGTACTATCTACCAGTATCGCACATGCGACTGATTGAGTAGACATGGTACATCGCACGCGAACATATCATACGTCACCTGGGCATATTTTGCAGCATTCTATTTGCTTGCTGGGTGTCCCTATTTTAAATCATGTCACTATGTCATCGCACAGGTTATAGGCATTCCCCTAGTGCTTTCGTAATGTACCTCGTATACCCTGATACTGCTTAGTCCTTGGAATGCTTTGCATCATCTTTTGCACGGTCCACTAACGGCTGTATCATTAATTTATATGCGATCATTTTCATATCTTATACAATGCATCCGACAACATTGCCTCTCCTCTCTCTGCCTATGAAATTTGTTCTCTTCAAAGTGCCAAGTGGTCTGGTTTTACTGCGAGTTGCGATGCCTTGGATATGTTCGCATGATATGTCGTTTATGCACTTAAATATACAAGTACTCAAAGCACCACAACGAATGATTTAACCACAAAGGACTGTTTTGCCATCTTTGATAGAATAAATAAGTACACGGGAAGGTTGACATGATATATTCGAATGTGAGGTAGTGGGTGATGTGCCGAATGATGGAGGCCCATTGGAAGGTGTATCGTCATCGATTGTATCAAGAATCATGGAGCGAAGCGCCTTGACATAATCGCGCTCGTCTGATGAAGGTATTTCATCATGTATGAATGTTTTGAATACTTCATCAGTTTCTAGTGCGACAGCCGCGAATCGCTCAAGTAAACCTGACGACAGTTCCACGGCGAAAACTGGAACACGTCCAGCATGAATCGCATCAAGCAGCCGCGAAATGTCGGAAGTAGCCTTTTCGGCTAGGGCGAGTCGTGACGCAGACTTGAGACGACGCTCGGTGCGGCGCGACCGGTCCAGTCGCCCAGGTAGAAAAACTTGAACGTTTATGCGAGGAGCATACTTTGTATTGCTGTGAGAGCCACCTTTCAAAGATGTACTTAGTCTTTGTGTGTCAGATTCTCGAGGCCGCACTCCCACGGTCATTTGATCCACGCGTCGCTGTCGAGCAATACGATCTTGTAAAAATGTAGTCAGGCTTTCCCGGGCCACTTCATGTTCTGTGCGCGTTATAACCTCTTTTACTTTGACGGCAGATGTATGCGCGCGAAGTAAGATGAGGAATAGAATTCCTTCTGCACGGCACGTTGAAACAGTCACCTCGGGAGATTCACCCGCGGCACACTCATACTGTAGGTCTGCACTAATCCCATTGGACCACAAAGTCTTGCAAATTTGGATCTTGCTCTCGATAAGACCAGGCTGACTGGAAGCAATATAGCATTCGCAGCGACGTGGTGTCCATGGTCCCAATGTTCGTTCTTGCTCTGGCCGACCAAGAAACCGCGGCACATGGGACTGCTGGTACCGCGCGACAGCCTTGACCATTTTACCCACAGCGATCTGTAAGCCAACGCCATGCCGGGGTTCTTGAGAGCTTCCAATTCGTGGATAGGAGAAACGACGCAAGAGCTCATCATATCGACCGCCGACCGCTAGGACATCTCGATGTTTACCACCACTTGACATCTTAGAAACGGCCATCATAGTGCCATTACGGTAGTGTGTATGGCTGTGAGAAAAGAGCGGCACCAAATAAATCTTGGACTGTACACTAAATTCTCGAGCAAGTCTCACCACACTCACCAGATGTGCCAAAGGCTCAGCCAATTTCGTTCGCTCTTCCGGAGTTAGAAGCTCCGCTAATGTGTGCACGGCTGTGTCAAAGTCCTCATAAATATTCCATGCATCCACTTCGTCTAGCAAGCTCACAGGCATACCAGCCGATCCGAGCAGGTGCCTAACACGTGCATCTGAACCCCTCGCAAGGTACTGAGGAAGTGCTTCCAATAGCGCTGAGTGAAACTGCGCTGGGAATCGCTGGAGGAACACGCGCAAAATTGATTCATGACTCAATTCCACATTCCATGCTTCACCTGCTAATCCAGGCATTTGTAACAACTCATACATCAGCGCCAAAACTTCAGCCTCAGCAGAAGGATCAGGTTCCTGAGAAATGATATCATAACTAGCAGCTAGTACGGCGCGTGGTTGACCACCTGCCAGCAAATTCTCCCGGTACACATCGGCAATGTCAAAACGCTTAAGTCGCATATGACCACTCCGAGCACAGATTCGAGCAAAAGGAACGGTCAAGTCAAACGGTAAGAACACCACATTCCCTGTCTTATCGAGCAGACGCACAATGTTACTTTCTTCACCATACTCATCACTTGGCGGGAACAAAAGCGGCGGGTGAACAGGTACTGCACCACGGCATTGGAATGTATCGCGTAAGTAACGACATACCACACCCACCAACACATCATCTTCCTCACCCTGTGCGCCAGTGTCAAAAGTGTAGTCACGAAGCTTATCATTTTGTGGACGAGAAAATAAGGCATGGATGAGCTCATGGCGATGTACACTCGTGGGATTGGCGGCTAGGCGTACGAGTTCCTGAACAAATTCATCCTCCATCTTGGGGGGCAAGAGAGGGGAACGGAGCATTGCCATAGGCGTAGGCCTTTGACCCGGGTCATGGTCAAGAAGCTGACGTATGATTTGTGTTTGACTGGCAAAGAGGGTCTTATCCCATGATGCTGGGAACTTAATAGCGGGGCTTCGCAGGTCATTGAGAAGCTTATAGCGCTCCATGGTTGTTTTATAGCATCGTTGCGATGCGAGCATCTCAAAAAAGATGATGCCCAGTGAAAACATGTCGACTTTCTGGTTGTATCGGGCACTTATTCCTTTCTTAGATAACACTTCCGGTGCAATGTACAGAAAAGTCCCAAGACCCGATGTAAGCTCTTTTGACTCACCCTGTGCCATAGAATCTCGCTGACCAGGCTCCATAGCGTGAAGATTGGTGGTAGCTAAACCAAAATCACCAATTTTAATGTCTCCATGCGTGTCCATCAATACATTACTGGGCTTCAAGTCACGATGAATGATACCAAGCGATGCAATGTGGGCAAGCGCTTCGAGCATCTGTCGAAAAATATGCCATGCCTGATCCACGCTTACACCGTGTTCAAGAGCGTCACCAAGTGTCTGGTTTTCCACGTATTCCATTTGAATGTAGAGGACACGCATAGACTGATCTGTTGTGGATGCTGGCACTGACAAGCGTGAATCTTCACTGGGATACGAATCATCTTCGTCTTGTTCACTCCAGCTGCCTTCACCAAACTGGATGAAGTCATCATCCATCAAGTCCATGTCCTTGTCTTCTGACAAAAAGTCATCCACTTTACCCATCTTAAGATGATGTATCTGTCGAAGAGCACTGGTATCAAGCTGCTGACTCGTAGTAAGTGCGCTGCTATCGCGCCATCGCTCATTCGAATCAATAGTACTGGGAGGTATCGCCGGGGTCTCGGTTCGCTCAATCCAACATGTCACATATCGTACAATGTGGGGATGATCCAAACGCGAAAGTGCCATAATTTCACGCATCGTACGTTCTTCCTCAGCTGCTGAACTGCTCAAGTGTACTTTTTTAACAGCATAGAATCGCTCATCGAGTTTATTACGAGCTTTGACAACCACACCAAATGCACCTTTCCCAAGAAATTCAACTTCCTCAAAATCACTAAGATATCGAGAAACGGGTTGAAAAGTTGGCAATGCTAAATTACGCAACTGCCAGAACGATCCAACCCTCGCATTCACCGTATCTTGTTCACGACTTGTCACAGTATTACGCAATTGGTGGTCACGGGGTAAAATGAGAGACGTCGTAAGAGCATCTTGATATGACGTCTGGACAAGATCATTGGGATGAGATGGCAACTCTTCCCGTTGCTTAATGTTATTAAGAAGTTCTCTCGCAGTCCCTCGATGCCGTTCCACCCGGTGTAGCATACTTTTTAATAATGAAAGATAGGATGTATCGTCCGAACTGAACGAGCGCGTTTCAAATAAAGCCTCAGGGGAAATAAACTGTTGAACAACATGTTCTCCAAATAGCATTTGGCAAGTGCACCGACCAAGATCCCAAATATCTCGACTTGGCGTATATGCCAAGGGGCTTTGCAAGCTTTCTGGCGAGCGCCACCCGTCCATCATGTCCTTTTCTGACACACCAATTGTATTGAGCGCGTTGGAGCGATGCATGTCTCGAAGTTGCTGGCGGTAAAAGGCACCAGAGAGGCGAACCTGACCGTTCTGTAATGTAATAGTGTCTAGAGTTATGCCCCGATGAGTCATTTTTTGAGAATGAAGTTTGTCCAAAGCAGACAAAATGGATGCGAGTATGTTTTGTACAGATGTCCAAGGTATATTGCCACATTGCTGCAGCATGGAAGTGACGGACGAGGAACCACATGCATCGTGAACGAGATAGAGCGCCAGTACATGCGCATCATTGTCAGGATGGGACCAACGATTCCAACCTAAAATCGGAACAAGCACTGGATCATGCACTTTTTGTAGCCTTGCAAGATCCATCTCAAGCTCACTTAATTTGCGCTGTCCAGCATTCGTCGTGTAATATGCAGATGAAATAGGCACAATCTCAAGAGTCCACCACACATCATCCGGCATGTCCGGAGGTGTGACAGGCACGCAATAATACGTACGTGCTAATGAGATTGGGGATATAAAGGGACCACGTTTCACGCAGGTAATCTCGGTATCATTTACGTGGACAGGCTCATGAAGAGGCACCATGGATACACGAAAGGCTAGTTCATCGCGTTCACGCACAGGTTCACCCGAGAGGCGCTCTGATGCTGAAGGAATGACAAATCGAGGACTTTCTCGAAGTTTTTTGGCTTCAGTCTTGATTGCCTGCTTCTGCTTGTGTGTTTCTTGCTCAATTTGGATAGCGAGTTCTGTCGAACGCTGCCTTTCCTCATCATCCATTTGTCTTTGCAATTTATGAGAACGTATCTTTTCATTCTCTTCTTTTACATGCTCTCTCTGGCGCATTCGCTCTTCCAGGCTAAGATGCGCAGGTGCCCCGTCTGCAGGTGCCGTATTGTGCGTGCTAATAAACTCTTGTGCCACATTGATCAGTTCCCAAATCATCTCCGTTCCCCGCAACGATCGAGCAGTTTGATTCATCTTCTCTTCCAGAACCTTCAAATCTGAGTCCCTTACGCCACGCGTTTGTGGATCATGTGCGCGAACGTAGCATGTAGCGTGTGTATTGGGATACGTGCGTGTTAATGCAAACCGCACAACCACAGATACATGCTCTTTCAAAGAGTCTATTTCGGGGCGCAGAATAGCTTCATACGTCTGCACTTGGGATGACGTGACCCCTTTCCACGCAGTGGGCTGTAGCACGCGAAAGTCGTCAGCCATGATACTTTCAATCACCTCCAACTCTGTGCGCCGAAGCTCTTCGAGATCGGCACTCGGAACAGGAGGGGCACCGGAATTCATCATAAGAAACCAGTATGAAGAATACGACGATGTGGCTCCATATACCAATTGCTCGTGAAAACGTGATTGTTGTTGCACTGGGTCGTGCTTCGCCTCTGGACTATCGTCGGTATCAATGGAAGCCACGTGCAAACATCTCCACACTTGGAGAGTCTGTGCCCGGAGTGGCAGACCAAGCCTCCCCTGTTGGCTGTGTACTTGCTGGAATGGAGGGCGATTGCCGGCGGGCCAAAAAGGTATGTATATCAAGTGACTTAGACCCAGATTTTGGATACGTTTTGTCCATCAGGAACACATCATGGGCTGGATAAGGTGATACCACCGAGTGTTCTGCGCAAGGCGAAGGGTTTTGCGATCTTTACCATTTTTCGCGTCGGCTTTCTCATGAGCGCACGCGTCGGCATGGGAGTTGTTATCGCCAAACTGCCGAACGGTGAGTGGTCACCGCCATCATCCATCGGAATCGGTGGCTTGGGTGGTGGCTTCAATGCTGGGGCAGAGATGGTAGACTTTCTGATCGTACTCAATTCGCGAGCTGCTGTTCGCTCGTTCATGACAGCTGGATCACTTCAGCTAGGCGGAAATTTGAGTTTGGCCGTAGGTCCTTTGGGCCGCACAGGTGAAGCCAGCGCCGCCATGAACTCAGAAATGCAACTCTCAGCCATGTTCAGTTACAGCGTGAGCCGTGGTCTGTATGGTGGTGTCACGATTGAAGGTACTGTACTCATCGAGCGCAAGGAAGCCAATGAAAAAGTGTACGGTGGCTCTGTTACTCCTATGCAAATCTTATCTGGATCTGTTGAGGTGCCCCAATTCGCCGTGCCTTTGGTGAGCCGCATTGAAGAAGTAACTGGAAGTGTACCATTTAATGACGACGAGTCCAGCATCACAGAAGATTTGGACTCGAACGAAAATTTCGAGGGCAATGCATACGCTGACAGTCGCCGTCAGGCATATTTTGAACCAAGACATTCCAAGTCTATTGGCACAACGTACAGAACACATGATATGCCTCGTGCCCCCATGGATGACCTTGATGAACAACTGCAGTCGAATAGTCTAGGGGGAAAGAGCCCAAGCCCACCGCCTCCGAGCCAGCACGTACCATATGTGCCGCGTGTTTCAAGAATTTCCACGCCGAGACAATCTGCCCCAAGGGTAGAGTCCGTGGGTCGTGGCTCCCATCATACAGCGTCTTATGCCTCACATGCGCCAGAAGATCCATTCAGCGATATTCATGCTGTCGAGGAAAATGCAGGAAATGCACCCGATCACTCCCATTTGTCATACGAGCCTCGCGCATCTCGCCGTGCGGTGATGCGCGACGATGAATTCGATTCATTAGAAGCAAGTACTAACAAACTTGCTGATGAACGTGAAAATGGATCAAGGCGTCCTCAGCCTGTCGATCTTATTGATCCGTCCATTCTTGACGGCGACTTGGTCGTGGCCATTCATGAATTCACCGCGTTACGGGACACAGATCTTTCTTTCAAGCGCGGTGACCTCATCCGTGTTACTCGACGTACAGATAAAGAGAATGATTGGTGGACAGGCGAATTGGTCGCCAGCTACCGAGACGGCCCACCACCATCAGGAGAGTATGTGTATACATGCAACTAACCAGACAGTTTTCCATCCAACTACACAGAGGCACTCTAGGTGTTAGACACACGCACGCCACCCGTTTCATGTATAGCCTGTTCCACGTATTTGTCGATGATAGACTGGTCATATCCGATAAACGACATGTGCACACCCTTTCCCCATTTGGGATAGGATCCTACACGGATACCCTCCTTCTTCCCTGAGGCAGTGAGTCGCTGAAGTAGAGGGCTGATGACGCTTTCAGGCAACATGGTTTCAACGAGGGTGCGTATCGGGCGTGGCGCATTGGGATCTAAGCGCAGATAGGGCTGGGTAGCATAGAGAAGTGCCTCAAATAGGCTTGGAATGCCTGGCAAGATACACACATTGCCATTGACACGCACCACAGGCACCCATAGCTGCTCCGTTGGGAAAATTACTTCAGAATCTTTAGGGAACAGAGCCATACGTTTTCGGGCCTTTGTCATCTCGTCTGTTGCTGAAAGGTCTTTGTAATGGTGTTGAATGCTAATTTCCATTCGATGGAGTGTCTCATCGTCGTATTCGAGCGGCTCTTTGCCGAACGCCTTGGCGATCGATTCGTACGTTATATCGTCAGGAGTAGGGCCAATACCCCCACTGGTCACCACAAAATCATATGTGCGAGACTGTTGTTAGGTAGAAGATACGTACCATGCGCTGCACAGCTTCCATGATGTCCTCGACCACATCAGGGATCACTTCCACACGCTTGAGCTCGATGCCGAGTTCAAAGCACATTTTCGCCATCTTGTTGCTGTTGCTATCGTGAGTCTTTCCATTTAACACTTCATCACCAATGATGAGGCAAGCAGCTGTGCGAACGAACGGACGATTCACATCCGTGGAAACTGGCGTGCGCTCATACAGTGCAGGCAACGAAGAAATGGAAGGAGTCGGTGCAGATGTCATGAAATGAACACGGTTTGATGTAGCCAAGGTCCTTTTCTGTGGAGACAATAGTCGAGCTGACAGACACACACAAGGTACCCGCCGCCACACTGTGGGCATATATATTATCCGAAGCCAACCTGTCATATTTTTATTGTCGCCCGTACCCTTCTCCACACATGTCATGTTTTCCGGCCGAGTAAAGTGTATGCAAACTTAAGTTGGAAGACTACAACGGTCAAGCTTGGCCCAGCATTCTCGACCTTGTGACTATAGGAACTTCGTGATGGATGGCGCACTACTAGTGCCCTGAGCAGAGGAAACATTTTTCTCAGGCTGCACTTCGTCTTCGTAAGAGCCAGCAATAGATGCTTGACTTCGATATCCATCCAAGCTTTCCAGGTCAGCATCTTTGTCCTGCCGGACTTGGTTCAACCAATCACTCTGGCTCTGTGAGAGAGTCTTGGCATCAAGTGATAACGTATCCCACATGCCCTCACGTAGGGTTTGAGTAGTCCCTGTAGCGCCACGAAAGGGTGCACGGACCGGATCCATGGCCAGAGATTCCGTTCCGATGGCTGCATTTGTCTTGGCTTGCTCAAGTCGCGACTTGGATTTGCGCGGTACAGGTGGTGGGCCAAATTGAATCATAGAAGGTCGCAAGTTGGACAGAGCACCCTCAACAAGCAAGTTGCGGTCTTTGAAGTGTACGAGGAAGTGATACCACAATGGGTCTTTACAAAGAACGCGTGCGTTCCCAATCACAATAAGACCGAATCGAGCTCGCGTCAGGGCTACGTTAAGTCGCCGTGAGTCACTCAGGAAGCCAATACCTAGCCGGTTGTTGCTTCTGACGCACGTAACAATGATATAATCCTTTTCACGACCCTGGAAAGCATCGACACTTGCCACCTCAATAGCACGATAAGCATCTTTCACCATACTGCCATGGAACTGCATGTGGTTGATGACAAAGTTCCGTTGACCTTCATATGGTGTAATGACACCAATCTGTTCAGGGGCAACACCCGCCTTGAGCAGTGCTGTTACCAATTTTTCAACACTAGACGCTTCCGTCCGGTTTAAGTATGAGGTACCGCTGGGGGAAATTTCTTCTTGGCCTAGATTCTGATAAAACATCATGGGCATCGTAGGGATGGGCCATGGGATAGCCACATGCTTTCGAAGTCGTTCATGCGAGGACACACCATTTTGTAGCATACCATCGTAAAACATATTACTAGGAAATTCGGACAGAGATGGATGCATACGATACTGGACTTCAAGACGACGTGGCTTGACCCCAAGTAGAACTAGTCGTTCAAACAAACTCTCATTGAGCCCTGCTCTCGCCACTTTTCGGTTCATCACAACAGGCCCAAGCTGCTGATGGTCACCAACCAACACAAGCTGTTGGCAACCCTGAACGATCGGAATCAAGCACTCAGGCTCCGTGGCTTGTGTGGCCTCATCGATAAGAACTAGCGGGAACTTGAACGCATTTAGTCGCTTGTCGGCAGAGCTTGAGCATGTCGTACAGATGACCTCGGCGGCATTGAGAAGCTCATATTCACGATTTTCTAACAATGTTCGGTACTTGGCTTCGTCAGACGAGTTCAATCCGCCATTTTTATGCTTGAGTTGAATCAAATGACCCAGTTGTGAGTTTGGTTCGACCGAAGAAGCTTGCTCATGCAAACTTAAAAAGCTCACAGAGCTTTCCATCACTTCACGCGTACGTGACACAAGTCGAAGAACTCGAAGTCCTGTCCGGTGTAATTTTTCCGCAAGTTGGTCGACAGCCACATTAGATGGGGCACAAACTAACATCCTAGTCTTTCTCAAACGCACAAGATGATATATTAATGTAGCGCTTGTGACAGTCTTACCTGTTCCGGGTGGTCCTTGAATAAGACTGATGGGCGATCCAAGAACAGCCTTTATAGCAGATAGCTGCGAATGATTCAATTCAGGAAGACCCGGGACGCTGAGAGAGAGCGTCTTTTGTGTATTGATCAGAGGTATATCAACAGACTTTCCCAATAAAACATCACGGATTACAGGAGCCATGCATGACTTGGACTTGGAAAACCGATTCAAGGCTCGGTTCATGCGACTGTATGTTGTTCCTGTCCAGATAAATTCTAAATTAAAGTTAGTTGTACAATGCAAAGGAGCTTTGTGTCCATGCGGCACTTCGCATGCCACCTCGGTGGATGATACCGACGAGAAGCGAGCCACAGTGATAGGAGACTCCCACTTGTGCGCCAATGATCCGGTATAAATCAGTTTTAACTCATCACCCATCGCCAAGCGAATTTCACCGCTTTCTAATTGGGGCAAGCGAATCCAAACCAAAGTCTTCCCGTTGCTCGTTTCCCAGTTTACAGTGATATCACGCTGCGTAAGGTTCTCTTTAAGGCGCTTATCATAATCTTCCTCAGCAGAGATTAGCTTTTGATGGATCAAGACATATTGTTTCGCTGTTTCATAATGATGCAACGTTTCTGGAAGTGTTTGCTCGTGCTCCGGATTTTCAACGTCAGCTAAAGTGGCACGTTCATTATCTCTCCAAAGCTCCTCAAGCAAAAGGATTTGCTGTGCTGTGATAGGTCTCGCCTTCTTTTGCTGCTTGACTGAAGGTATCTTAACTAGCCATGACAGGAATGTACGATTTTCGATGAGCGGAGACCACTGCGTGGCATCCCAGCCCATGTCCTTGGTGTTCGCAGCAAAATTACACGGTGATCGGCAAAGAAGCATGACCACGGCGTCTCCTTTTGCAGGTAGAAAACCCAGCAAAAATGGATTGCGCGAGCCGCACGAGTAACACTCAGGGACTGTATCGCCAAGCGGTGAAGATGGGTGCAGCATGACAGACTTATGGCGTGCACGCACCAAATGAGTGACAATATGGGAGGATGTTGTTTTGCCAAACCCGTTGCAAAACCATTTGTCACACGCCGTGCACTTCATTACGCAGTCAACATCATCCAAACCGCAATAAGCACATGCATGTTCGGCGACTGGCTCTGCGTCGTCTTCCACATATTCATTTGCTTCATTTACATACATCTCATCGATTTCCTTTTCCAGATCATCCATGACTGGATCATGCTCCCCAGTTCTTGCTGGGTGAGTCATTTTAGATTATGGCGTACGAAGAAGAAAATTTCACGAGCGTACTGGTTGACGTAAGTGCCCATTGTGCGCGTGCAACATTGACCGAGTAAAGCCACGTGCGGTTTGGTTTCGGCACCTCATCGACACGCCTCAGGCATGTCTGAAGAGGATGTGCCATCCGTGAGCCAAAACTATGCGCATAGCGTACCATCCATGACCCCCTTACAGTCACAGATACCCGTCACCGAATTTGTATCTGCATTGGCCCCAGAAGAAGAGGAGGAAGCAGAAGACGAGTTGGGATGGCTTCGGCGCTTGCCATGGTGGCACAGGCCACGTCCTCTTTGGCTCTTCCCTGTGGTCTTTTTATTCGCCGTAGCAGCGGGTATCATGCTTGCTGCACGTATTGAATTGTTGCTTTCTTTGACTTGTGATATGCAACACATCGACGACCCACCCTCAGTTCCACCGCAGCCTCTATCTCTCAACACTTCCTCGATACATGCCAGGAGCGTACATATTCCATCTGCTCATTGCAGGCAATCTGTTGAGGCCCAAAGTCTACTTTCGATAGTCCAACTTCAACTGCTTATGATCGTCGGCATGTGCTCCATGTTAACCACAGGATTCTGGTCGCAATTGTCCGATCGCACGGGCCGCAAGCCCATCTTATTTGCAGCTTTGGGTGGCGGTCTTATCAATGATGCTGTGGCCCTTACTGTCTCCTCTGTGCCAATGTCACGAATCCCCACGGGCTGGTGGATCCTAGTTTGGGGCAGTGTGATTGAAGGCGTACTGGGTTCAACAGGATTGGTAACAGCGATGGCTCAGTCTTACATGACAGATGTGACCGCCAGCGGTACACGATCGCATGAATTTGCACTCCTTACAGGCACACTCTTTCTTGGCGTGGCATTTGGTCCTACGATTGGCGGCCTTATCACCAAATATACCGAAAGCCTTAGTACAACCATTCTGGTCGCAGTCGCAGTTCGTCTCTTTATTTTCGTCATTACACCTGGATTGCCTGACAGCCTACGACCAGATGTCCGGGTTCGTGCTGTTGCTGATCATCGTACTAGACTTCACGAGACCTATGAACATCAAAGCAAGACAATGCGTGCCTGGGTTACCGTCAAGCATGTGCTCATGACGCCATTTCACAATCTTGCCTTTTTATTGCCTCAAGGACGTTCAGATCATTATGAAAGGCTAAGTGGCGACGAAAGAGGCGACTTTCAAGTCCATTCGCGGCATGAACCCCGGAATACTAGCTTGTTGTTTTTGTCTGCGGCTTATGCCGTCGAAGTGACTTGCATGGCTGTGGTGCCCATCAAGATACAATATGTGCAACTTGTTTTTGGTTGGAGCTCTAGTGCCGTGGGCTTGTTTGTGAGTTTTTCTGCCATGTCACGCATGCTCACATTGACCGTGCTTTTGCCTTTAATTGTCCGGTATTTGCATCACATGCCGAAATCCATCGTTCTGCCGCAAGATAATCCTTTGGTACCTGATGATGCAGGCATACACGCTTTGGATGAAAACGGACGCAGTAAGAGGCATTCGCCTACTATCCCCCATCAATGGTCCACGACTGAGCATGAACTCGAGAGAGAATGGCAGACACGCTCAAAGAAGCTCAAAATGATACATGACAGTCATATGGATAAGTACATCGCCGTTGTATCCTCACTCACTACGGTGGCTGCGTCAGTGATTATGGCGCGAGCCAAGACACCTGCTTGGTTTTTGATAGGCACATTTGCCGTTTCGCTTGGTGCAGGCGTTGGTTCCGCTCTGAGCTCGCTTGGTATGGCTGTCATTTCACGCCCAAATAGCGCTGGTCGTCTATTTGGTGCATGGGCGGTCTTAAGCACATTATCGGGCACAATTGTGGGTCCCATGTTATTCTCTCTCGTTTTTAGCCACAGTGCTGCTTACGCTCCTTCTTTGTCGTTTTACTTGGTCGCATTGCTTCAAATATCTTCTGTATTTTTACTATGCTTTGTGCGTCTGGGCTCTACGGATACACTAGAAGGATTACCACCCAGGCCATTTCCCCCGCGTAGATCCACGTAAATGATGTCTTGTTCACCTGAGTGCCGTGGACGTCTGTGGAGGTGTCACGTGCCACACTATACACACCAGCGTCGGGCGTCGCCACGACAAGTTGACGTGCTTGTTGCTCTTTGACGTGCGGTAATGTCGACGTTTTTCCAGGCGCAGCAGCAAGTGGCTGCTCTAGATCCGCGTCTCGGTAATCTTATGGCGAGTGCAGGCCTCTACAATTTGCGTGCACTCATTAAGGGTGTGCGTGCATGCAAAACATTGGCTGATGAGCGTGCATTGCTGCAGAAAGAATCTGCAGCGATCCGAACATCATTTAAAGATGATGATGCCTATATGCGGTACAACAACCTCTCTAAGCTTCTGTATATTCATATGCTTGGATATCCCGCGCATTTTGGCCAGATGGAATGTCTCAAACTTGTCGCATCTCCTCGCTTTACCGATAAGCGACTGGGCTACCTGGGCATTATGGTTCTTTTGGACGAAAACGCACAAGTTCTTATGCTTGTGACAAACGGTTTAAAAAAGTACGTGGAAGTTGGTGCGAACTCACATCCAGTGATATGAATCATTCCAATATGTATATCGTGGGTCTGGCACTCTGCACTTTTGCGAATATTGCCTCGGAAGAAATGTCGCGCGATCTGTGCAATGAGATTGAAAAGCTTATGGGCAGCTCGAACTCTTACATTCGAAAGAAAGCTGTGCTCTGTGCTATGCGCATTATTCGCAAAGTACCCGACTTGATCGATCACTTCCTGGAGCCAACGCTTCAGCTTTTGGGTGACAAGAGTCATGGCGTCCTGCTCTGTACCTTGAGTTTGGCAATTCAGATCTGTGAAATTGACCCTTCATCTATTTCCCTATTCGGTCGTTCAACCTCTTCGCTTGTGGCCGTGTTGCGAAACCTGCTTTCCACCAGCTTCTCTCCAGAGCATGACGTGGCAGGCATCACGGATCCTTTTTTGCAGGCCAAGATTTTGCGCTTCTTGCGTATTCTGGGTCGCGAAAGCACCGAAGTGTCTGATTTGATCAATGATATCCTAGCCCAAGTCGCCACCAACACTGACGGAAGCAAGATTGTTGGAAACAGTATTTTATACGAATGTGTATTGACCATTTTGGAAACCAAAGCAGACGCTGGTTTGCGCGTCATGGCCATTAATATTCTTGGCAAGTTTCTCGGTAATAGCGATAACAACATTCGTTATGTCGCTCTCAACACGCTAAACAAAGTTGTGGGTATCGATACCAATGCTGTCCAAAGGCACCGAACGACGATTCTTGAGTGTCTACATGACCCCGATATCTCTATTCGGCGCCGTGCATTGGAGCTCACTTACAAACTCATAAATGAAAACACCGTATCATCGGTAATGAGCGAATTGTTGCAATTCCTCGAAGTTGCTGACAATGAATTTAAACTTGGTCTGACGACACGCATCTGCATGGCAGCGGATCGATTCGCTCCAAATGCACGTTGGCATTTGGATACCATGCTGCATGTCTTGCGTGTATCTGGCCATTATGTGCGTGAAGATGTATTGGCTTCTTTCTTGCGACTCGTTTGTCACACACCCGAGCTGCACGCCTACGCTGTCGAAAATTTGTACCTCTCTCTTCATGCAGACATGTCACAATTGTATCAAACACTGGCGGCTGTGTGGGTCATTGGCGAATACGGCGATTTGCTCTTTGAACGTGGGCGCATTGAGCAGAATGGCACTGCGCAACCTGTCCATCCCAAATCTGTGGTTGATATGCTGGCCATGCTACTCGACTCGGTGTATGCAACAGAACCTGTGCGTGAGTATGTTCTCACGGCCTTGACGAAACTCCATACCCGAATGCAAGACACAGAACAGCAAAAAAGAATCCGATCGATTCTTGCTCAATATGTGGAAAGCATTGACCTCGAGACGCAAAAGCGCGCGCTGGAATACTCCGTGCTCTTGAAACGTGATTCTGTTCGTGACGCGGTGCTAGAGGTCATGCCACTACCCGAAAAACGCTCTATTGTTCTTGAAACGGTAGGTGGTGAAACTAAAGATCTTCGCTCGACTGTTTCATCGGGACAAAATGATTTGCTTTTGGATACAGAGAACACACCAGCGGGAAACACCGCTCATTCTCAACAAAATGCACAGGACTTGCTCCTTGATATTTTTGGTGGCAGTAACGAGCCAGCACCCCCAGCTGTCTCTGCGACAGCATCTCGTCAAGACATTCTCGGTCTGTTTGATACTCCTTCCCAGCCGCCCGTGGCACAAACAACATCGGCTTTGAGCTCGATGAATTTGCTCGACGAGCCGGAATCCGAAAAGCCACAGGCCTTGCCCGTGTACAACAAGAATGGTTTCAGTATGGCTCTCAATATACTCTCACATGGTGCAGACGTCACGGTACAGGCCTGCTTTACTTGCACGACAGATGTGCAACATATCATGCTTCAGGCTGCTGTGCCCAAGACACAGCAACTGCAGATGTTGCCTCTGAGCAAGTCGTCTATCGTGCCGGGTGAACAGGCGACACAGAATATGCGTATCTCGGGTGTAAGTACCAACGGCAAAGTGCGATTGCGTATTCGATTGAGCTATCATGTACATGGTGAAGAAGTTCGGGACCAGTTGGACTGGATGCAGCCATAATGATCGCCTAAGGAGATGTGCCATTACGCGTTTGGCATGGCACGAATGATTTGGATTATATATTGCCGCTCGTCAATGAATGCTTCGTTTGTGCTGTCGGGAAGGAACGCCTCCAAAAATGACAATATCCTTGAGCGATTACGGCGTAATATTGCCTCGACTGCTGGTGTTTTTTTGGGGTTGGCAACAAACACCTTGAAGACATGGAATGCTTCGAGTTGAATATGCTTACTGCGATCTCGCAGTGCATTCATAATGCGTTTAAGATTTTCCTCATCTGAGACATAACGTATCATGGTAGAGTAGTGTGCACGGTCGACTAGTAGCTCACCAAGCAATTTGAGGGACTGACGACGTGTCACATAATTTTGTGAATCGAGGAGTTGCGTGAACATCGAAAAAAATTGCACATATTGCTGCTGCAAAAATTCAGCGGCCATGCTTCGATGAGTTACAAGTGCATCTCGTAAATTCTTGAAAGCATCACAAGAAATACTGAAGGACGTAAACTCAATATACTGAGGGAAGCGATACAAGTCATCCGAATACAGGAACAATTTAGCAAGAATCTCATATTGTAGCATCTCGTGTAGAATCATACCGGTGTTGAGGGCTATACTTGGCATGTCATACCCACGAATTGTCATACTGACAATGGATGGATTAGAGTATACATATTCAACCGTGGGGTGTCGAGAACCGATGCTTCTTTGAAGCAATGCGACAAATATCTGCGTAATATCTTTTCGAGCCTCAAACTCGAGGCGTGGCATGACGGTAAGGAGATATTCCATCATATGGTGTTGGTAAGCTTCTTGAGCAAATTGCGCAACTAGTTCGGGCACAGGGTCTCGATCCCCCTCACCATACAACACCAGTTTTCCTTGCTGCAGCAACAAAAAGAGCTCATCGTATAGCTTGCGACGGCTATCAGATGAAGGAGACACGTCGCTAAGTCGCCATACTTCATCAGTTGTGACTTCGACTCCCATACGAAAGCATGCATCACAAATCGATCTAGCCAGCTCGGCAGACGTTCGCTGCTGCCGACCCTTGATCAGGAAATTCATTCGGTTGATAACCCACTGCGCAATACCAACACCTGCACCAGGACTTGTTCTTTGCCACGTGGCACACGCGCCGCGATTGAGCGGAGGCACGCTTCAAGTTATCTCTCTACGACAGTGACGGCAGGCATGCCGAGCTTGTCCGCAGGATATCTGGCAGTTTTTACTGTGGGCATCGCGCTACGTGTGCTCATATCACGGGTAAGCGCCTGGGGCGAGTCGCTCATCGATGTGCTCGAGTTTGCGACTCCCTTAGACCGATTAGACCTGCTTCGCGAGTTGCATGCGATCTTTCGATTTGCGAATGCGTCACCGCAAGATATTTGGGGTTCTCTCACGCAGCATCACTCCCCGCTGTTGCTTCTTTTACCCACGAAATTGATTTTAGATCCATTCCTGTCTGCCGTTGCCTGGATTGCTGTGGATGTGCTAACTGCTGTCACACTGGCCAAGACGGCCGAAATACTTCGTTCACGCTCTAAGAACAAAGCCGTTTGTCTCTCGCCTGTGCTCGTTGCAGCCTGCTTTCTGCTTAATCCCTATGCTATTGCAGCATGCGTTGCCAAGTCTATGAGTCAGGTCCGCACATGCCTCATCATGGTCAGTTTGTTGAGCGCTATACGAGGATCTTCTCGGTTGTTGGTCTTATCTCACGTACTCAACAGCATACTATTTTTCACGCCAATCATGTTCACCCCTATCTTTGCTCTGTTGGGAAGTGATTCGTATGCTGATTATGGATCTTGGCGCTCCAAATTTGGGCTACGACGAGTGGATGCATGGTATGTGTTCCTGCGCAAGTTTGTATGGCATGCATCGCTGTTGCTAATGGCCTCTCTCTTCGCATCTTATTTATTGTCTGGTGATCCAAATGGCGCATTCGTGCGCAGCGTGTACGGTAGTCGCTTCTTGGCTGACGATCTGACACCTACCATTGGACTGTTCTGGTACTTTTTTGTCGAAATGTTTTCTCACTTTTTCTCATTTTTCGTCATGGTCGTCCACGTTCACATGTGGATTTATACCATACCCGTGTTGCTCAAGTATCGCACAGACCTTGTGTTTGGACTCACAATACTTCTGGGTGTCCAATGTCTCTTTGAGGCTTACCCATGCGTCGGCGACACGGCCGCGTTTCTTGCCATATGGAGCCTGTCATACGGTCGCTTGGCAGACTATTTGCGATACCCTATGGTGTCGTTCATGCTCTTTGCGTACACGACACTTTTATTCCCAGTATTTCGTTACCTATGGATGTATGCAGGGTCGGCAAATGCCAACTTTTACTATGCTATCAACCTTGTGCATGGGATGGGTATTGCCAGCGTGATCCTCGATGCTGTTTGGGCTTGGGGCAGAGAACGCTGGGAAGATGAACGTCA
>OJLY01000417.1_pt1 | contig 27005 bp, 24 predicted proteins | sample 1597031 | NCBI WGS metagenome assembly OJLY01 (sample SAMEA3904673, study PRJEB24821) | metagenome | biome: Builtin; feature: hospital; material: surface | place: USA | collected 2013-06-03
TACACTAGATCGCTCGTCGGCAGCGTCAGATGTGTATAAGAGACAGGTCCAAAGACTGTTTCTATAGGGTCATAGGGTTTTAATTTATTTCTTATTCTAGAAATGTTGACGCTCAATGTATTCTGATCAATAAATTCATCATCTATTCCCCATACAAAATCAAATAGTAATTCCTTAGTAACAACTTGAGACTTGTTTTTTATCAGGTAGTATAAAATTTTTGTCTCTGTCCTAGTGAGATCTATGTTTTTATTGTCTACATAGAAAGCATTTTCATTGAAATTAAAGTCTAGACCATCTTTCTTATAAAAATTTAAATCACTAGAAACTATTTTTTCAAAAGCCCTTTTTATCTTTGCTTCTAAAATTCCTAGAGAAAAAGGTTTAGTCAAATAGTCGTCTGCACCCAAATTTATAGCAGAAATTATATATGTTTCTAAATCAATTGCTGATAAAACTATAATAGGAATTGACGAAGTTTGTCTCGTTAATTTTATTATTTCAAGTCCATCTCCATCGGGAAGATTCATATCAAGCAAAATCAAATCCGAATCACTAATATGTTTTTTTGACTCGATTATAGAAAATGTAGAAATAACTCCATAGTTTTTTTCTAATGCTATAGATAATCCCTTATTAAGATGTTTATCATCTTCTATTATTAAAATATTTTTCAATGAAATGCTCTCCCTCAGTTACAACCCTAATTATAGCAGAATAAAATCATTTTTATTAAAATAACCATTCAATTAACTAAATACATAGATATGAAATTGGTCAATAACTTAACAACTGCCATAAATTTATTTTTTAAAATGCCAATATTTATTGGCATTTTAGATATACTATCTATTCAATTACTTTACTAAATTTAAAACTTTTTATACCGTATAACATTATGAAAACTGTATAATCCGTCCCTATCTAATTATGACTTAACGGTAAGTGTTTATATTACGATATTTAGTCAGCGAACTTTTACATGAAGAATTTAGTATTGTCTCTAAGTAATAATATTACGTATTTATTATAATTTTCTAATGATATCAATTACAATCAAATAAAGTCATATATAAAATCACAACTATCCATAAACCATTCATACCAAGATATAGGTTTTTTTAATACTATTCTATTTGAATATTCATATCCTATGAATTTAATTAAAATGAGACGAACATTATATATAATATCTCCATAATTATTCATATGAATCTCATTAAAATCTCACTATAAACTCTTAGCAGGGTGAGCACCAAAATCGCATCTTAAATCATATATATAATCTAAGTATTTAATATTTAAATCGTTAATATATAAAACTTCCTTAAGAAATCTATGCATATCTTTTCTTTTTTTTGTAGGTAACTTCTCTTTTATTTTTATAAACTGAATTATTATATCAATACAATTATCTAGGCAAATAATTGCCTCTTCTTCAAATAAATTAGTAATTAATCCTAAAGATTTAGAATAGTAAAAAATAGCTCTATTTACGTAAGGGTCAAGTGCATTAATTTTGCTCATTATATAAACAAATATTCTATAATTCGTATTAAGATTATTATATTTTCTATTGATAGTATCTGTAAATTTCTTATAATCTTTATCTATATTATAATGACTGTATCTAAATATTGATTGTCCAAAAAATGAGCTTGATTTACCATATACTAAAGCTAATGCTCCAATAATATTAATAAAGTAACTTCTATACACGTATTGATTTAAAAAATACATATAATCAGATATAATTTCAGAAATATATTTATTTGATGAAATGTTCCTCCATCCTTTAGACCAGTCAGGTGATATTATTCCTACTATGAGCTCATTTCTAAAAAAATCATATTTGCAAGATATATCTTCTGATACATAATCGAAACCTATTGTTTCATCACAGATTAAATCCCTAATCATTATGAGTCTATTCCCTTCCATATTTTTTAATATCAAAGGTATTTTATTTAAAGAATTTTTAAGATTCTGCATATTTATATTACTATTTTAATTTATCACGTTATTTATAAATTTATTTTTAAATTCTTAAAAGCTCATTATTATCCTTTAATTAATATATAATTTACCAGTTATTTAGTTTTGTAAAATTTAAACTAAATCTCATTTTGACATCAATACGACACTCTCAACTTGCTCATCATTGTCCAAACCAGTCTTAATAACATCTCCAACATCTATAATGTTTTTTAAACCTTAAATAAGATTTAGATAAATTTATTTGTAGGTTAAACCATCATGAAATGTCAATTCACAGATAGTTTTACTTATATATTTATACAGTCTTTTTGTATTTATAAATCATCCTCTTAAAATCTCGTCTATCTGCTCCGCTTCGATTTGTTTTTGTAAATCATCAATTTTTGTTTCAATATAGTTTTTATGTTTTATCCACTTTAAACCTATAAAATTTGGTAACAATGATTCGAGAAATTCAATCCAAGCTGAATACATAGGTACTGCACTACCTGACCAACTCCAAGAAGTAGGTGTTAATGGTATTTTTTCAAAGTCTTCAAATAACGGATTATTCTCAAGAAATAACAATATATACTCTTTTTTTCTTTTGATCTCTAATTTTGACACAACTGAAAATAGGCAATACATTTTTGCTTCATCATTGCAGAATTGTTGAATACATTGTCGAATCCACATATCTTGTCTTTCTAACAGCTTTTTCTCATTTTGCTTTGGCAATAATAAAGATTCTAAGAAATACGGTACGGACAATTTAGAATATCGTCGGTTTCTTATCAACTGCTCAAAAATTTTGTTATATATTTCTACAAAATCGTCCAAATCAAAAAAGCAACAATTCTTTTCCTGATGGTCGCTAAAAGAGTCACTATTTATTAAATAATCTATATACTTGTCCAATATAGAAGGTCTAACCAAATATATTTCCTTCAAAAATTTTCCGTCATAATCATGATATTTATCATATGACAACATAGCATGGTATATTTCTTCAAGCAATTCTAAATTGCAATTAAATTTTTGAATCACTTCCTTTGGTGTATTATGATGATAATTAAATAACAAGCCAAAATAAATATCCACGATAAAAGAGGAATACTCTTTTTTATCCAAAATAATTTTGCAACCTTCTATTAATGCTAATTCATCTATTACATTATATTTCTCAAGAAAATCTACATCACGCATTGATGATGAGGTAATATATCTGTCAGAAGTATCTTTTAAAAAATCATAAAGCTCTTGTAGATGCTTTTCTGTAATTAATTCCAGTGGTAATTCATGGTAATATGCATATATCCAAGCGTTTTTCTGACTATAGTCTTCACTAATAATAATTTCATACACTTCTGAATCAGATAATAAAGAAAATAGAGTATCTACTAGATGGTATGGATGTAAATTGTTTGGTGTATCGTTTTTGATATAATATTTAATTGCATCGACATACCAATCTGCTTTATCGGAAATAGCATCAAAGGCAATGCCTAATCCTTCACCGACCTTCCAAGATGAATGGTTATCTATCCCAGAAATACTGCTGCAAACATCGATTAACTTCTTAAACATTTGTAAATCACAATTCAAAGTGTAATGATTAATTGATTGCTGCTTTCGTTTTCTATGTTCTTCATAACCAGTTTCTTCATAATCTGGTCCTTTAAGAAGACAATATAATTGAAAACTCTCTCCTTCAAAATATTCAGAAAACAGGGATGAACAAGAATAATTCATTCTACTAAAAACTTGCACTATTTTGTCTGCTAAAAGGCAATTTGTCAATTTATCTGGCAGAAAATTGAACTTCAAAATCGATTGAATATATTTTAAATCAAATTGTAAAACAGGAATGCTTACATTGTCGATAGTGCCACCATAAGAACTAAGGATTTCCTTCACTTTTGCTCTATATTTTTCATTTTTACTTAGAGAAGATAAATACTTCCAAATTAACTTTCGATATTTTTTAACACCTTGAGATATAACTAATGGAATTTGATATATAGTTAATTTATTTTTTTGTCCCTCCTCCGCTGGTGAAAAATACAATTTCAAAAATTCTTCTGCTATTTGTAAAAAGAACCTAACAATAAATTCTTGTTTCCAGTCATCTGAATATTCTTTTATTTTTTCAAAAAATATTATTTGAGTGTAAAAATCATGCCGTATGGTATCCCTATGAATCCCAAAATATATTTTGACTGCATGATAAAATTCCATAAATAAATCTGGCCGCTTCAGATAATATTGAAAAAACAAATCACAAGCGGTTGGCAAATCAGTCATATCTGCAAATCCACCAAGAATTTTAATGATATCATTTTTTACATGCTGATAGTTTTTTCTTTTTTCAGTATCTATATCGCTCCATTCACAAATCACTCTTTCTTCAGATTCAATTTCATTTTGCAAAAGCAAAAGTGTTGCCGTAGGATTAATACGAAAAAAGACTTTTACAAATTCAAAGAAGATTGGCGATTTTTCTGTTGATAATTCATCCCATAATAACTTTATTTCTTTCTCAACAAAATTTAGAAGCTCTTTATTTCTAAAGATATTAAGTAACGTATTAACAGAAGATACAGCTCTCTCTCTGTAGCTTGAAAAGCAAGCTTTAATCATTTTCGACAAACTAAGTAATTTTTTGTCAAATAAAATATATTTTAACAAATAATTAGACAAACATTGATCAGAAAAACGAACAGCTTTATCATTACAAATATTGACAATCTCCAGCTCGTGAAGCATACGGATATTTTCAATGAAACTATCTCGATTTAACCCTTTTTCCTGTAGAATTGGTAAAAGTGCATCAATATAATCTAAATGAATTGCTTCAAGAAAAGCAATTATACCAGAAGTTATACACAGATTTTTGTCTGTAAAAAATTGATTATTTTCTAAATTAGAACCATAATAATCTTCATATAATTGTGACACATCGTCAATAGAATCCAAACGATTTGAACTGCATGCTACTTTCCCAGCAAGTATAGCAATACGGGCGTTCCCTTCTGAAATTCTTATAATTCGTTCTTGATAATCTGAATTCAAAATGCCCAATGAAGTTTCAAGTAATTCCTTAATCTCATTCTCTGAAAATACATTTACATTCACAATTTCATAAGAAGTGATTGCTTTAACATCGTTTATCACTTTTTGAAGTGCATAATCCCTTACTGTAATAAGTATTTTTACATTATATCCCTCTGATTTCATACTAACGTATCGAATAATATGCTGCAGTCCTGACAATTGATTGGCATCATCAATAAAAAGAAAATAATCTCCTGGTCTATCTAAAAAAAGTTTTAAATCCTCGTATATTGGTAATGCATTACTATGAATACAGTAAGTCTTTTCATTCTTAGCATCTGCATGATTTTTTACATAATGCAAAGCTAAACGTGTTTTTCCCGTACCTGAGGAACCACTAAGTATAACAACATCCACTTTAAGATAAGCATTGACGATATCTTGAAATTCTTTTTCTCTGAATAGAAATTTAGTGTCAATTGGAGCAGCCATTCTATTTGCATTGTAACTATTAATAAATTCATCATATGATTGAATTTGATCTGTACTTATTGATATTCCCAAAAAATCACGTGAAAGATTATGATGGAAAAGATATATATCTTCTGCAAGCTTATCAATTCCAATAATTACAAGCTTAACTCCAACATCTTCACACAGTTTTTTTACTTCACTATCTTGCAATGGTGTAAAGTTTGATGAAGTATGACAATAAATAATTTCAGAGATTTTGTCATGCGGAACACCTGTCTTTGCTGTATCAAGACATTTTTCAAGATCATCACTAATTTTTGCAAATAAGTTCGTCCTTTGAGTTGTGTATTCAACAAAAACATACTTTCCATTTAATGCAATAAAATAAGTATCAGGTGTACCTAAAGTGGTCTTACGTGTACCTGCCTCTCCACCAAGAGATACTATACTCGGATAGCCTGTTTTATATAAATAAGAATCACAAAGATTTTGAAATGAACCTGCATCCAGTTGTAGTATTTTTTGTTTAATACTTTCAATATTAGCCACTGTCTATGCCCCCTATTGTTTTAATAATACACCATCTTAAAATGCTTCAACGCATCTAAAATTGCTTCTTTCTTTTCAATTGGACACTGTGGTATTTTCTGTTTCTCATTTTTTGAAATATTATAATGTTCCCTAACTTCTAAACCATGCTTTTTCTTAACTTGTGCAATGTACAGAGTAGATACTTTAAACCCAAACTTTTCCAAAACATAGTTTTGAATTTGTTTATATGTTGCCTTACTTTCTGCACTTGTTAAGTCCATATCATCCATAGGAAGTTCTACACTGATATGATTCTTTGAGTCCAGTTTGGAAAGCAACACGATTGTCTCCACATGTGCCGTATTTGGAAATAAGTTTACTAAAGAAATTTTTTCTACTTTATAAACTTCTTTTAATGATTTTAAGTCTCGTGCTTGGGTTGCTGGGTTACAAGATATATAGACTAATCTTTCTACTGGGTTTTCTTTCAAGAAGTTTACTAGTTTTTCATCTAGGCCTTTTCTTGGTGGATCTACTATAATTTTATTTGGAGAAATTTTCTCTTCTTCCCAAAGTTTTTCTATACTTTCTTCTGCAGGTCCATGTACATATCTTGCAGAAATATTGTTGTTTTCTGCATTTTCTCTTGCATCATCGACAGCACTTTCAACTATTTCTATGCCTATAACTTCAGGACCTTCCTTAGCAACTGAAAGTGAGATGGATCCAACACCACAATATAGGTCAAATATTTTATCATCTTTTTTTGGATCAAGATAGTCTATTGCCTTCTTGTATAATTTTTCTGTTGCAGGTCTATTGATTTGGAAGAAAGATTCTGGAGAAATTTTATAATTTATCCCAAGGAGTTTTTCTTCTATTGTGTCATCGCCATAAATTTTTTCGAACTCTCTTGAGTAGTGCCTTCCATCTTCCTTGTTATAGTTTAAATATATTGATTTAACCCCTGCATCCATAAGATCAGACAAGACATCTTTTATACTTACTCTTCCCTTTTTGCTAACAAGTATTAAAAGAATCTCTCCCTTGTAGTTTGTCCTAATTCCTATTCTTTTTAAGTCTTTGAGTTTTTTATAGCCCCACATTATTTTAAGAACTTCATTTGCAGAATCTTTTTGCATAATGCAGTTTTTAATAGGAACTATGTCCTTAGAATTTTTTGCAAAAAGCCCGATTTTCTCATTCTTAACCTGGAACTGCATATTGTTTCTATAATGATGTTTGTCTGGAGAATCTATCACTTCTTCAACTTTTAAATCAAGCCCAGCAAGTCTACTTAAGTTTTTATTAACTTCTGCTTCCTTCCAAGCTAATTCTTTATCATCGGAATAATTGAGGAAGTCACAGCCACCACAATCTTTAAAATAAGGACAGGGGGATTCCACTCTGTCCTTAGATCTTTTTAATATTTTTAAAATTTCTCCCTGGGAGAAGTTTTTCTTTTTCTTAGTAATTATAAACTCTACCTCATCACCAATCACACCACTGTTTAAAAAAACTGGTTTTCCATTTAGCTTGGTCATACCTAGACCCTTGAAATCAAAGTCTATAATTTCTCCTTTAAATTTATTTTCTACCATGTTTCAACTCTATTTTTGTATCGTAAATATTTATTTTTCTATTCTTATAAAGATTTCCTACTGCCCTCTTATAGGCTTTCTTGCTAAGTCCTGTTATATCTTTTATAAGTTCTGGGTCTGACTTATCTCCTATTTCTAAAACTCCATTGTTGTCTTCAAGAAGTTCCAAAATTAAGTCTGCATCAGCATCAATTTGCTTATAGGCCTTTTCTCTTAGGGTCAAAGTTATAAAACCTGTTTGAAGGATTCTTTGAACTCTTGCCTCTACCTCTTCTCCAACTTTATAAATTCCCTTTATCTCTTCAATTGGAATCATTCCATCATATTTGTTATCTATAGCAACAAAAGCTCCTGGTCTTCCTATGCTATAGATTGTTCCCTTGACAATGTCGTTTACCTTAAAGTTTCCCTCTGTGCTTAGCTTATCCTTAATATTCATTGTAAGGGCTAGTCTGTCACTCTTGTCATGATAAAGATAAAGAAGGTATTCATCGCCAACTGTTAATCTTCCAAAAGATTCTTTAAAAGGCAAGAATATATCTTTGCCAATTCCATTGTCTACGAAGTAACCAACCTTTGCTTTATCAACAACTTTTAATTTTTTTAATTCCCCAACTTGAGCATAGGGTCTTTTTAAAGTTGCTTCAAAGTCTTCGTGAATATTATAGACAAAGGCCTCAACTTCTTCTCCTACTTTTAAATTTTCTCCCTCGCCTCTAGCAAGAAAGATTCTCTCACCATCTTCATCTTTTAAACTTACTCTGCCGTCTTTTTTTGACGCAACTGTCAATCTTTGTATTTTTCCTAATTCCATGCCTTCTCCTCTATTATTTCTCTTCCAATCTCTGTCATGCCTTCATACAAATCGTCAATAATTCCATAATCTATATCTTTTAAAACATCTATACCATAATAAATAAAGGCTGGATGTTTTAATAAATTTAAAAATATTTCATAGGCCCTTCTTACTTCCCTAAGATTGTAATACTTAGTCATGAGCATGCCAAACTTCACGCACTCTTCATTTCTGGAATCTCTCATGAGTAAAATCGAAAGACCAATTAATTTACTTTCATCAAATTCTATTTTTTGAAGTAAAAAAGTCAAGAAATTTCTCTCAGCTTCTAAGGCTCTTTTGTCCTTAAAAAAATCTTCGAATTCCTCTATTGCCTTGGCATCTCTAAGATAATAGTCATCAAGAGCCTTGTTTAACTCTCTAGTTTTTATGTGATTTAATGTTTCATCTCCATTTAAAAGACTAAGTTCATAAGATCCATCAGATAGGCCTAAATCTTTAATATTAGAAAGTTTTTCTAAATCAAAATTATTATCTAAAAGTATTTTATAAATTGACTTCTTTTTCTTAAATATATCAAAAATTCCCATAGGCTTATTTTATCACAAATTCAAGTCTTATAATACGTGAAAGCTAATCTGCATTTTTAATATTTTGGCTTGTTGTTAATATAATTACTTATTTCTATAAACTGATCTAAGCTCCTAAAAACTTGAAATACGGCTGAACGAATTGCAAACTCTTCATGGTCTTTAGGAAGCTTCATCATGTGGAAGTGATCCTTTAAGTAATCTATTCTCTTTTTGACTTTTATCATATCTCCATTTTCTGTTAGGTTTTCAGAAGTTTTAATTAAAATGTCTGAGATATATTTCCCATCAGAGTATTCTGGAGGAATAGTTTTTAAATCATAATACATATCTTCCAAGAGGTCCATTTCCCTTTCTCTTAGATGAAGGTCGTAAAGCATTTCTCTACTATTTTCTATCATATTATCATTTTCAATTACTGCAAGATCTATTGCCTTCTTTATGTCCTTTTCCAACACAGATATCTTGTCTTCATAAAGTTTTACATCTAAGTTTTCCACTAGGGATTTACCGAACATATTTAAGATAGCTTTCATATCTTCATCAATACTTGCCACTAAAGAATTTAGCTGGTCTTGACTATTTGGTGCGTAAAAGTTAGTAAGCATGGCAAAGCCTGTTCCTATAAAAACAAGAGCCATCTCATTTAATATAATTGCAGAATTTATTTCTCCAAAGGCTAGCAAGTGTGTAACAATTACACTTGAAGGTCCAAGGCCTAGTTCAATTTTTAACAAGAAAGATACTGGAACAAATATTAATAAGTAAAGTCCAAAAACCCATGTTGCATAACCCAATTTTTCAAAAGCAAGTCCACCTATGACAATGGCTATTACAGCTGATAGAGTTCTTTTAAGTCCTCCTTCAATAGTTGCCTTTCTAGTTTCAAATATATTTAATATTGCAATTATTCCTGCAGCAGATGCATATTCAAGAGAAAGTTCTTGAGCAACAATTATTGCTAAAAGAGCTGCCAGTGCAGTTTTTATAGTTCTAATAAGTATTGTCTTATTCATATAGACCTCCTTTTGTATAAGTATACCATTAAAGCTTGCAAAAAAAATAAGAGCCTAAGCCCTTATTAATTTTTATTATCCCTTTTTTTATCTTTAGATTTTTTTGAGTCCTTTGACTTCTTACTACTCTTGTCTTTATTGTTGTCTTTCTCATTATCATCATCATTATTTTCAGAAGAAGTTCCTGTTCCAACTACTAAGACCTTGCTCTTTGGAACGTAGTAAGATTTTGAAATTTCTGATTTTTCTAAGACCTCACCATTTTTAATAATTTCTTTATAAGTCTTGTAAGAATAACCTCTTTTACCACTTTCCTTTACCACGGTTTCTCCTTCTGGTATAGAATCAGAATATGTCGTCTTAACATCGGGACTTACTACTCCAAGCCTTTCAGGAATAATCTTTACTTCATAGTCTCTGTCTGAAGAGTTACCCAAAACTTTGAAATCTAATTTTTCTCCATCTGCTTCTGCCAATATTATAATGGGATTGTTTGTATTATTTTTAAATTTTAGATCTTTGTAGCCTCTTGCTACTGCAGCATCAGTCCCAAGATCAACATAGTTAATTGGTCTAGAGTGATTGTGTCTTTCTACAATTTCAAGATCAGATAGAATAAGTGAATTATACAAGGTTGTTGAAACTTGGCATATACCTCCGCCAATTCCATCTTCATATTCTCCACCAACAATAACTGTGGCATTTTTAAAACCAGTTTCTTCACTTATTTCACCAACAGTATCATTAAAGGAAATTTCTTGGCCCGGTTTTAGTTTCATATTATTAAATTTTTCAGCTGCAATTTTTATATTTTCTTTCCGATTTTTTATTGAAGATGAATAATCTGTTTTGAAGTCGCCTAATATTTTGTCTATTCCTTCATAATAATTTGATGTGATTTTTGGATCTGTGTCGTAAACTGGAAGTTCAATCTTTTCTTTATGAAGCATGTCTTGATTTAGAAGTTCTTTTGCTTCAGTTAAGTCCATATACCTCCCTGTTTCAGATTTTGCTATACTTATTGTTCCATCTTCATTGAAAATTGGATGGGCATCCAAAGGTTTTTTGTGTATTTCTCTAGCAAGATTTGTCAATACAGTTTCCTTTTTAAGATCGTCAAAGTTTGAATCAGCCATAATATTAATCTTAAAAATTAAACTAGATAAAATATCCAAATAATTATTAACAAGTCCCTTACTTCTTCCTAGGTCATAGGCCCTATTAACAGCCTCTTCTATATTTAGACTATATCCAAAGTCTCTAAGCGGAATAGGAAGCTCTTTATCTCCATAATAAAAATCTATATTTTTATTTTTTATCTTTTCATCAGTGGCAATTTTTACTTTCTTAATAGCTTCTTCTTTAGATAGGTTAGATACATCAACATCTTCTACCCTTATTCCCCTGTATATGCCCTTATTTAAGGACTCACTAGTAAAATACATTATAGAAATAAAAAATAGCATTAAAAAGATAGCAATCCCAATAAGAACTTTTTTATTTATATTAAAAAATTTATTCCTTAAAGTTTTCATTTAAGTTATTACCCCTCATAATACCTACAAAAGTCTTTGATAGTGCACTCTTGGCACTTTGGACTTCTTGCAGTACAGCATCTTCTTCCATGAAATATAAATAAGTGATGGGCCTTGGTCCACCTATCTTTATCAATTTTATTTTGCAGAGCCTTTTCTGTTTTCTCTACATTGTTTTCATTTACAAATCCTATCCTATTTGAAACCCTAAATACATGAGTGTCCACAGCTATAGCAGGCACTCCAAAGCAAGTTGAAGCAACTACATTGGCTGTCTTCTTTCCAACCCCTGGTAACTTCATTAGGTCCTTAATGGTTTCTGGAACTTCTCCATTAAATTCTTCCAATATTACATTTGAAGATGCTTTAATATTCTTAGCCTTGTTCCTATATAGGCCACATTCTTTTACAAGACCTTCTAAGATTTTTATATCCATATTGGCAAAATCTTCTGGCTTATTATATTTTTTAAACATTTCTCCAGTAACCTTGTTGACTCTCACATCAGTACATTGAGCTGATAGGATAGTTGCAACTAAAAGCTCAAAGGGACTAGTGTGTTCAAGCTCGCACTTGGCATCTGGATAAGTCTCTTCTAAGACATCAAGGCACTTGTCTGCCTCTTCGTGACTTAAGATTCCTTTCATCTTTATCCCCCTTACTTTTATAATATTTCTCTCTTAATATTTATAATTTCAATTTCACTATAGGAGTCAAAAAAGTTTATAACTTTTTCAATAGTTTCCTCAACAATTCTTTGATCATTAGAAATAGTTGAGAAGGCAATGATAGATTTTTGCCACTTATCATTTTCCCCTACTTCGGCAATTGAAATATTAAATCTGTTCTTTGACTTTTCAATAATACTTTTAACTACAGACCTCTTTGACTTTAAAGAGTTTGCATTAAAAATATAAATTTCGCAAGTGCATATTCCTATTATCATAATAGTTATTATAACATGAATAATATTTTCTTTTTATCCCAAAATTTTTTATTATTGGTAATTACAAAATCTCTAAAAGATTTTACTTCTATTACATGGAAATTAAATAAATTATATGTTATATTTTAATCGCGGAAAGCCGCAAATATAATATTTTAGGAGGAATCATGAAAAAGATTACTTTAGTCTTGACTCTTTTTCTAGGTGTACTACTTCTAGCATCTTGCTCTAATGGCAACAAGGCAGGAGATAGTGATAAGAAGGGTGAAGAAAACACACTAAGAGTAGCAATGTCTACAGACATTGATTCGCTTGATCCATTTAAAATGACAGCAGGTGACACTGAAACAATTATGGACCAAGTTTTTGACGGATTATTTGACGTAGACACAGAAGGAAATTTGATTCCTGATTTAGCAGAGAGTTATTCTGTCTCAGAAGACGGAAAAACCTATGACTTTAAGTTAAAGAAGGATGTATATTTCCACGACGGTAAGGAATTTAGCGCAGAAGATGTTTTATACACTTATGACGCTATGGCAGGTTTGACATCAAAGGAACCCCTATCTTCTAAGTTTTCAATTATTGAAAAGATTGACTTAGTAGATGACTATCACGTAAGGGTTCATTTAAAGGAAAGACAAAATGGTTTTATCTATTTAACTTTAAGACCAATTGTGGAAAAAGATTATAAAGATAATGGAACAAAACCAATTGGAACTGGTCCTTATATGTTTGAGTCCTACACTCCTGGTGAAGGTCTAAGACTTAAAAAGTTTGAAGACTACCACGACAAGGACCACATAGCTCACTTTGAAAATGTTGAGGTTATAAAAATAGCTGACAGACAAACTATGATTATGGCTCTAAAAAATAATGACTTAGACCTAGCAGACCGTATTAGTTCAGAAGAAGCTAGTCAACTTGAAGATGCTTGTAATATTAATAGTTTCCCACAAAACCTTGTGCAAGTTATGGGATTAAACAATGACTTCAAGGCCTTCCAAGATAAAAATGTAAGACTGGCACTTAACTATGCAATTGATAGGGATGAAATTATTAACACAGTAGCTGAAGGTAAGGCTACTAAACTATTTTCATCTTTCTCACCAGCCCTAAAAGAATACTTTGAAGATCTTGGAGAATATTATCCATACGATCCTGAAAAGGCAAAGGAACTTTTAAAAGAAGCTGGCTACGAAAATGGTCTTTCATTTAAACTAACTGTTCCAAGTGATTACGAGTACCACATGAATACAGCTGAACTTATCCAAGCACAACTTCATAAGGTTGGAGTTGAAACTACTATCGACCCAATTGAATTTTCAACGTGGCTAACTAAGGTCTACAAGGATAGAGACTATGAAGCAACAATTGTTGGATTTATAGGTTATCTTGATCCAATTCAAATTCTTGGCAGATATACTTCAGAAAATCCAAAGAACTATATAAACTTTAAGTCCGATGAATTTGACAAAGCTATTTCAAAAGCAGAAAAAGCTACTACTAAAGAAGAAGAAATTCAAAGTATCAAGGATGCACAAAAAGTTCTTGCAAAAGACGCTGCATCTGTATTTATAGCTGACCCTGCGAACAATCAAGCACTTAGAAAGGGACTAACTGGTTTAAACCAATACCCTATTCAAAAATTAAATCTTGAGGATGTAAAATTAGAAAAATGAGTAAAATGATTATTAAAAAGCTTATATCCCTTTTTCTTACATTGTTTTTTGTAAGTCTAATAATTTTCTTTGTCTTCCAAGTCCTACCTGGAAATCCAGCAGAGATAATTTTAGGAACAGAAGCGGATGAAGCTCAAGTTCTAGCTCTTGAAAGAGAGCTGGGACTTGATAAACCTATATTAGTAAGATATGCAAATTGGATTAAGGATATACTAAAATTAAATATGGGCACTTCTTTAAAATATCAAGTTCCTGTTAAGGATCTTTTTTTTAAGAAATTACCAGTAACCCTATATTTGACGTTTTTTTCCTTGTTCCTTTCACTTATAATTGCCATACCCTTATCAATTCAAATTACAGCAAAATCAGACAAATGGTATGCGTCAATAATAACTGCAATTACCCAACTTGGAATTTCTATTCCATCTTTTTGGCTTGCCTTTTTATTGATTTATCTTTTTGCTGTTAAGCTAGGTTGGTTTAAGACCTTATCTTACAACGCAATGAGTGGAAATTTTTTCCAAAAGCTCTACAATTTTTTCCTTCCATCTCTTGCCATTGCAATACCAAATATTGCAACAATAATAAGATATATGCAGTCTGCAATCTTAGATGAGATTAACAAGGACTATGTTAGAACTGCTAGGATGAAGGGACTTCTCTTAAAGGATATCTTATATAAGCACGTACTTAGAAATGCACTTGTACCTGTTATAACAATTATTGGCATTAGTATTACTTCAAGTATTGGTGGAAGTCTTGTTGTGGAAAATGTCTTTTCACTGCCAGGTATTGGATCACTTATTGTCCAATCTATTTCTTCTAGGGACTTTCCCCTTATCCAATCAGTTGTTTTTGCTGTTGCATTTATGGTTATAATCATAAACTTAATTATAGACATTCTTTACAGAATTGTGGACCCAAGAATAAGAGGTTAATATGTTAAGAGAAAATAAATTATCAATAAAAATTGGAAAGGCAATCTTAATTTTTTACCTATTAATTTTTATAATTTCAATCTTTTGGACTCCCTATGATCCCAATGAAGTTGTGACAAGCAATAAATTCCTTGCGCCTTCTCTTAGTCATCTATTTGGGACTGACAATATGGGCCGTGATATCTTATCAAGAATAATGGAAGGAACAAAAATTACTATAATGCTTTCCTTTGGAACTGTATTTTTTGCCCTAATTTTTGGCTCAATTATTGGCGGGGCTGCAGGATATTTTGGAGGCAATGTAGATGAAGTCCTAATGAGATTTATAGATTCTCTAATGGCCTTCCCAGGAATCTTATTTGCCATGATGCTTGTCTTTGTTTTTGGAGCAGGAGTTATGAATACTATAATTGCCATAGGAACTATGTCTATTCCCTATTTTGCAAGAGTTGTCCGTAGTGGATTCTTGCAAGTAAAGGAAGCTGTCTTTGTTAAGTCAGCCATGGTTAAGGGTGGAAGTCCTCTTTATATTGCAAAAAATCATATTTTTCCAAATATAAAAAATCAACTTATGGTGGCAATTATTTTATCAATATCTGCTGCTATTTTATCTGAAGCTGGACTTTCCTATTTAGGTCTTGGAGTTCGCCCTCCACACCCATCTTGGGGAAGAATGCTAAAGGAATCACAAGCTTATTTCAACCAAGCACCTTGGTACTTCGTGTTCTCAGGTGTAAATCTTTCCCTATTAGTTCTTGGATTTACCCTATATGGAGAAAACTTTAGAAATAAGAGATTAGAGGAGAAAAAAGGATGAATAAATTATTAGAAGTTAAGGACCTGACCGTTGCCTTTGAATTAAATGGCGAATTAAAAAACGCAGTAAATCATATTTCTTTTGACCTCTATGAAAAGGACTTTGTTGGTCTTGTTGGAGAAAGTGGTTGTGGAAAAACAGTGGCAACTCAAACTGTTTTGGGGATTCAAAGCCTTGATGCTCATATAGTATCAGGATCCTGTAAACTCAAAGGCAGAGAAGTATTAAATATGTCTGAAGAAGAATGGTCTAAGTACAGGTCCAGGTCTATCTCAACAATATTTCAAGAGCCTGGTTCTGCCTTAAACCCCCTACAAAAAGTTGGAAAACAAATAGAAGAAATCTTAAAAATTCACTATGACTTTCCTAAGGAAAAAAATAAAAAAATTGTTTTAGAAACTATGGCCAAGTGTGGCTTAAGGGATACAGAAGCTGTTTACAACAAGTATCCCCATGAGCTTTCTGGTGGAATGCAACAAAGGATTGTAATTGCTATGAGTTTAATTGCCAACCCCTATGTACTAATTGCCGATGAACCAACTACTGCTCTTGATGCTAATATTGGCAAGCAGATAATAGAACTTTTTAAGGATATAGGAAAGCTTTATAATGGAGCAATTCTATTTATATCTCACGATTTAAATTTAATTGAGAGAATTTCAAAAAGAGTCTTAGTTATGTATGCTGGTCGCATCGTTGAGTCTGCCCCTACTGAGGAACTTACAAAGAACCCTATGCACCCTTATACAAAAGCCCTTGTTAAGGCCGTGCCTTCATACAAGAAGAGAGGCCAAAAGCTTTATAACATAAGAGGTAAGGTTCCTGCTCTTAAAAATAGGAGCAATGAAGGCTGTCCTTTCTGGGACAGGTGTGACCACTCCATGGATATTTGTAAGGAAAAATTCCCAGAAACTATAGACTTTAATGGACACAAGGTTTCTTGTCATTTATTTGGAGATGAAAATGGAAGAAATATTAAAAATTGAAAATGTTGGAAAAGTTTATAAATCTTCTTCACTACTCTTTAAGAAAAAAGAAAATAGGGCCCTTAAGAATATAAATCTCACAATTAATAAGGGAGAAATATTTGGTCTTGTTGGAGAAAGTGGATCTGGTAAAACAACTCTTGCCAATATTATTTTAAGACTTGTGAAAGAAAGTGAAGGCAAGGTTTACTTTAAAGGAAAGGACGTCTCTGAGTTTTCAAAGGAAGAACTCTTTAATTATCGAAAAGAACTTCAGGTTGTTTTTCAAAATCCCTACTCAGCCCTAAATCCAAAAAAGACTATTGGATTTTCTTTAAAAGAAATTTTAAATATTCACAACTTGTATAGTGAGGAAGAAAGAAATGAAAAAGTTTCAAAAGTTTTAAGTGATATAGAATTGGAAGAAGATATTCTCGCCCAATATCCTAGAAGTTTATCTGGTGGTCAAAAGCAAAGAATTGCCATTGGCCAAGCATTAATTATTGATCCAGAGTTTTTAATAATAGATGAAGGTGTCTCTGCACTAGATGTCAGTATTCAAGCACAGATTTTAAACTTAATAAAGTCTTTGCAAGAAGAGTACAACTTCACATGCCTATTTATTTCTCACGATTTAAATGTAATTTCCTACCTATGTGATAGGATTGGAGTTTTATATAACGGAGAATTAGTTGACCTATTTAAGACTGGGGATCTAAAATCACCAGATAGAAATGAATATACAAAAGAACTTTTCTCATCAATAAGTTTAGATTAAAGATTTATAAAATTTTATATTTTATAAAAAATAAAAGCTGTAAGTATGATGTGCATACATCTAAATACTTACAGCTTTATTTTATTTCAAGATTTCTTTTAAATCTTTATTATTTTGTTGTCTAATTTTATTTATTTGACGTCTTCCTTCATAACCTTCAATGATTTTTTTCTCTTCAAGACTTTCTCCAATAATCCCAGGAATCTTACCTGGCTCAGTTCCCTTGCACTTAAAAGTTAAGAAGCAAAAGGCTGCAAGTTCAGTTTCACCTGTCATGGGAGCTTCCTTAGTAAACTTCGTAAAAACTTCTACAGAAGTGTTTCCAACACCAGATATAAAAGTTGTAGCAGTTAAAAAGTCTCCTTGGTTAATAGGTCTTAAAAAAGTCAAACTGTCACATGAAATTGTAGCAACCCTTCCCCTAGTGTGTCTTATGGCACAAGTTCCAGAGCTGTGGTCTGCAATTTCAAAAAGTCTTGGTCCATAAAGAGTCCCACCAGTGTTTAAGTCTGTTGGCATTACACCATAAGTGAAGACTACCTTTGATTCAGAAACTTTTTTTGAATTAGTAGAGGTATTTTGCAACTTCAGCACCTAATCTTGCATTGTTCTTAACAAGGGCAATGTTAGCTTCAAGTGACTTACCTTCAGTTACTTCAAGAACCTTAGTTAATAGGAATGGAGTTGTTTCTTTACCGTGGATTCCCTTTTCTTCAGCTTCAACAAGAGCCGCTTCAATTGCCTTATTGATTTTGTCTTCATCCATTGAATCTGCTTCTGGAATTGGATTTGTAAGAAGAATTCCTCCAGTTAGGCCAAGCTCCCATTGAGCCTTAGCTGCTTCAGCTGCTTCTTGAGGAGTCTTGATGTTGTAGTCAACCTTAAATTCAGATTTTCTAGTGAAGAAGGCTGGCATGTGGTCTGTTTGGTAGCCAAATACTGGCACTCCCTTTGTTTCTAGGTATTCAAGAGTAAGTCCAATATCAAGGATTGATTTACAGCCTGCACAAACGATCATGATGTCATTTGATGCAAGTTCTTCAAGATCTCTTGAGATATCAAAAGTTGTTTCAGCGTGTCTGTGAACTCCACCGAGTCCGCCAGTAACAAAGATTTTGATACCAGCAAGTCTTGATACAATAATTGTTGAAGCAACTGTTGTAGCACCATTTAGCCCACGAGAAACAATGTAGGCAAAGTCTCTTCTTGATGCCTTTATTATGTCCTTAGAAGTTGCCATAAATTCTAATTCTTCTTCGCTTAGACCAATTTTAATTTTTCCGCCGATTATTGCAGTTGTAGCAGGAACAGCTCCATTTTCTCTAATAATTTCTTCACAAGCCTTTGCTGTTTCAATATTTTGTGGGTAAGGCATTCCGTGAGAAATAATTGTAGATTCAAGAGCAACTACTGGCTTACCTTCTTCCATTGCTTTTTTAACTTCGTCACTGTACTCAACATATTTTTTTAGCATTTCATTATTAATCATAGATTTCTCCTTTTAAATTATTTTCATTCATATCCTTTGAACAGGATTCAGCACTCATAAGGGTTATTCTCGCTGCAGCTTCTGCAGATGCCATTCTTTCTTCAATTTCTAAATCATTGTAGAGTCCATAGGCATAACCTGCCATAAAGGCATCCCCTGCTCCACTTGCACTTTCTATCATAACTTCTCTTGGCTTTCTCATCATCTTAAAATCTTTTTCAAAATAATATGATCCAAGACCGCCTGCTGTTATGACTAGACTCTCTAAACCTTTTTTTATTAAGTCTTCTCCAAGTCTATCAATATTATCAGTTTCTAAACCAGAAAGGGCCTGAGCTTCATAAATATTTACCTTTAAGAAGTGAATCTTATCTAAAAGATTTTTAATCTTCATTACTTTTTTAGTTGAAACACCATCAATTAAAAACTTGCCCTTTAGATTTTTTAGGACATAATCAAGTGTCTCTTCTTCAAGATTTGTATCCATTATTGTAAATTCTGCATTCTCAATAATTTTCCTGTTTCTCTCTACATAATCCTTATCAATGTTCTTTATAAGATCCATGTCAGAGATTGCAACATACATGTCCCTTGTTTCATCAAGGATTGCAAGATAGTGAGGAGTTATACCATCAGCTATTAACACTCTTGAACTGTCAACATTTATCCTGTTGAGCTCTGTCAAAATATTTTTACCGGCATCGTCTCTTCCCACTACTGATAGAAGACTTGTATTAACTCCAAGTCTCGCTAGGTTTTCGCAAATATTTCTTCCAACGCCACCGCTAGAATATTCAATTCTTCCTGGATTTGAGTCTCTTTCTTTCAAGTTATCAAAGGTTGAGCCTGTTATATCCATGTTGCATCCACCAAGTATTGCTACATAGGTATCTTCTCTTAAGATGTATCCTCTCCCCAATATATAACCCGATGCCATCAAGTTATTTATGTGAGTGGAAACCCCCGACCTTGTGATATTTAATTCATCAGCAATTTCCTGTTGAGACATACCAGGATTTTTCTTCAAAAGATTTATAATCTCTTTTTCTCTTGGAGTCAAAAAAATCACCTCTAATCATTTACTTATATTTTAATCAAATGATTAGAGGTTGTCAATATCTTATAAAAATTTTTCTTGATTTTCTTTTATTTTATCTTCTTCTATAGCTTCTCTATAACATCTTCTGCAAAGTGGTTCATATTCTTCCACTGCCCCAAGTTCTACTCTCTTGTCACTCTTTATTTTTCTATGAGATACCCAAGCATCTGTTCCACATTTCTTGCAAACTGCATGGTGTTTGTTTAGGTAATCAACCTTAGGCATAAGTTCCTTTACTATTTCAAAAGGATGGGCCATATAGTCCATATCAAGACCTGCAAGGACAATAGTGATTCCCATATCAAGAATTTTTTCTAGATTTTCTAGTACAAGTTCAGGTGAGTCGCATAAAAATTGTACTTCATCAATTCCAATAACTTGTGGAGAGTATTTTTCTGCATAGGCTACAATTTCATTTATTGATTCTACTTCAACGGCCTCTAGAGAAATCTTGTCGTGTGTTACAATTTCATTTTTAGCATATCTCTTGTCTATTAGAGGTTTAAAGGCAACTACCTTGTAATTTGCAATGGAGAACCTCTTTAGGTCCTTTTCAAGAGAGCTAGTTTTTCCAGAGAACATTGAACCAGTGTGTAAAATCATTCTTCCTCTATACTGATGCATTATATTATCCCTTGTATTCTTCTACAATTGCTTCTTCAATTACAATGTCATTTACAGGCTTATCCATAAAGCCAACTCTTGTCTTTGCAATGTCATCAACAACATCCATTCCTTCGAAGACTTGTCCAAATACAGAGTGCTTGCCATCAAGCCAAAAAGCTCCACCCTTTTCTTCATAGGCCTTTACAATTTCTTCTGGATAACCATTTTCTGCTCCTGCATCCTTCATTTGTGAAAGTATGTCATCAGAAAGTTTGTCTCCTTGGACTATAAAAAATTGAGATCCATTTGTATTTGGACCAGCATTAGCCATTGAGAGAGCTCCTCTAAAGTTTCTATAGTTTAAGTCAAACTCATCCTTAAAAGGTTTATTCCATTTACTTTCTCCTCCACGACCTGTTCCACTTGGGTCTCCCCCTTGGATCATAAAGTTTTCAATAACTCTGTGGAAGATTATTCCATCATAGTATTTATCTTCTATAAGTGAAATGAAGTTTTCAACAGCAAGTGGGGCTGCCTCTTCAAATAGCCTAATTTTTATATCGCCTTTATTAGTTTTTAATACTGCAATTTTTTCTCCTATTGCAGGTTTTTCAAATTGTTTTAACATTTTATCTCCTTTCATACGTAGGTCTTCATATTAATTCTAAAACCTTGAGTCTTTTTTCGCAAATAATAATATATAAGAGTTAAAAATATTCCTTTTAGGACTGAAGAAAGACTCATGGCAATCCAAATTCCATTTACATTAAAAATTGGCATAAATAGAAGAGCCATAGGTATTCTAGAAATATTTAATACCATGGCATTTATGGCAGGGTATCTTGTAAGTCCCAGTCCATTTAGCATTCCTGTTGTTCCAATTTCTAAAGCCATAAAATATTGTGAGAAGGCTAGAATTTTTAAGTAATCAATACCAGCTACAATTGCAGCAGGATCCTTTGGAATAAATAATTTAAATAATTTCTCTGCAAAGAAAAACAAGAGAACTGTTGCAAAGATCCCAATAATATTCACAATCTTCATCGCCTCACGTCTTCCATCATGAAGTCTTTCATAATTTTTGGCCCCAAAGTTTTGACCAAAGAAGGCTGAAAAGGCAACGGCAAAACCATCAGCAGTCATCCATGATATAGATTCAATTTGTGAACCAATGGAATATACAGCAATGTAGAGAGCTCCAAAGCTTGCTATATACCTATTTAATATCATACTCACTGAAGCATGAATTAGGGACTGGAGGGCTGCAGGAAGTCCTAAGTTTAAAATTGATTTATAGTAAGATCCTTCTGGAATCTTAAGGTAATTTGTCCTCACAAATATTTCCCTTGTCCCTATTCCAACATATAGATATAAAAGACTTGATATCATTTGAGCAAGGACCGTTGCAAGAGCTGCTCCCTTAATTCCCATTTGAGGAAAAATCCCTATTCCAAAAATTAAAAATGGATCTAGTATAAGATTTATAACTAAAGAAATAATTGAAATCTTAAAGGTAGTAATTGAATTTCCCTTGGCAAAAAATGCCGAAGATAAAATTGGATTTAAAAAAGTAAATATAAGGCCACCACTGACAATTAATAAATAATCAACTGCCATAGTATGAACTGATTCTTCTAGCCTATAAAATCCAATAATTTCATTTCTCATGCTTATGTATAGGATACTTAAGCCTACACATAAGATTAAGTTTAATCCAAAGCCTGCAAGCCAAACTTTCTTAGATGACTCATCATCATTTCTACCATAGGACTGAGACAAGCCAACAGAAACTCCAGTCTTGGCAACAAGAGTTATGGCCTGGGCAATCCAAACTAAAAAGGAACAGGCTCCCACAGCAGCTACTGCTTCTGTAGAGAGTCGTCCCAACCACATTAAGTCTACAAGAGAATAGGCCATTTGAACAAAGGCCGTTCCCATTAACGGCAAAGCCATTTTTAATAGGGCAGAAAAAATATTTCCCCTTAGTAAATTGACTTCCCTCATTTATTAACAGTCACCTTGGTCTGTGATTATTATTGGCCCGTCCTTTGTGATTGCAATTTGGTGTTCATATTGTGCAGATAGTGAACCGTCCTTAGTCCTTGCTGTCCAGCCATTGTCATCTATAGTAAGTTCCTTTTTGCCCATATTTATCATTGGTTCAATAGTAAATACCATTCCCTCTTGAAGTCTTAAGCCACGTCCAGCTGTTCCATAGTGAAGAACTTGTGGGTCTTCGTGCATTTCTTGACCAATACCATGGCCAACAAATTCTCTTACTACAGAGTAACCATTTGATTCAGCGTGTTTTTGGACTGCAGCTGCAATATCTCCAAGTCTATTTCCAATTACGGCCTTTTCAATTCCCTTGTACATGGATTCGCGAGTTACCTCTAAAAGTTTTTTCGCTTCAGGAGATACTGTTCCAACTTCATAGGACCAAGCTGAATCAGCTAGCCATCCATCAACATTTACTACCATATCAACAGTTATTATGTCTCCATCTTTTAATTCGTATTCAGTTGGAAAGCCGTGGCAAATTTCATCATTAACAGATGCACAAATTGAATAAGGGTAGCCTTCGTAACCCTTTTGCTCAGGATAAGCTCCTCTTTCCTTTAAATAATTTTCTACAAACCTATCGATTTCAATTGTCTTAACACCTGGCTTAATAAAATCCCTGAGCTTGTGGTGGACATCTGATAAGACTTTGCCTGCCACTTGCATTTTTTTGATTTCATCTTCTGTTTTTATAATTATCATTTTAACTCCTTTACTATTTCACTTAAGTCATCGTCTCTTAATGCCCAATAATAGGCATCTTCATTTATTTCTATTGCCTTAATAATTTCTTCTTTTGCCCAGTCATCTCTTCCAAGCAAGTGGAAGGAGCAGGCTTTATTGTAGTGGAGATTTACAGATTTTGGAAAATCTATAAGTCCCCTATTTAAAATTTTTATAGCAGCATCATAATCTTTTTCTTCAATATAAATTGCAGACATATTTAAAAATAAAAAAGGATCTTCAAATTTTCCTATGGCATCATAATAGTATTTAAGTGCCAACTTATTGTCTCCCTTCTTCTTACACAGGACTCCCATATTATATAGGGCCCTTCCATAGTCGGATTTTATATCTAAAGATTTTTTTACATATTTTTCTGCTTCTTCATTTTCATTTAGAACTTCATAGATAGATCCCAAGTCGTTATAAGCAACAAAGTCATGCTTATCTAATTCAATAACCTTCTCAAATTCCTCTATGGCAAGTTTACTTTCACCAAGCTTGTCATAGGCATGAGCCAGATAATAATGGGCTCTGTCATAATCAGGATCCAAATCAATTGCCCTTTTATAATTTTTTATGGAGTAGCCTATGTCTTTACCTTCAAAGTCATTACTAATGGCAAGACCATAATAAGCTCCAGGCATTTCCTTTAAGTCTAAAATTTTTTGAAAGTAAATTTTAGCTTCTTTATAATTTTCTTTTTTAAGGTAGATATCAGCTAACTCAAAGTATACAGAAATTCTTTCATCAATATCTTTATCAGATGTGAAGTTAAGAGATCTTAATAGAAGGTCTTCCGCCTTATCGTAATCCTCATCTATTAAAAATTCTTCTGCTAAAATTAAATAGTTTTTAAATTTTAAGTCCATTAAAAAACCTCAATTCCTATTCTATTATATAGTATTTTTTTCAATTTCACAGGCATAGAAATAATTTTTAATTAAATATATAATGAGTTTGGTGATTTGTATGAGAAGATTTTTATCTTTTAATGATTTTTTTAATGAATATTATGGCGGCAAGACTGTAAAGCTATCTCTTGATGGTGGTTTTTCTTGTCCCAATAGGGATGGGACTCTATCTGAAATTGGTTGCATATTTTGTTCTGATGATGGCAGTGGAGAATTTGCTGGATCAAAATATTTAAGCCTTGATGAGCAAATTGAATCGCAAAAAGAATTTCTAAAAAATAAATGGAAGGCAGAAAACTACATTGCCTACTTTCAGAATTTTACCAATACTTATGGTTCTCTTGAGTCTTTAAGGGAAATATATGATAAGATTGCTGACCGAGATGACATAAAGGGTATTTCTATTGCAACCAGGTGCGACTGTCTTGATGATGAAAAAATAGAATATCTAAAAGAAATCTCCAAGAAGAAGACCTTGTGGTTGGAACTTGGCATGCAAACAGTAAGTGAAGACACAATTAAAGTCATTAATCGTGGCTACTCCCATAAAATTTTTGATGAAACTGTAAAAAAGTTACAAGATGCCAATATTTTATTTTTAATTCACGCTATCTTTGGTCTTCCCTTTGAAGATGAAAAAGATTTTGAAAATACAATAAATTATATAAGAGACCTGGCACCCTTTGGTGTAAAGTTTCACAACTTATATATCTTAAAAGACTCGCCTATATATAAATTATATAAAAATAAAAATTTTAAAATTCTATCAAGAGATGAGTATGTAGACTTGGTCTTAAAAGCCCTCGATACTATTGATGAGAAAACTGTCGTCCATAGAATTACTGGCGACCCACCAAAGGCAAAACTCTTTGAACCTAGCTGGTGTGCTGATAAATTATCTGTGATTTCTGAAATAGATAAGAAGTTAAAAGAAAATAATAAAAAAGTAGTTTCTCAAGATAATATTAAAAAAATTGTAGGCTATTGGAAGAATATAGATAGAGCTTTTTAATAGTCTTCTTAAAATTTCTTCCCCACTAGTGTATAATGTATAAGGATAAAAATACTTAGTGTTTTATAGATAAAAGGAGAAAAATGAAAAATATTTCTAGAGATATAATAAAAAAATATAATGTTAAGTTTGTAATTCTTGGTTCTGATGAAAATGCCTATGGGATTGCCCGTATTTTAAATGACAACTACGGACTAATCTCCAAAGTTTTTTGTCAAAAAGCTCTTCCTGCAACTGATAATTCAAAAATCTTAGACAGGCGAATTATAGAAAACTTTTCTGACAACGAAGTCTTTGTCAGTGAGATGATAAAATTTGCTGAAGCTAATAAGGATGCAAGTTTAATTACAATTCCTTGCGGAGATGAATACTCCAAATTACTTTCCAACAACAAGGAAAGGATAAAAAAATATTACAAGTTCAACACTCCTTCTACTGACTTAAATGACAGGCTAGAAAATAAAATTGATTTTTATAATTCTTGTGAAAAGCTTGGCATTCCTTACCCTAAGTTTGCAATAATAAATTCTTCTAAGGAGATTAAAGACCTTGACCTTCAGTTCCCTCTTATACTTAAACCCAATGATTCAATTTCTTATGTGAAATTATCTTTCCCAAATAAGTACAAGGTCTACACAATTTATGACTATGAAGAACTTGAAAAAGTTGTAAAAACTATTTACGACGACAACCACTATGAAGGCACAATGCTTGTACAAGAATATATTCCTGGACCTGCATCAAACCAGGCTTCCTTTAATGTCTACTGTGACAAAAATGGAAAGGTGAGGATGATGGTTTATGGACAAATTCTTCTTGCTGACCCACTCCCACTTAGGATTGGAAATAACGATGCAATTTACACAAGATATATGCCAGACCTTTATGAATTTTATAAGGAAAAATTAGAATCAATCCACTACACAGGCTATTCAAACATTGACTTAAAGTATGACCCTCGTGACAATACCTTTAAGGCCTTTGAAATGAATCTAAGACTTCCCCAAAGTCATTACTTTATGGCTGCTGGTGGGGTCAATGTCCTTGACTTTTATATTCGCGACCTCTTAGACCTAGGTTTTGAAGAAGAAGTATATTACCACAAGGAAACTTCGAAAATTTGGATGAATGCCCATCCTAAGCTTTTAAAAGAATATACAAATGAAAAGTACCACAAGACAATTGATAAGCTTTTAAAAAATGGCTACGAATTTACAATTAATAACAAGAAGGACTTTAGCTTCAGTAGAAAGATTACCTACCTAAAGAGGAAATACGGATCAATTAAGCACTACAAAATGTATTACAAGTTAGAAAAATAAAATAAATTAAACCAGCTCAAGGGCTGGTTTTTTATTGTTCTAAATCTGTCTCTTATACACATCTCCGAGCCCACGAGAC
>OJLY01000422.1_pt1 | contig 26734 bp, 18 predicted proteins | sample 1597031 | NCBI WGS metagenome assembly OJLY01 (sample SAMEA3904673, study PRJEB24821) | metagenome | biome: Builtin; feature: hospital; material: surface | place: USA | collected 2013-06-03
TGCGGATGAGCGACGGCTCTTCCTTCGGGTGGTAGATGCCGATGTTCTCGATGACGCGGCCGTCGCGACGAGTACGGGAGTCAGCGACGACGACGCGGTACTGTGCGTTGCGGATTTTGCCCACACGCTGCAGCTTGATCTTGACAGCCATAAAACTTTTTCCTTTACGGTCACTGGGCAGTGCAGACACCCGCCGTGTGCTGGCGAGCCGGTTCAACCCTTCTTCTTTATCCTGCGCGTGACTGGCCGGCCGACCGCCCGAGTAAACGGGTTAAGACGCTTCCGGCGCGTACGCAGAGTGCTGTCCCCCGACAAAGCTAGCCGGGCAACCAGCAGTACTCTACCCTGCATGCGACCTCAGCCCAAAAAGGCCGTCGATCGGAACACAGGCGACCGGCTTCGCCGCGACGGTTCCGGGTTTTCTCCAGGTTCGCGGTAAGGTTTCCACCGTTACGGGAGCACCCCGCGCCTTGGCGTGCCCGCACTTCGTTGTGCATTCACGCGTAGGTCGATGTGCTCACACAGTACCAAGAGTTCTACGGTTCGCAGAGGTTTTTGAGGATACATGAGCGCAACGACGACGAAGCCGGGGCAGCAGGACGCAGGTCAGCAGTCAACGGCGCGCGCATCAGCCTACCGCGTTGATATCGACGGGCTGCGTGGCTACGCCATCGGGCTTGTGGTCCTCTTCCACGTCTTCGTTGGCCGCGTCTCCGGCGGTGTCGATGTCTTCCTCCTGCTGTCTGGTTACTTCTTCCTCGGCGGACAGCTGCGTTACGCCATGCGCCCTAACCCGAGCCTCAACCCGTGGTGGCCACTGTGGCGGACGATCCGCAGACTGGTGCCAGCACTCGTCGTAGTGATCCTGTCCGTATTCGTGGCAGTGCATTACCTCACCCCAGAGTTGATGAGCGATGAGTTAGCCGCGCAATTCACGGCCTCCATGCTCTACTACCAAAACTGGGAGCTCATGGTGCAGGCGGCGGACTATGCCGCAGCAAGTCAAGACACCTCTCCCCTACAGCACCTATGGTCCATGGCGGTGCAGGGACAGTTCTATGTCTTTGGCATCCTGCTTGGCACACTGATCGCCTTCTTGATCACTAAATGCAAGCTGCCACGCACCTACGCCAAGCGGGGTGCCATTGCCGTTCTCGCGGTCATCACCATCGCCTCGCTCGCCTGGGCCTCCCGCTTCGGCTTCATTGGCACCGGCGCGAACTACTACTCCACGTTCTCGCGTGCTTGGGAACTCTCTCTCGGCGCGCTGCTCGCTTTCGTGCCCACGAGTCGCTTTCTGCCGCAGAAAACTGCGTGGCTTACCTCCGCCATTGGCATTGTCTGCATCACTATTACCGGCGCGGTGGTGTCCAACACCCTCGCGTTCCCCGGTCCGATCGCACTCCTCCCGCTGATCGGTGCCGCGCTCGTCATCCTGAGCGGCAACGACAACCCCATCTCCAAGGTGCTTGCCTCGAAGCCGATGACGTGGCTTGGTGGAATCGCCTACTCCCTGTATCTCTGGCACTGGCCAATGCTGATCATCATCACCGTCATTGGTGGCTTTGGTACCCCGCCGGCTTGGGTTGGCGTCATCGTCATCGCGGCCTCGCTCGCGCTTGCGCACGTCACCCATGTGCTGTTGGAGCAGCCGCTGCGTCAGCACCGCAAGCGCCCGACAGCAACAGATACGCCGGTTATGGACGCGCGCCGGAGCCTGCGTAGCGCCACGGGCATCGGACGCGCCGTTGGTGGCGTCGTCATCGCCGTCCTCGTCGGCGCAGCGCTTGCCATCCAGCCCATGTGGAACCAGCGAGTGGAACACGCGAACCGCCCGCTGGATACAGACATGTACCCCGGGGCAATGTCGATCGTCGGCGCGCCGGTGCCGGACGTTGCGCCACAGCCTGATCCGAACCTCGTCTCCGGCATCTACCCGCCAATTGGCTCTGAAGGCTGCATGGTTTTCCAAAATGAGGATGCCGACGTCATGCCGCGCCCGGACTGCGTGTATGGCGACCAGGACGCCGAGACCACCGTGGTCTTGGTAGGCGGCTCTCACATCGAACCCTACGTCGTCCCCCTCGACCGCCTCGGCCGCGAGCACGGGTTTAAGATCGTACCCTTTGTGCGCCAAACCTGTCCGCTGACCATCGGCGGCGACGACGGCACGGATCTGGTTTCCGAGGTGTGCTTCGAGTGGAGCCACAACGTCTTCGAAGAAGTGGTCAACATGCAGCCTGACCTTGTCATCTCCACGTCAACGCGCCCGGAGGGCCGCGCTGGTGACGTGGAAGTCACTGTCGACCACGTGCCGGATTCTTACCGCGTGCTGTGGGATGCGTTCGCGGAATACGACATTCCATTTTTGGGCTTCCGCGACAACCCCTGGATTTTCGACATCTTCGGCGAAATTATGGACCCGAACATCTGTATCGTCGCCGGGTTTACCGAAGAAGAATGCTCCATGCGCACCGAGGATGTCTACGGTCCGGTTGACCCAGCAGCCGAATACCTAGACGGGACAAACAAGCAGTTCAGCGTGGATACCGCACCGTGGTTCTGTGATGCCGAACTGTGCCGCCCCCAGATCGGCAACGTCTACGTTTACCGGGACCAGAACCACATCTCGAATGCTTACATGGCCACGCTGACGCCCCTGGTGTGGCAGGAGCTGCGCAAGGTCTTTGACGCACTCGAGATCCCTTACACACCCACCGATGATCCCATCTACGAGGTGCCGCCGCTTCGCCCGAACCCAGACGCGGAGCTCCCCGTCGGCGAAGACGGACCTGCCCCGGAGAACCTTCCGGTCAACCCTGTCGATGGGCAGCGTCAGCTGCTGGGACTTCTCGGCCAGTAGTACGGCCGAACCCCGAAAATAGCGAAGGTGGCCCCGCAACGCGCACTCGCGTTGCGGGGCCACCTCTACGTGCGTAGCCGCGCTACTTGCCCTTGCCCATCCGCTTCATCGCCTCATTGAAGTCGAGGTTGCCCAGATCGAGCCCATCCATTCCGGGCGGCATCTGCTCCTGCAGTTTCTTCAACTCTTGCATGTTTGGCATACCGCCGCCCATCCCCGGCATCGGTGGCATCCCCGGCATGCCACCGCCACGACGCTTCGGTGGCTTACGCTTGCCGTTTTTGCCTCTGCGGCCCTTCGGCTTCTTCTTCGTCGCCGAACGCCCGCCAGGCATCCCCGGCATCCCCGGCATGCCGCCCATTCCGAACTGACCGGCCATCTTGCCCATCATCTTCTTCGCCTCGAAGAAGCGCTCGACAAGCTGGTTCACGTCCGAGACTTCGACGCCGGAGCCTGCGGCAATACGCTTGCGTCGAGAAGCATTGAGGATCTTCGGATCCTCACGCTCGGCCGGGGTCATACCACGGATGATGGCCTGGATGCGGTCCAGCTGCTTCTCATCCACCATGTCCGCCATCTGGTTCATCTGCTTGCCGCCCGGCATCATCTTCAGCAGGTTGCCGATCGGGCCCATGCGGCGGATCATCAGCAGCTGATCCAAGAAGTCATCGAGCGTGAGCTCACCCGAGGCGAGCTTGGAGGCCGCATCCTCGGCATCCTTCTCGTTATAGGTTTGCTCTGCCTGCTCAATCAGCGAGAGCAGATCGCCCATGCCAAGAATGCGGCTGGACATGCGATCCGGGTGGAACACATCGAAGTCGTCGAGCTTCTCGCCAGTAGACGCAAACAGGATCGGCTTGCCAGTCACTTCGCGAATCGACAGCGCGGCACCACCACGGGCGTCGCCGTCGAGCTTGGTCAGCACCACGCCGGTAAAGTCCACGCCATCGGCGAAGGCCTGCGCGGTGCTCACCGCGTCCTGGCCGATCATGGCGTCGATGACAAAGAGCACTTCGTCCGGGTTGACCGCATCGCGGATGTTGCGGGCCTGGGTCATCAGTGTCTCGTCGATGCCCAAGCGGCCCGCAGTATCGATAATCACCACGTCGTGCTTGGTCTGCTTCGCGTGCTCGATACCCTGCTGCGCGACTGCGACCGGGTCACCGTGGGAGGAACCCATTTCGTGCTCGTAAGAGTCAATCGAGGTACCCGGGTCCGGCGCGAAGGTATCTACGCCGGCGCGCTCGCCCACGATCTGCAGCTGCTGCACCGCGCCTGGGCGCTGCAAGTCACACGCCACCAGCATCGGGGTGTGTCCCTGCTTGGACAGGTGCTTGGCCAGCTTGCCGGCGAGCGTGGTCTTACCGGCGCCCTGCAGACCGGCGAGCATAATGACCGTCGGCGGAGTCTTCGCGAGATTAAGGCGGCGGGTCTCCCCACCCAAGATGGCGGTGAGCTCCTCATCAACAATCTTGATGACCTGCTGCGCCGGATTGAGCGCCTCGGACACGTCCGCACCGAGGGCGCGTTCCTTGACGCGCTTAATAAAAGCCTTGACCACGGTAAGCGAGACGTCGGCTTCCAGCAGGGCAAGCCGAATCTCGCGCGCGGTGGCGTTGATATCCGCCTCGGTGAGCTTGCCTTTACCACGCAGGCCCCCGAGGGCATCTTGCAGGCGGTCGGACAGTGACTCGAACACGTAAGGTACTCCTGTTCGCTTCGTTTTATCAGCGTGCGCGGTACGCTCGCCGTTAAAAATGTACTCGTTACAGCCTAGCGTCTAGCTGGGCGTACCCAGAACTTGCGCTAGCCCAGCAACGCGTCGACGAAGCTTTCCACCTCAAACGGCGCGAGATCGTCCGCGCCCTCACCCAGGCCGACAAGCTTGACCGGCACGCCGAGTTCCTCCTGCACCTGGAAGACGATGCCACCCTTGGCGGTGCCGTCCAGCTTGGTCAGCACCACGCCCGTGATGTCTACGACCTCGCGGAACACACGCGCCTGCGCAATACCGTTCTGGCCCACCGTGGCGTCGAGTACCAGCAGCACTTCGTCAACGTTGCTCTTCTTTTCCACCACGCGCTTGACCTTGCCCAGCTGGTCCATCAGGTCAGTCGAGGTGTGCAGGCGACCCGCGGTATCAATGAGGACAACGTCCGCGCCCTCCTGCACGCCAGTGGCTACGGCGTCGAAGGCCACGGATGCCGGGTCCGCGCCCTCCTTACCGCGCACCGTGGACGCGCCAACACGGCGGCCCCAGGTCTCAAGCTGGTCGGCAGCGGCCGCGCGGAAGGTATCTGCAGCGCCGAGCACCACGGAGTGTCCCATCGACACCAGCACTCGCGCCAGCTTGCCGGTGGTGGTGGTCTTGCCGGTGCCGTTCACGCCGGCGACCAGGATCACTGCGGGCTTACCTTCGTTCGGCATCGCCTTGATCGAGCGGTCCATCTCGGGACGGGCCGCCTCGATGAGCGTCTCGCGCAGCATCGCGCGCGCCTCTTCCTCCGTGGAGACGCCGCGCTCGGCGATCTTGCCGCGCAGGGTTTCGGTCACACGCATGGTCAAGTTGGCACCGAGGTCCGCCATGATGAGCGTGTCCTCGATCTCCTCCCACGCGTCCTCGTCCAGGTCGCCTGCGGTAAGGATGCCGAGCAGCCCCTGGCCGATCGCGTTCTGCGAGCGCGACAGACGACCACGCAGCTTGCCGATGCGGCCAGCCGCCGGCTCGATCTCCTCGATGTCCTCCGCGGGCTCGTCATGTTTCTCGACAACCACGTCCTCACTGACCTCGGCTGCCCGAGTGTCCTGTGCACGAGCTGCCTCAGCGCTTGCCGCAGCCGCCGCTGCCGCCGCGGCGGCTTCCTGCGCCTGGCGAGTCTGGTCCTCTTCTGCCTTCGGCTCCTCGGCCGGTTCTGCCTCGGGTTCCGGTGTGGAGTCCGCGGCGGATTCCTCGGCGGGTGTTTCGGCTGCGGGTGCTTCCGGCTCCAGCTTTTCGGTTGGCTCCTCTACTGGCTCTACCTCATCCGGGGTCACCACGGTCTCGCGGGTTACTGGGTCGGTCTCCGCGTCGGTGTTCACCACGACCTCATCGGCCGGCTTCTCAGTCGGCGGCTCGGGCGTGCGCTCGACCTTGGCTGCTTCCTCGACCTTTGCTGCCTCTTCAACCTTCGCGGGTTTCTCAACCTTGGCCGTCTTCTCTGCCTTTGCGGCTTTCTCGACCTTGGCTGCTTCCTCAGCGGCCTCCGGGTCCGGTTCAACTACCGGCTCCGGGGCTGGCGTAGCCGCCTGCTGTGCTTGTGCGGGCTTCGGCTCGCGCGGCTTGTCGGTACGCACCGGCTCCTTTTCCGGTGTGCTGGGGGCTGCGGCCGGGGCGAAGTTGAAGCCACCCTTGGCCTGGTAATTTCCGGACTTCTCCTGCTGGGTGAGCTCCTTCGGCTCCTCTGTCTTGGCAAAAGAGACGGTCTTTTCCTCTTTGCGCTTGCGTCCCACCACAACGATGCCCACAACGATGAGAGCAACGACGACGATGGCGACAACGATCCACAGAAGTGGCGAGTTCATTGCGAGTTCCATATCCATGGCACCCATAGTGCCATAGTGAATCGAATGGCCAGGCGAGTCAGCCGCTGTTCTATCCATCGAGTTCCCAGGTATTCCTACAAGAACGGAGCTAGCTCCATATGGAAGAACCGCCGACACACGACCAGGCGTTTTGCACCCGCTGCACACCCAAATGGAGCTAGCTCCATTTAGAAGAGCCGCCAACGCGCGACCAGGGCATTTACACCCGCTGCACACCCAAACGGAGCTAGCTCCATTTAGAGAAACCGCCGACACGCGACCAGGCAGTTTCCCAGCGGCGCACACCCAAACGGAGCTAGCTCCATTTAGAGAAACCGGCGACATGCGACCTGGGGATTTGCCTACATCGCAACCCCAAACGGAGCTAGCTCCATTTAGACAAGCCACCAACCCGCGACCAGGTCTTTTACAACCGACGAAGACCCAAACGGAGCTAGCTCCATTTAGAAAGACCCGTGTGAGGAACCAAGCGTTAAGACACTCGCGTCAGGAAAACCGTTAGAACACCCGCGTCAGGTAAACCGCTGCAAAACCGCTAGTCAGCCGCTGGCTGCATGCGCTGCGAAAGCACGCGCGTCACGCCATCGCCGCGCATGGTCACGCCGTAGAGCACGTTCGCCACATCCATTGTCGGCTTCTGGTGCGTGATTACGATCAGCTGCGAGTCCTCTCGCAGTTCTTTGAGGAGGGCGATGAGGCGGCGGAGGTTGACGTCGTCAAGCGCGGCCTCGACCTCGTCGAGCACGTAGAAGGGACTCGGGCGCGCGCGAAAGATCGCCACGAGGAACGCGAGCGCGGTGAGCGACTTCTCGCCCCCGGAAAGCAAGGACAGGCGCTTGACTTTCTTGCCTGGCGGGCGGGCCTCGATCTCGATGCCGGTGGCGAGCATGTCGCCGGGTTCGGTGAGGATGAGGCGAGCCTCGCCGCCCGGGAAGAGCGTGTGGAAGACGCGCGGAAACTCGGCCTCGACGTCTTTCCAGGCGTCGGTGAACAGTTGGAGGATCTGCCCGTCCACGTCGTTGATCACACCGATTAAGTCCTCGCGCGCCTGGATCACATCATCGAGCTGCGTGGACAGAAACGCGTAGCGCTCTTCCAGCGCCTTGAACTCCTCCAGCGCGAGCGGGTTGACCTTGCCCAGTGCGCGCAGGTCCTTCTCCGCCTGCGCCAGGCGGGCCTTTTCCGACGCCTGGTCGAAGTCCTCGCCCGGCGTGTAGTCCCGCAGCAGGTCCGTGATGGCGATGCCGAGCGATTCGGTGATCTTCTTCTCCGCCTCGTCGATACGCACCTGCGCCTGCGACTGCGCAATCTCCGAATTGTGCGAGCTCTCCGTCAGCCGCTTGAGCGTCTGCCGCGCCGCCGAGACCTGGCTGCGGGCCTGCTGGAGCTGGGCCTGCAGCTTAGCGACGCCCGCCTGCCACCGGTCCCTCTCCGCCCCCGCACGCGCAAGCGCGTCCTGGACCCGGGCGGCCACGTCGCGGCCTTGCTCCGCCACCGCCTGGGCGAGCTCGGCCTGCGCGCGGCGTTTCTGCATCGCCGCGTCGTGGCGGGCCTTGGCCTGTCTTTCGTGCTCGGCCTGCCTGCGCAGCGCGTCTCCCCTGCCGGCGCGTTGCTCGGCTTCCTGTTGCGCCGTGCGCGAGGCGAGCGTGGCCTCCATCTCCATTGCCTTGACCTGGGCGAGCTCCTGCTGGGCGGCGTCGCGCTGGGCCGTGGACGGCTCCTCGCTCGGCTGGTCTTCGGCGTTTACGCGGGCCAACCGGTCGCGCGTCTGCGCCAGCTCCTCTCGGCGGGCGGCAAGGCGGCCTTCGGCTTCGGTGGCGCGCTGGGCGGCACGCTCGTGCTCGCCGCTGTTGGCCTTCCACTGCTTTTCCAGGCGCTCGTGGTCGCGGCTCAGGCGCTGAGCCTCCGCGTCGTGTTCGCGCAGGGCGGCCTTGGCCGAGGCTGCGGTCACGCGCGCGTCCTCGGCCGCGATTTTTGCGCCTTCCAGGGTGCCGGAGAGCTCCTCGAGCTGGGCTTGCGCCACCTCAAGCTCGCTGCGTGCCTGCTCGATCTGCGCGGTGACCTCGACTGCGGTCGTGGTGCCCGTCCCGGCGGCGACCCAGCCCTCGCCGACAAGCACCCCGTCGCGGGTCACCGCACGCAGGCGCGGGTCCTCGGCGACCAGCTCGCGGGCGGCGTCGAGGGTGTCCGCGACTACCACGTCCACGAGCAGGCGGGTTACGGGCCCGACGACGGAGTCGTCGATGCGCACGTGGTCGAGCAGCCAGTCGACCTTTGCGTCGGTGTCGAGGCGCCACGAGGCGCCGCCGTTGGTGTCGATGACGATGGTGCGCGCGGCGTCGGCAAGTTGGTCCACGGCACTCGGGGTCACGTCACCGGTGAGTGCCTCTGCGTGTGCGCCGAGGGCGGCTGCGAGCGCACGGTCCATGCCTTCCTCGGCGCGTAGCAGCCCGGCGAGCGGGGCGAAGTCCGCGAGAGCGTCGGCGGCCTGCGGACGCGGGGCCTGCTCGACCAGTGTCGCGATGCGGGACTCAAGAGTAAACACGGCGCGTTCGCGCTCGCGCTGCTCAGCGCGCAGCTGCTCCAAGCGCTTATCGGCGGCGTCGGACTCGGTGTAGGCACGCACGTGTTCCTCGTCGAGTGGGGCGCGCTGGGTGTCTACCTCCGTGAGCGCTTCCGCGGCCTCCCGGGCCTCCTGCTCAGCTGCGCGAGCGCGAGCGCGGGTTTCTTCCAAAAGCTCGGTCAGTCGCGCGACTTCTTCTTCGGCCGCAGTGATCGCCGCCTGCTGCGACTCTTCTTGTGCGAGCAGGCGCACCACGCCTTCGCGGCGATCCGCAATTGCGCGAACCTGGGCCATGTGCTCGCGCTCCGCGTCGTCGAAGGCCTCTTGTTTTTCGGCAACTTCCTCGCGTAGCGTCTCAAGCTTTTCGGCGGCTTCTTCGGCTGCCTCGAGTGCTTCGGCGTACTCTTCGTCAGCGAATTCAGCGCGGCGCAGCAGCTGGTCTGGGTCTTGGCCTGCGTAGGGCACCTGCGAGCCGGAGTGCTGGGCGCGCTCGGTGGCGATGCGGACAGTGGCGCTGACCCGCTCCGCCAGGGTGGAAAGCTCGAACCACACCTTTTGAGCCTGCTCGGCCTGCGGCTGCGCTTCTTCCTGCTCGTACTCGATTTCGGCCTGTGTCTGTTCGGCTTCCTCGAGCACGGCCGTGGCGGTTTCGACTTGCTCGGCGAGTGCTTGGGCGGCGGCGGTGGCGTCGGCAAGCGAGGCGCGCAGGGTGACAACCTGGTGCCCGGCGAGTGAGAGACGGGCCTCGCGCAGCGTGGACTGCACGGTGGCGGCGCGCTTGGCGGCCTCGGCCTGGCGGGCGAGCGGTTTAAGTTGTTTGCCCAGCTCCTCGGTCAAATCGCTGAGGCGGTCCAGGTTGGCCTGCATGCCGGTGAGCTTGCGCTGCGCCTTCTCTTTGCGACGCCGGTGCTTGAGCACGCCGGCGGCTTCCTCGATGAACGCGCGACGCTCCTCGGGGCGCGACTCCAGGATCTCCGAGAGCTTGCCCTGGCCGACAATGATGTGCATCTCGCGGCCGATGCCAGAATCCGACAGCAGCTCCTGGATGTCCATCAGGCGGGCTTTAGCGCCGTTGATCTCGTACTCGGAGGCGCCGTCGCGGAACATGCGACGGGTAATGGCCACCTCGGTGTACTCAATGGGCAGGTGCTTGTCCGAATTGTCGAAGGTGAGCGTGACCTCGGCGCGGCCCAGCGGCTTGCGGTCGCCGGCACCGGCGAAGATGACGTCCTGCATCTTGCCGCCGCGCAGATTCTTCGCGCCCTGCTCCCCCATCACCCACGCGAGCGCATCCACCACGTTCGACTTGCCCGAGCCGTTCGGGCCGACGACGGCGCAGATGCCCGGCTCGAACTTCATCGTGGTCGCCGAAGCGAAGGACTTGAATCCTTTGAGCGTCAGCGATTTCAGGTGCATTGCTGTGAGTTTACCTTTCTCAAGCGCGCGCTCGGTATTTAGCGTTCGTCGAAACCGGAGGCACCACGGGGCTCGCCGTATTGTGCGCCGACGAAGTCGACCCGGCCGGGCCGCCGCGTCGTCATCTGTTCCTCGCGCAGCAGCGCAAGCAACGCGTCCGTCTGCTCGCGGGTACCCTCGGCGACGACCTCGACGCGGCCGTCAGCCAGGTTCTTGGCGTACCCGCTCAGCCCCAGCTCGAGGGCGCGGGAGCGGGTCCACCAACGAAAACCCACGCCCTGGACGTGTCCATGGACGTGGGCGGTGAGACGTACTCGTGTGTTGTCAGTGTGTGCGGTCATGCTCCCACACTAGTGGGGCTTACTTGTCCGGGCGGCCTGCAACGTTCAAATCCTCGACGCTGCGGCGGGTGACCGGGTCGGAGCCATCCCAGAACTCCACGTTTTTCAGCTCCGGCAGCATATCGCGGTGGAAGACAGGGTCGAGACCCTTGGTGCGCTGCTCGCTGAAGTTGCGCAGCAGCTTGAAGGCCACACCACCCAGCGGCACGATCGCGATGATGTTGATGATCGCCATGGTGCCTGCCATCGTGTCGCCGAGTGCCCACACCAGCGGCAGGGAGCCGAAGGCACCGAAGATGACAAAACCGATCACGCCGAGGCGGAAGATGGTCATGACAGTCTTGGAGCTGGTGAGGTACTCCACGTTGGCCTGCGCAAGGTAGTAGTTACCAATCACGGAGGAAAACGCGAGGAAGAAGAGGATGAACGTGATCGCGTGCGCGCCCCAGGCACCGACGGAGTCCGCCAGCGCGGATTGGGTCAGCGCAGCGCCCTGGATGTCGTCCATGCCGTAGTTCACCGCCGGGCCGAGCAGCACGACGAAGGCGGTGATGGTGCACACCACGAGCGTGTCGAAGTACACGCCGAGGGTCTGCACCAGCCCCTGCTTGACCGGGTGGGACACTGTTGCGGTCGCCGCGGCGTTCGGAGCGGAGCCCTGGCCGGCCTCGTTGGAGAACAGGCCACGGCGCATGCCGAAGGCGAAGGCTGCACCCACCGTGGCGCCAGCGACCTGCTGCAGGCCGAGCGCATGGCCGACAATCAGGCTGATCATGCCCGGAACCTCGGAGATGTTCATGATGACCACGACAAGGCCAATGAGGATGTAGGCGGTCGCCATGAACGGCACGATGATCTGCGTGGCGCTGGCGATACGGGTCACGCCGCCAAAGATGATCAGGGCAGTCAGCGTGGCGAGCACGGCGGCGACGATCACCTTCAGGGTCATCGAGTCGGTCTGCAGGGAGCCACCGACTGCCTCAACAATCGAGTTGGTCTGGATGGCGTTGAACACAAAGCCGTAGGTCAGCGACAGAGCAACGGCGAAGATGATGGCGAGCGGGCGCCAGTTCAACCCGCGCGTCATGTAGTAGGCGGGCCCGCCGTGGTAGTTGCCGTCTTCATCTTTCGTCTTCCAGAGCTGCGCCAGCGTGGACTCGACGAACGCGGTTGCGCCACCGACGATGGCGATGATCCACATCCAGAACACAGCACCCGGACCGCCCACGGAGATGGCCAGCGCCACACCGGCGATGTTGCCGGTGCCCACGCGCGAAGCAGCCGAGATCGTGAACGCCTTGAACGCGGAAATGCCGCCGTATTCCTCGTCCAGGTCACGGCCCTGGCGGTCCTTGCCCTGAGGCTTTTCGGTAACAGCCTTGAACATCTCGGGCAGGAGACGGACCTGTACGAAGATGGTGCGAAGGCCGAAGTAGATGCCGGCTGCCAGCAGCAGCCAGGGAACGATTTCCCAGATCACGCCGTTGAGCGTGTCGTTCACAAAGGAAGTTGCGGAATCCATGGCGAGAATCTTATCTGGTGAGACAGAATCTCTTGCAACTTAAATGTTGGCTCCCCCACATTCGTGGGCGGGTAGTACGCCGCTACAGCGTCTGGCAAGCCGGGCAGTAGTAACTGGAGCGCCCGCCGACCACGCGCTTTGCAATCTCAGTGCCGCAGCGTACACACGGCGTGCCCGCCTGCCCATAGGCGTTAAGCGAGCGGGAGAAATAGCCGGAGGCACCGTTGACGTTGACGTAGAGCGAATCGAAGCTCGTCCCTCCTTGCGCCAGCGCCCGCTCCATTACCTCGCGCGCGTGAACCAACACCGAGACGGCGTCGCGCTGACGCAGCGCGCGCGCCATGCGCCACGGTTTCACGCGCGCAGCCCACATCGCCTCGTCGGCATAGATCGAGCCGATTCCGCTGACCAGCTCCTGGTTCAGTAGCACCGTCTTTAACGCCGAGCGCTTCGTGCGCATTACCCGCGCGGTGGCGGTGAGATCGAAGTGCGGGTCGAAGGGGTCGCGCGCAATGTGGGCGATCGGGACGGGTACCTCGCCGTCAAAAGGCGCGTACTGCCACATGCCGAAGGTGCGCTGGTCCACAAAATCCAGCTGGATCTCCCCAAGCTGTGCGCGGATGCGCACGTGTGGGCTTTGCACCCCGCCGGGTGGTCCGACGAGCATCTGCCCGCTCATGCGTAGGTGGACGACGAGCGCGGCACCGTCGTCAAGCGTAAGCCACAGGTACTTGCCGCGCCCGCCAGTCCCAGTAATCCTTTTGCCCGGCAAGAGCTGAGCAAGATCTTCGGTGTTGCCGCGCACCGCGCGCGGGTGCAGCACGTCAACGGTGTCAAAGGTGCGCCCCACCAGGTGTGTCTCTAGGCCGCGGCGCACCACCTCTACCTCGGGCAGCTCCGGCACTTAAAGCCCCTCGGCGTTGCCGGCGACCCGTTCCGGGTGGTCGTGCAAAAAGCGCATCGCCGCGCGTGCTGCTTCCTGCTCCGCGAGCTTCTTTGCAGTACCGCGGCCGCTCCCCAGCAGGGTCTCTCCCGAGGCCACCTCGCAGGTGAACAGCTTCTGGTGGTCGGGGCCGGTGGAGGTCGAAGAATAATCCGCCACCTGCGCGCCCAACTCGGCAAGCCGCTCCTGCAGCGAGGTCTTCCAATCGCGGTGCGCGCTCGAAGCGGTAGCTCCGCGGAGCTTCTCATCGAAGAGCTCGAGGATGACGTCGCGGGCGCGCTCAAAGCCGTGGGCAAGGTAGATCGCGCCGAGGAGCGCCTCGGTCGTATCAGCCAGAATCGAGTCCTTATCCCGTCCCCCGCCGAGCTCCTCACCCCGGCCCAGCAGGACATGCTCGCCGAGGTTGATCTCGCGGGCGACGTCGGCAAGCCCGTAGCGAGACACGATCGACGCGCGCATGGGTGACAGGTCCGACTCGGGCCGCGAGGGGTAGAGCTGAAAGAGCTTCGTCGCCACGGTGAGCCCGAGCACCGCATCGCCCAGGAACTCGAGGCGCTCATTGTTCGGCAGGGTGCCGTGCTCGTTGGCAAAAGAGCGGTGCGTCAGCGCATGCCGCAGCTCTCTTTCTCCCAGCTGCACACCAATGCGGTCCAACAGGGGCTGGTGGTCGACGGCGGTAAAAGCCTCTTGCCAGGCCTGCTCGTTGGAAATCCGCTTCTTCTTCCTCGAGCGGCTCACAGGAACTTCTCCAGGTCCGCCCACCGTGGGTCGACCAGGTTGTTCTCCTCGCCCGAGACCCCGTCGGGGGCCGGGACGTCGGTGTCGCCCGCGCACTCGGGTTCGCAGACCGGGTTAAACGGCAGGGTCAGCCCCGCCTCGTCCACAAACGCCTGCTCCACGTCCACCGTCTCGTTTTCGATCCGGCAGATCTCATCGCCCGAGCCCTTGTCCTCATCGGTCTCCTCGTCGCCGACGATGAAGCCGTCCTCGGCCTCAAAAACCTGCGAGATCGACAACGTGCGGGTGGGCGTGAGCGTTTTCAGGCAGCGCACGCACTGGCCTTCGAGCTGGGCAGTCACCGAGGCGTCAACAAGCACGCCCGCGCCCAGCGGGGTAATGGTTGCCTCCAGCTCGACCGGCTGGCCCTGCGGGATGGCAATCATCTCGGGGCCGATCCGCGAGGGGCTTTCGCCGGTGCGGTGGATGGTCGCTGGCATGCCGTCGCCGTGCAATGCTTCGGCGACATTAATGATGAAAGGATTCGTAGCCATAACAGCCCCTACCCTACAACCACAGCGGCCAGAAAGCGCTGCTAGTACTGATCCCGCTGCTCGCCGCGGGAACGGCGCGGGTAGCGGCGCGGTTCGTAGTGGCCGGTCTGCTCCTGACGCTCGTTGCGACGCCCGCCGGACTCGCCCGCCGCACCTGCAACTCCGGCGCCGCGGCGCAGCGCGGAACGGTCAGAGGCCACGGTGCGCAGGACCGAAGACAGCGCATCCTCAAACTCGGCCAACTTGGAGTCGACGTACTCGTCGCATTCACGACGGAGGCGAGAGGACTCAGAGTGCGCATTTTCCACCAGTCGGTGAGCCTCCTCGTCTGCGCGGCGCATGACCTCGGATTCGGAAATAAGGTGCTCCTGCTGGGCCAGACCCTCGTCCACAGAGCGCTGGTACTGCTGCTTGCCGTCCTCCACCAGGCGCTCCGCCTCGCTGTGGGCGGCATTGAGAGCAGAGTCGGCTTCCTCGCGCGCTTCGGCGACCATACGGTCGGCGTCCTCCTCGGAACGCGAAAGCAACGCGGTGGCCTGCGCCTGCGCATCGTGCAGTACGGAATCGGCCTGCGCGTGTGCGTCGTCGACAAGCTGCTTGGCCTCGGCCTCCGCATCGCCGACCAGCTGGTGGGCGCGGTCCTCGGCACCCCGCAGGATCTCGTCCTGGTTATCCAGGACGTCCTGCGCGTCGTCGATCTCGTCGGGCAGGGCCTCCCGGATATCGTCGAGAAGCGTGAGCATCTCGCTGCGCGGGACCATGCAGTTCGAAGTCATGGGCACGCCCATTGCGGCCTCGACGGTTTCAACGAGCTCATCTAATGCTTCAAAAACGCGATACATGACTCTTAAGTCTACTGCGTTAGGCATACAGAAGGGCCCGCGCCACGAGGCACGGGCCCACAAGGTGTACTTTTACACCGCTTCTTTACACAACACCCTGGGCGAGCATCGCGTCGGCGACCTTCTTAAAGCCGGCGATGTTCGCACCGACAACGTAGTCACCAGCGCGGTCGTACTCCTCCGCGGTCGATGCCGTGACGTTGAAGATGCCGGACATGATCTGGTGCAGGCGACCGTCGGTGTAGTCAAAGGTCCAGGAATCGCGCGAAGCGTTCTGCTGCATCTCCAGCGCGGAGGTAGCCACACCACCTGCGTTGGCAGCCTTGCCCGGGCCGAAGGAGACCTTGTTCTCGCGGAAGACCTCGATAGCCTCGGCCGTCGACGGCATGTTCGCGCCCTCGGCGACGTACTTCACGCCGTTGGACACCAGGGTCTTGGCGTGCTCGCCGTGAAGCTCGTTCTGGGTGGCGCACGGCAGGGCCACGTCGGCCTTGAGCTCCCAGATGGAGCCGTCCTCGTGGTAGGTCGCGCCCTCTGCTTCCTTGGCGTAGTCGGACACGCGGGCGCGGCGGACCTCCTTAATGTCGTGCAGCAGCTCGACGTCCACGCCGTTGGGGGTGTTCACCCAGCCGGAGGAGTCGGAGAAGCCCACCACGGTTGCGCCGAGCTCCTGAGCCTTCTGGATAGCGTAGATGGCCACGTTGCCAGAGCCGGAGACGATGACGTTTGCACCGTCGAGGGACTCGCCCTTGGCCTTCATCATCTCCTCGGTGAAGTAGACACATCCGTAGCCGGTGGCCTCGGTGCGCACCAGCGAACCGCCCCAGGTCAGGCCTTTGCCGGTAAGCACACCAGACTCGTGCTGGTTGGCCAGGCGACGGTACTGGCCGAAGAGGAAGCCGATCTCGCGGCCGCCGACGCCGATGTCACCGGCAGGCACATCGCGGTACTCGCCGATGTGGCGCCACAGCTCGGTCATAAAGGACTGGCAAAAGCGCATGATTTCACCCTCGGACCTACCCTTCGGGTCGAAGTCGGAGCCGCCCTTGCCGCCGCCGATGGGCAGGCCGGTGAGCGAGTTCTTGAAGATCTGCTCGAAGCCCAGGAACTTGATGATGCCCAGGTTCACGCTCGGGTGGAAGCGCAGGCCACCCTTGTAGGGGCCGAGCGCGGAGTTGAACTGGACGCGGAAACCGCGGTTGACGCGGATCTGGTTGTTGTCATCCATCCACGGCACGCGGAAGATGATCTGACGCTCCGGCTCGCAGAGGCGCTCGATCAGACCGTAGTCGGCGTAGTGCGGGTCCTTGCCCAGGACAATCTTCAGCGAGTCCAGCACCTCGGCGACGGCCTGGTGAAACTCCGGCTCTCCAGCGTTGCGCTGCAACAGCTTGTCGTAATAGCCGGCTACCTCTTGTTCGATCGAGCTCATGAGCGTTCCTTTCAATACCTGTTAGGCAGTAGGTTTAAAGGTCGTGCAATAGCTTACATCAGGTTTCGGTCTCACGATAGAAAACAGATCGTACTTCCGCGGATCGAAGCAGATAGAATGCCTGCAATGTCCCCCGCACCCTCGAAAAAAGGCACAAATATGAGCTTAATCACACAAGGTACGGAAGGTGCTGAGGCACCCTCCCCGCGCATCCTGATCGCCCCAGATTCCTTCAAGGGCACCGCCACCGCGCAGCAGGCTGCCGAGTGGCTCGGCGAGGGCGTGCGCAGCATCATCCGCGACGCGGAAATCACTCTCCTGCCGATGGCCGACGGCGGCGAGGGCACCTCCAGCCTCTTTCAAGGCGAGCAGATCACCCTGCCCACCACGGATGCCGCGGGCCGCCTCACCGAGGCCACCTACACCTACGACGCCGAGACCACCACCGCGTTTATCGACGTCGCCGCCGCCTCCGGTCTCCCCGCCGTCGCCGACCGGCCAGTACCAATGACCGGCGATACCTACGGCACCGGCGTGCTCATCGCCGACGCCGAGACCCGGGGCGCGACCCGCATCGTGCTAGGGCTCGGCGGTTCCGCCACCATCGACGGCGGCACCGGCATCCTCGTCGCACTCGGCGCGAACCCACTCGACGAGCACGGCTACCAGCTCACCCCCGGCGGCGGCTCGCTCCACAAGCTCGGCGACTTCGACACCGCCAAAGTCAACATCTCGGCCGGCGCGCTCGAGTGGCACCTGCTTTTCGACGTCACCTCCCCGGCCACCGGCCCGCAGGGCGCACCTGCCGTCTTCGGTCCGCAGAAGGGGGCAACGGAGGAGGACGTCGCCGTCCTCGATGCAGGCCTTGCCCGCCTCTGCGAGTTTGCCGGCATCGATCCAGCCACCCCGGGCATGGGCGCGGCCGGCGGGGTGACCATCGGCATTACCTGGCTGTCGAGCCTGCTGCACGGCACCGCCGACCACGTCCACCTGCTGCCCGGCGCGCGCATGGTGGCAGAGGCGAACGGCCTGGCAGGCAAGCTTGGCGAGGCCTCCCTGGTGATTACGGGCGAGGGCCGCTTCGACGCGCAGACGGCCACCGGCAAGGTTGTTGCCACGGTGTGCGACTTGGCCCGCGAGGTAGGCGAACAGGCACCGACGGTCGCCGTGGTGGCGGGCAGCTTCGACGGCGAGCCAGACGAGGGGGTCCTTGCCGTGGAGCTCGAAGAGGTAGTAGATACCCGCGAACAGCTGATCCGTGCGGGCAAGCAGGCGGCGGTGGCGTATCTCAACGCCGGCGAGCGCTAGCGCAGGATCGTCACGGTCCAGGGGAACAGCGCGGGGAGCTCGAAGCGGTCCTGTTGCTCCAGCGCGACCGGGTCTCGCGGCAGGTCCGCCTTCGGGGTAAGGATGCGGGACAGCCCCATGGCGAGCCGGTTGTAGCTGTCCACCCCTTCGGCGTGGATGAGGTAGCGGTGCACCTCGGCACCTTCCTCGTCTGCGGTGTAGCCACGGTCGTCTTCGTAGGTTTGGGTGAGTTCGGCGAGCACGTTGGCGTCGATAAGCACTGGGCCCTGTGCCTCGAGCGAGGCGGAGCTGAGCTTTTCGCGGCGGACCAGGATGTCGAGGGCGCGCTGGATGGCCTCGGCGAGTTTGCCGGCGTGGGCTGGCGGGACGAGGACGTCGAATTGGATTTTGGGCATGCGATCAGCCTAACCAAAGGTCTACGCTGGAGCGCATGAGCTTTCCCTTGCCCTCGTACAGAGATGCACTGTCCACCATGGCCGACGGGACGATCAAGCAGGTCAACCCGTTTTCCGGGACACAAGTGTGGACGGTGCCGGGGCGCGGCAACCGACCACTGAGCAAGCCTTCGGGCGAGGCGCGCCCGGTGCGGGAGGAGGACTTCACCCACGCCTGCAACTTCTGCGAAGGCAAGCTGCTTGCCACCCCTCCAGAGAAGTCGCGCATGGTGCGCACTGACGCGGGGTGGGAGATCCTGCGTAACCAGATGCCGCACGAACTCGAGGCCACTCGTGCGGAGTTTCGCCGCGTACCCAACCTCTTTGAAATCGTCTCCTACCAGTACTGGAAGGAGAACTACGGCTACGACATGTCGGCCGCGCAGCGCGAGCATATGGAGCACTACCTGGCGGATCACGCCGGGCGCGAGCACATCTTCCAGATCGTGCGCACTCGCCTGAAGGCCTCCGGCTTTGCCGATGAGCCGACCGAGGAGGAACTGCTCAGCTACGTGCCGGCCTACTTCGCCGGAGGTCACGACGTGATCATTGGCCGCCGCCACTTTGTCGACGGTGCGGAAAACGACTCCCAGCTCGCCGGCTCCGGCACGCTTGACCCGGAGGAGCATGCCGCGTTTATCACCTTCACCATCGACGCGCTGCGCGACCTGCTGGATGAGAACCGTTACTCGCCGTACGTGGTGGTCTTCCAGAACTGGCTCGCGCCCGCCGGCGCCTCCTTCAATCACCTGCACAAGCAGCTGGTGGCTATCGATGAGCGCGGGGTCCAGGCCGAGCTGGAGATCTCCAAGCTGCGGCAGAACGTGAACATGTACAACGAGTGGGGCGTGAACTACGCCAGCTACCACAACCTGGTGGTCGCGGAGAACGAGGACGCGATCGTGGTGGTGGGCATCGGGCACCGCTACCCCACCTTGAGCATCTACTCGAAGTCGCCGGTGTGCGAGCCGTGGCTGCAATCCGAGCGCGAGGTGCGCAACATGTCGAACCTGCTGCACGCCGTGCACGCGGCCACGGGCACGGAGGTCTCCACCAACGAAGAATGGCACTACCAGCCGGTCGACCTGGACCTGCCGATGCCCTGGCGCATCAACATCAAGTGGCGGATCTCCACGCTGGCCGGATTTGAGGGCGGCACGAAGATTTACGTCAATACGCTCTCCCCCTTTGATATCCGCGACCGCGTGGTGTCCAACATGTACCGCCTGCGCGACGAAAGGCGCATTGACCAGGACATCCGCATTGCCACGGAGTGCGCGCCGGCGCGCAATACACTGCGCTATAACCCGGCGGTTGGGTAGGCCCCCTTTTGCTCTCCCCGGCCCCGCGACCTGGGCGACGATGGTAGACATGTAGCAACACCGAAGTAACCATCGAACGCGCGGGGAGCCCGCGCGGAGGAGTGACCTTGAGCGACACGAGCACGATCGCGTCCATCATCGAATCCTATGAGATCGATCCGGCCTGGCAGCGCCGGCTCTACGAGCTGCTGCACGCTAACCCGGAGCTCTCCCTCCAGGAGGAGGAGACCCACCAGCGCCTGCTGCTGGAGCTGAGCTACCTCGACTGCGAGGTCGTCGCCCCGATTGGTAAGTACGGCATCTGCGCCATCTTCCGCAACGGCGAGGGCCGAACCGTGCTGCACCGCGCGGACTTTGACGGCCTGCCGGTCACCGAGCAGACCGGCGTGCCGTACGCCTCGCACAAGAAGGTCACCACCAAGGACGGGGAGGTCGTCGGCACGATGCACGCCTGCGGCCACGACATTCACACCGCAGCGCTGGTCGGCATGTGCCACCACTTAGACAACACGCGCGACAAGTGGTCTGGCACATTCATTGCCCTATTCCAGCCGGGCGAGGAGATCGGCGCGGGTGCCGAGGCGATGGTGGACGACGGCCTGGTGGACAAGATCCCCTTCCCCGAGGTCTGCTTCGGCCAGCACGTCATGCCGGGCCGCGCGGGCCAGGTGATGTCCAAGGCCGGCCCGCAGTTCGCGGCCTGTGATTCCATCCGCATCCGGATCCCCGGCCGCAGCGCGCACGGCTCCATGCCGCACAACGCGATCGACCCCACCTACACAGCGGCGATGATCATCGCCCGCATGCAGGCTGTGGTAGGCCGCGAGGTCGACCCGAACGACTTCGCGGTAATCACCGTGGCCAGCATGCACGCAGGTACCACCAACAACATCATCCCGGGGCATGCAGAGCTGGTGCTCAACTGCCGCTTCTACAGCGAGCGCACCAAGGCGCGCGTCTACGCCTCCATCGAGCGCGTCGTCCACGCCGAGGTACTGGCATCCGGTTCCACGGAGGCACCGACGATTGAGTACTTCGCCCACGGCGAGCTGATGAGCAACGACGCGATCGTCTACAACAAGGTCCGCGCCACTTTCGACGACGTCTTCGGCACCGAGAGCGTCAACGCCGCACGCAAGACCGTCTCGGAGGACTTCCCCGTCCTGCCGCAGGCCTTCGGCGTGCCCTACTTCTTCTGGCTCATCGGCTGCACCCCGCAGGAGCAGTGGGATAAAGCAGTCGCCGCCGACCGCGTGGAGCAGGACGTACCGGTTAACCACATGTCTACCTTCCTGCCCGAATACGAACCCACCATCAAGGCGGCTACGAACGCAGGTCTCGCTGCAGTGCTGACGTACTTGGCAAAGACGGAAGACGCAGAGTGTGACGTCGACGGGGACGAGGACGCCGAGGATCCGGCCGAAGCGGCACGCGCAGATATTGGCGAGCTGGGTCTGCCGGAGGCAGAGGCCCGCTGAGCTGCGGGCTCTGTGTACGGGGCGGCGCGGTCGCGGGTCAGTCTGTAGGCTCGAAAAGCAGTGACGTGCATACCGCACGTAGCAGCCAATTGAAGGTGGAATGAGGTTATTTTCAGGATGAATACCCCCGCACACGCCCCCGCGCTCAACGAAGCGCTCGCCGGACACGTCCGCGCGTTCGGCGGCCGCACCCCGGAAAACGCCACGAACAAGAAGTTTTGGACCGGTCTTTCTGCGGCCGTGATGGAACAGCTCGCCGATAACTGGGACGCCACCCGCAGCGCATACGCGGGCACCCGCCAGGCGGCGTACTTCTCCGCCGAGTTCCTGCAGGGCCGTGCGCTGCTGAACAACCTGACCAATCTGGGTCTGGTCGACGAGGCCAAGGCCGCAGCGAAGGCCAACGGGCACGAGCTGTCGGATGTCCTCGAGGCTGAGCACGACGCAGCGCTGGGCAACGGTGGCCTGGGGCGCCTGGCCGCCTGCTTCCTCGACTCGGCTGTCACGCAGGACTACCCCCTGACCGGCTACGGCCTGCTGTACCGCTACGGCCTATTCCGCCAGGAGTTCGTCGACGGTTTCCAGAAGGAGCACCCGGACGCTTGGAAGGAGTCCTTCTACCCCTTCATCGTGCGCCACGGCTCGCAGCAGCGCATCGTGAAGTTCGACGACATGCACGTGCGTGCCATCCCCCACGACATGCCGATCACCGGCTACGGCACCGACAACGTCGGCACCCTGCGCCTGTGGGATGCCTCCCCGATGCACGAGTTTGACTACGACGCGTTTAACCACCAGCGCTTCACCGACGCGATCCTGGAGCGCGAGGCAGTCCACGACATCACGCGCGTGCTCTACCCCAACGATTCCAGCTACGCCGGCAAGCTCTTGCGCGTGCGCCAGCAGTACTTCTTCGTCTCCGCTTCCCTGCAGGAGCTGGTGGAAAACTACATCGAGCACCACGGCGAAGACCTGAGCAAGTTCCACGAGTACAACTCGATCCAGCTCAACGACACCCACCCGGTGCTCGGCATCCCGGAGCTCATGCGCCTGCTCATGGACGAGCACGGCATGGGCTGGGACGAAGCCTGGGAGGTCACCTCCAAGACCTTTGCCTACACCAACCACACTGTGCTGCAGGAGGCGCTGGAGACCTGGGAAGAGTCCATCTTCAAGCAGCTGTTCTGGCGCATTTGGGAGATCGTGCAGGAGATCGACCGCCGCTACCGCCTCGACATGGAAGCCCGCGGGATTGCCCCGGAGACCGCGCACCACTACTCGCCGGTGCACGACGGTGCGATCCACATGGCGTGGATCGCCTGCTACGCCGCGTACTCCGTCAACGGTGTGGCCGCGCTGCACACCGAGATTCTCAAGCGCGACACGCTGAACTACTGGTACGAGATGTACCCGGAGCGCTTCAACAACAAGACCAACGGTGTGACCCCGCGCCGCTGGCTGCGCATGTGCAACCCGCGTCTGTCCGAACTGCTCGACCGCCTCGCTGGTAGCGACGAGTGGGTCACCGACCTGTCCAAGCTGCGCGAGCTGCGCCACTTCGCCGAAGACCCGGAGGTGCTGCGCGAGCTGCGCGAGATCAAAGCTGCCAACAAGCGTGACTTCGCCGAGTGGATCGCCGATCGCCAGGGTGAGGAGATCGACCCGGATTCGGTCTTTGACACCCAGATCAAGCGCCTGCACGAGTACAAGCGCCAGCTGATGAACGCCCTGTATACCCTGGACCTGTACTTCCGTATCACCCAGGACGGCGAGCGTGACGTACCGAAGCGCACCTTCATCTTCGGCGCGAAGGCGGCCCCGGGCTACACGATGGCCAAGGGCATCATCAAGCTGATCAACGCGATCGGCCAGCTGGTCAACAACGACCCGGTCGCCTCGCAGTACCTGCACGTGGTCTTCGTGGAGAACTACAACGTCTCCCCCGCCGAGCAGATCATCCCGGCCACCGATGTCTCCGAGCAGATCTCCACCGCTGGTAAGGAGGCCTCGGGCACGTCGAACATGAAGTTCATGATGAACGGCGCACTGACCCTGGGCACCATGGACGGCGCGAACGTGGAGATCGTCGATGCCGTCGGCGAGGACAACGCCTACATCTTCGGCGCCCGCGAGGAGGAGCTGCCTGAGCTCAAGCGCAGCTACGACCCGAAGGCTATCGCCGCGGAGACCCCCGGTTTGATGCGCGTGCTCGATGCGCTTGTCGACGGCACGTTGGAGGACAACGGCAGCGGCGCCTTCCACGACATCCGCGCCTCCCTGCTCGACGGCTTCGGCTTCGACGACCCGGACGTCTACTACGTCCTCGGCGACTACGCGGACTTCCGCGCCACACGTGACCGCATGGCCGAGGAGTACTACGCGGACCCGGACCACTGGGCGAAGATGTGCTGGATCAACATCTGCGAGTCCGGCCGCTTCTCCTCCGACCGCACCATCCGCGACTACGCGGAAGAGGTCTGGAAGCTCGACCCGACCCCGATCGACTAGCCCGGATGGGCCGAGGCTGAGCGGAGCCGCCCCGGCAGTACAATCAACGGCGCTATGATCTTGCTGCTGGATAACCGCGACTCCTACACCTTCAACCTGGCCCACCTCGTCGCCGAGGCCACCGGTGTCTCACCGCTCGTGGTGGCCTGCGACGACCCGGCAGCAGACGCACTCCCCGCACGCATCCGTGCCGGGGAGTTTTCCCATATCCTCATCTCCCCTGGCCCCGGCACGCCCGAGCGCGAGGAGGACTTCGGCGCCTCCCGGCGCGTGATTTCCGCCGCCGCCGACGCTGGCATTCCGCTGCTCGGCGTGTGCCTGGGACACCAGGGGCTCGCGATGCTCGCCGGTGCGGACGTGACCCGCGCGCCAGAGCCACGCCATGGTTTCGTCTCCACGATCACCCACTCCGGCGAGGGCATCTTCGCCGGCATCCCGCAGGGCTTCGACGTGGTGCGCTACCACTCCCTGCATGTAGACGAGGCGGTCGAAGGGTTCACGGTACACGCCCGCAGCGAGGACGGTGTGATCCAAGCGCTCAAGGTCGACGGCTTGGACCACTGGGGCGTGCAATTTCACCCCGAATCCGTGCTCACCCAGCACGGCACGGAACTGATCCGCAACTTCATCGGCGGGTGGCGGCTCATCCACCGCGAGGTGCCCGGCGCGCTCGACTGCCCGCGCGTCTTCAACGCGATTACACGCGAAGGCAACGATGCGTTCTTCCTCGACTCCGCTGACACCCGCGGCCAATTTTCCATCCTTGGCGATACCGCAGGCGAGCTGTCGCGGACGTTCCGCTACTCGCTCGGGGATGATCCAGACATCCTCGCCAGCCTCGAGGCGGAACTTTCCGCGCCGATTTACGACGCCCCCGACCTGCCCTTTACCGGCGGGCTGATCGGCTACCTCGGCTACGAGTGCGCGCAGCTAACCCTGCCACTCACGCTGCGGCACCGCTCGCCGTATCCGGACGCCTACTTCGTGCGCCCGCAGTCGTTCATTGTCTACGACCACAAGGCCGAAGTCGCCCACCTGTGCGCGCTGAACGGCGAGGGCGCGAACGCACTCCTTGATCGCCTCGAACGGGCGCTTGCGGGTGCGGATGGTGGGCAGGAAGCGCAGCTAAGCGAAGGCACTTGGGCCAATCCGGACTACCTCGGGGCCATCGAAAACGCGCAGGACGAGCTGCGCGCGGGCGAAAGCTACGAGGTGTGCCTGACAGACACCTACACCGCCGAGACTTCAGGCGATATCTATAGTGAGCTGCGCGAACACAACCCCGCGCCGTATGCCGCGCACCTGCTTTTTGAAGGCGTGGAGGTTGCCAGTGCCTCGCCCGAGCGCTTCCTCACCGTGCGCGGACGCGACGTGGAGGCGAAACCGATCAAGGGCACCATCGCCGCCGACGAAGACCCGGCCCTGCTCACCCGAGACGCCAAGACCCGCGCCGAAAACCTCATGATCGTTGACCTGCTTCGCAACGACCTCTCGCGCGTCTGCGAACCGGACACCGTGCGCGTGCCGAGGCTCATGCAGGTGGAAAGCTACGCAACCGTCCACCAGCTCGTCTCCACCATTACCGGGCGGCTTTGCGAGGGGCGCACGGCCGTCGACGCGATGCGCGCGGCCTTCCCGCCGGGCTCGATGACGGGCGCTCCGAAGCTGCGCACCTGCGAGATCATCGACCGGCTCGAGTGCGCCCCACGCGGGGTGTACTCCGGCGCGCTCGGCTATTTCGGCTTCGACGGGCAGGCCGACCTGTCGGTAGTCATCCGCACCGCGGTGCGCACGGGCAACACCCTGACCGTGGGCGCGGGCGGCGCGATCGTGCTCGATTCCGACGCGCACGCCGAGCTTGCCGAACGCAACCTCAAAGTCCAGTCGGTGCTGGGAGCATGGGATGCGTAGGTACGCCTGGCACGGCTCGTTCGTCGAGCGCGACTTTGCTGACGGCCCGCTCGAGGTCGTCGACTCCTGGCGGCACTCCTCCGGACGCGCGCACGGCTTGGAGGCACACCTCGCCCGCTTTGTCCGCACCGCCGGCCCGCTGCCCGCAGGGTTCGTCGACGCCATGCTGCCACTGCTCGCGGAAGGCGAACTGTTTCCTCGTATCGCGCTGTCTGCAGGCCTGTTGCTTCTCGACGTCCGCCCCGCTCCTCCCGCGCGCCCGACCACTTCACTGACGTATGCGTCTGGCCCGGACCCGCGCACACGGCCCGAGGTCAAAGGCCCGGACTTCGCCGCCTTTCGTTCCTACCGCGACAGCTACCAGGTCGCCGGTACGGACGACACCGTAATCGTGGATGCGCAAGGCGCGATGCTCGAGACCACCACGGGCGCGCTGGTGATGTGGAACGGTACAACCCTGTGTATCCCCGACGGGGTGAAGCTGCCCAGTATCACGCTGCACCAGGTGACCACGCGGGCGCAGCAGCTGGGACTGCGAGTAGAACGCCGCCGGTTGTTTCCCGAACTCGCCAACGATCACCCCCTCTGGTTCCTCAATTCCCTGCACGGCATCAGCCCGGTCAGCGAGCTACGGGACAGCGAGCGCGTGCTCACTCCCCCGCCGCACCCGGACGTCGACGCGTGGCGCGCCTGGTGGTGGGACGGTTTCCAGCCGGTGTAGCGGTACCGCTGGGTGCTATCCATACGCGGCTTCCAAACGGAGCTAGCTCCATTTAGACCAACCCCGCCCGCAAAATCCCAGGTCGCGGAAAACCGCCAACCTCAAATGGAGCTAGCTCCATTTAGACCAACCCCGCCTGCAAAACCCCAGGTCGCGAAAAACCGCGCACCCCAAACGGAGCTAGCTCCATTTAGACCAACCCCGCCACCAAAACCCCAGGTCTGTCATGTCTAAGGGCTTTTTGGACAAGGAGTCCAACGACTTTTTGGACGGGATG
>OJLY01000423.1_pt1 | contig 26672 bp, 20 predicted proteins | sample 1597031 | NCBI WGS metagenome assembly OJLY01 (sample SAMEA3904673, study PRJEB24821) | metagenome | biome: Builtin; feature: hospital; material: surface | place: USA | collected 2013-06-03
TGGGCTCATAACCCAGAGGTCGTAGGTTCGAATCCTGCCCCCGCTACCAACTTCCGACCCCTACCAGGGAATATCCTGGTAGGGGTCTTCTTCATTTTGTACTGAAATCGCCACTTGGTGCACTAGATGGTGCACTGGGCTCAAAATCCTGCACCATGCAAGACTGTGGCACGTCAACAAAACGGCGCATGTTTTTCGGATCTTCTACTACGAACGTCTCTAGAAAACACCGACACTCCGCTAAGATTGTCTTTGAGCGCGAGTTACCGGGATGCCCGTTTATGGGGCACGGGTCTCGCGGCCTAAACGACAAAACGTGTTGTTTTCCGGCGTGTCGAGTTAAACGACAGATTGTGTTGGTGGGGGTTGGGGTTTAGCGTATGTGACCTTTGCGTATTCCCATAGAGTGGTTGTAGGCAGTGTCGATGGCGCTGTCGTAGGTTGCTGGTCGGCCGTCTTCGTGGCCGCTGGTGGCTTGTGTTTCCTGGTTGGCTAGGGTTTGTGCTTTGGCGAGTGCGTCCTGGCCCCAGTTTTGCTGCCTGGCGATCTCTACAGGGTCGCCAGGTAGCTGCGTGTGGAGGTATAACCACCAGTCGCAGGCGATGCGCTGTTGTTCATCGCGCAGTCCGCGGTGGGTGTGCATAAGTTGCTTAATTTGTGAGTTCACCCCGCCTTCTAGCTTGTTGGTCGTGCGTTCAAACCGTTGGCCTTCTTCGGCTTCGGTGAGATAGGCAAAGAGGTGTCCTTGTTGGCTCATTTTCTTTAGCTGCAGGTAGATTCCGCGGTGGGTGTAGTGGGTGTACCACCACTTTTTGTTCCGGCGCTTGGACTTTGGAATCTGGTCGAAAGGGACGTCTTTGACGTAGGTTTTGGCTTTGAGCTCGGTGCTAAATACGGTGCCGAACTGCTGTAGCTTCACTGTCCATTCGGCTGCGTCATCCAGGTTGTCAACGGCGAGTAATTCAAAGGAAAGCCGTTGTAATGCTTTACCCATCGGCGAAGTGGGGTGAAGGCCGGTGGCGCGTTGGATATTGCGCTTGACGTGGACAATGCAGCGTTGAACCGGGGTATCTGGCCACAGGTGGTGTAGTGCTTTAAGGCCGCCGGCATCCCCATCGCAGGTCACCAATTGTGGTGGGGCTAGTGGGTCGAGCAGGCGCGTGTAGGACCAGGAGGATTCTTTTGTGCACCAGAACCAATTGATGACATGGCTGGAGTCGGCAGCTACAACAAGGCACTTGGTGTTGAAGTAGGTGCCGTCGATGAAGATTTGGTCGTAGATTCGCTGCTTATCAACGCTTTGGGGAGGTTGGATAAGCCAGAACGGTTTAAAGCGTCGTTGCAGAGTTCGCGTTGAAACACCGCAGGTTTTAGCTGTTTCTTTCAGGCTGTTGCTGGATGTGAGCCAAGAAATGAAAAGGCGGAACCATTTGGCGTGCACGGCATCGTTATTCACGCGGGTGAAGGTGGCCTTGCAGGTGCGGCATCGCCATCGTTGGCGCCCAGCACTCGTTGTTCCGTGTTTCGTGCATTCCCCGCCGCAGACGGGGCATCGAGGATGATTTTTACTCATCCCCTCATCGTGAACCTAGGTGCCTAGCACACCGGCATTCCTTTGGCGGTATTTCATGGTCGAAGCTGGAATATCCCTCTGGATAAGTGAAATAGTCCTAATATCAGCACGCCAGACCGGCTAACCGTACAACCTCCCCAACACATCCTGTCGTTTAGGCCTTTGCTGCGGGCCTTTTTCGTTGTTACGCCAGCATTCCCGTAAATAGCGCCACGGCAACCAAGATGGCGGAGAAAATCCACGCAATTGGGAAAGCCAGCTTGAGGTATTTACCCATCTGACCTTCCGCAAGCCCCAGCGCCAACCACAATGCAGGAGAGAAGGGCGAAACAAAGGTGCCCACCACGTTGCCGATAATGAGCGCGCAAGCCGCACCCATGCCGCTGACCCCAAAGCTTTCAACAGTTCCTTGAACAATTGGAAGCACTGAGAAGTAATAAGCATCCGTCGAGGTCAACAAATCAAGCGGCACACCGAAGAAGCCCACAATCACATGGAGGTGCGGTGCGACGCCCTCTGGTAAGACGTTTACTAGTGTCAGCGCGATTTCCTCAAGCATTTTGGTTTCATTGAGGACACCCAAGAACATCGCGGCTGCAAGGATAACGCCTGCCATGGCCAAGGCATTGGGCGCATGCCGTCGCAGAGCCTCGCCCTGCTCCATGGGACCGCTGAAATTAATAGCCAGAGTGATGGTCGTGGCTATGAGAAAGGCTGGGGCGGGTGGGACTACGCCCGAGAGCAAGGCCACCAAAACGGCAAGTGCAACGACAATGTTGATCACGGTTACCCAGCGCCCTTCGCGGAAGTGGTAGCCCAATTTATGCTGTTCACGTGCCTGTGCAGCAGCGAATTCATCCGCCAACGCATTCACGTCCACTGCAGTACCACCCGCTAGTTCCCCGCTTTCACGCAAGCCCGCTATGCGTCGCTGTTCCCGCCATCCCAACAACGCAGCCAAGAGGAATACCAACACAATCGCCACGCCTTGAATGGGCAGGAGCTGCACCCAGATGGCATTGGGTTCCTGATCGACCACGGCACCGGCACGGCCCAGCGGGCCGCCCCAAGGAACCATGTTCATGACCGAGGCAGCCATCGCCACAATGGTAATGAGCACGTAGCGCGACATGTTTAGCGCACGGTAGAGCGGCAAGAGGGCCGGGATGGTGATGAGGAAGGTAGTAGAACCCGATCCATCAAGGTGCGCTACTACACCAATCGCCGCAGTGCCCAGCGTTACGGCCATGATCCTTCCCCGGGTGGCCCTGATGAGCGTACGAATGACTGGAGTAAATAGGCCAACGTCTTGCAAAATGCCGAAGAAGATAATGGCGAAGATAAACATCACCACGACGTTGACAACGGAATTTAAGCCCTCGCTGAAAAAGTCAGATATTTCACCTAGACCAAATCCACATATTAAGGCACCAACTACGGGTACCAGGGTCATGGGGATAATGGGATTTACTCGGCCGCGGATCAAAATTCCCACCGTCACGAAAATGATGATGAGGCCCATGGCCGTGAGCCCGAGCGAGGTCTGCATAGTGCTCCTTAATAAGTCGACAACTCGCCATGTCCTACGCTACGAAAGTAGGCGAGTGTGACTCAGATTAAACCCCAACTATCGACAGTGCTACCACTACCCCCAAAGTCCACACTGGATTAAATTGAATTTCCTATAGATAATCGTCACCGCGAAGCAGTTCGCACGGCTTGAGAAAATCCCCACCCCAGCAAAAGCATTCAAGGAATTGCACGGATTTTTCCGCGAAAAATTGCAGCTAGACACCCCACATATGGGAAACGACGCGGTGCCCCTACAGCGCCGCGTCGTCCCTATTCCCTATCACTCACAACGGATTGGAGAAACCGTTCGCCTACCCCCTAAGTAGGCTTTGTGAGCAAGACCAACTGTAGCACTCGCACAATGCAAACGGTAGCGCGAATCAAAATTCCCAGTTTCCACCAATATTTCTTTTTCTTAGGTGTGCTTTTTCAGACCTAATGAACCGTAGGTTTGGTTTTTCCTGTGGATGGAACCCACCACTTTGCACTCAGCCCAATGAGAGTGATGGCGAGCAATACCGCAACGCCGGTCCACAAGACGGCCTGTTCGCCTTCGTTACCCGCCGCCGTGACGGCCGCGGTAGTCCAATTCAGCGGCAAAAGATTAGAAACGACCTGCCATACCTTAGAAACACCGGCAATTGCCGCGGATTTCCACAGCCAACCCACCAGCGCGGTCTGGCCTATGCCAAAGAGCGCCGCGAGGATACTGCCGGCAGTAATACCGCATAGCCCGAGTAGGCCGCGGGTGATGGCCGCCATGGACAGCGCGCCCAGAAGGAGCGCCGCGCCGGCCCACACCGCCGCCACAGGGGTAAATCCGGTGGCAAGCACAAAGAGGAGGATTTCGCCGATAGCGACCGCGGCCAGCGTGCCGCCGAAGACCGTCAGCCATGGGCGGAATCCCACTTGCCAGGCCACACCGGCCGCGGCGCCTGCGAGCAGGACCAGGGCCGAGACCAACATCGCCACGATGGGGCTGAGCAGATGTGCCGGGCCGTCGGTCGCGGTATGCGCCGGCGGCAGGGCGCGCTGAATGTCACCCACATTGGTCTGGTTTTGGGCCGCCATGGTGGAAAGCTTGCCGGCGCCGTCGTCAAGCTTGTCCACGCCCTCCTGCGCCTCACCGACGCGCTTGTTCAACTCCGCAATTCCTTCATTGAGCTCCTGCGCACCGGATACGGCCTGGTTCACGCCATCGTGATAGGCATAGCCGTTGACCGCCAACTGATTGGATAGATCGCGCGAGCCGTCCTTAAGCTTCTTAAGCTGGTCGGTCACCGAATTATCCAGGCGGAAATTATTCACCTGCGCACGGAGATCGCCCAGCTGCGAGCGAATTTCCTTCGCTTCCTTGGACTTATTTCCTTCCAGGTCGCGCATCGTGCCATCGATGGCCTGCAGAATCTGCCCTTGCACGGCGCCCAGGCCCACTACCTGGTCCACGGCACCGCCGACACCATTGGCCAGCTCCGTTGCACCGCCACCGAGCGTATTAGTTCCGGACTGCAGCTGATTGAGGCCGGCTACCAGTTCTTGGGAGCCCGTCGCCAGCTTGTCGACGCCCCCTCCGAGCTCATCCGCCCCCTTATTCAGCTCCCCTGTACCGTCGTCAAGCTGCGTGGCGCCCGATTTAAGCATGCTCGCCTGGGCCTGCGCGCGGCTGGCCGCCTCGGCGGCTTCCTTTACCTCTGGCGAGGCGGAATTTTCCCGCGGCGCACCAAACGGCTGCGCGGCACTAGACCAGGTGTGGGCGGGTTCCCACTGCGCAAGGCCCGCCACCGCAGCGCCGATAATGAGCGGCAGGGCGAGCAGGAGGATCAAGAGGACGCTGCGCCACCGGGAAGGGGACGCAGCGTCTGGGGAAGCAAGGCGTGAGGTCATGGTACTGAACCTATCCGTGCAGGTCACTCCCCTGTTGCAGGCGCGCCGAGCACCCCCGCAATAGCAGTTCCTCTACGATATATGGCATGTCCCACAATTATTCCCTGACCCCTTCCCGCTACCTCGCCGCCGCGGCCATCGCGCCGCTGTGTTTCAGCCTTGTTGCCTGCTCCAACGACGCCGATACCTCGGCAGAACCGGAGTTCTCCGACGCCACCGCCGCAAGCTCGTCGGCCGAGGAGACCACGAGCGAGCCCGCTACCTCGGAAGCCGCAGACACCGTCACCGAGACCGCAGCGGCCGAGCCCACTTCTGCGGAGGCAGCTCCCGCTGAGGAGACCGCGGAATCCGGCAACGCGGAAAGCGAAGCCCCGGCCGCCGTACCCGCCGACACCGGCCGCGGCGACTGCTCCCCAGAAGCGCTACAGCCCGCAGCTCCCACCATGACCAATATCCGGGTCAGTAACTGCGATGGCCAATGGGCCCACTTTGGCAAAGACAGCACGGACTGGACTGCCTGGGCACGCTATGAGGGCGGCCAGTGGGTAGCCATTGAATCCATTGGCACGACAACCTCCGGCCTAGCCGTCTCGTGCTACGACGTGGATAGGTGGGCCGCCGAGGGCGCTCCTGCCTTCGTCACGGAAAACATGCGCCGCTGCGACTAGCCGCATAGCAAGAAACCGCCCCCGTACCGCGCAGTAGTTATGCAACTCGGTACGAGGGCGGCGTCGTTAGCGCACAGGCGCTGCCGGGGAAGGGTTACTTCTTCTCGGCGTAGACCTCGCGCACGCGCTGACCCAAGGCTGGGTGCACCTTGGTCCAGTATTCGTAGACGCGCTCCTCGGTCTCCTCGGATACACCGGCCATCGCGTTGGTGATGTTGGTGACTAGGCGCTCCTTGGCGGCATCGTCATAGACGTTCTCGTACAGGTCGCGCGCCTGCACGAAGTCATCGTCCTCGGAGTGGCGAACGTACGGTGCACGCACCAAGTCGCTGCCGTAGGACTCCGGATTGATGTAGAGCTCCGCCGCGGTGGTGGTCTCGAGCTGGGAGCGGTCGTTCACAGCGGCGTCATCAAGCACGCCCGTACCCTTCTCATAGCGGTTGGGCGAGTAGACCGGATCCTCCGGAGCATTGAAGTGGTACTGCATACTGCCCTCGTGCTGGTAGGTATTGACCTCGTCCACGTTCTGCGGCTGGTTGACCGGCAGCTGCTGGTAGTTCGGGCCAATGCGGTAACGCTGCTGGTCAGCGTAAGCAAAGACACGAGCCTGCAGCATCTTATCCGGAGACAGGCCAACGCCGGGCACGATATTGGACGGGTCGAGCGCCACCTGCTCAATCTGCGCGAAGAAGTTGCGCGGGTTGCGGTTGAGGACGAAGTAGCCCACATCGTGCAGCGGGTAGTCCTTCTTGGACCACACCTTGGTCAGGTCGAAGGGGTTAAAGCGGTAATTCTCCGCCTCATCCAGCGGCATGATCTGCACCTTAACGTCCCAGATCGGGTAGTTGCCCTCCTCGATGGCGTTATAAAGATCCTCGCGGTGGCAATCCGGGTTCTGGCCGGCGGTGGTGGTGGCCTCTTCATCGGTGAAGTTCTCCACGCCCTGGCGGGTCTTGAAGTGGTACTTCACCCAGAAGGCCTCGCCTTCCTCATTGACCCACTGGAAGGTGTGGGAGCCGTAGCCATTCTGGTGACGGGTGGACTTCGGAGTGCCGCGGTCACCCATCAGATACGTGACTTGGTGGGCAGACTCTGGGTTGCGGGTCCAGAAGTCCCACTGCATATCGGCATCGCGCAGGCCATTGGTACCCAAGCGCTTCTGGGAGTGGATGAAGTCTGGGAACTTTTGACCATCGCGAACGAAGAAGACCGGGGTGTTATTGCCCACGATGTCGAGGTTGCCCTCCTCAGTGTAGAAACGCAGGGCAAAGCCGTGCACATCGCGCCAGGTATCCGGGGAGCCCTGCTCGCCGGCCACAGTGGAAAAACGGCCCATCATCGGGGTGACGGTGCCCTTCTGGAAGACCTTGGCCTTGGTGTAGGCAGACACATCTTCCGTGATGTGCAGCTCGCCAAAGGCGCCGTGGCCCTTAGCGTGCGGCGTGCGCTCTGGCACGCGCTCGCGGTTGAAGTGCGCGAGCTTTTCAATGAGGTGGATATCATTGAGCGCCACCGGGCCCTGCTGGCCGGCGGTCACCGAGGTGTTCTCGGACGGCACCGGCTGGCCCGAGGGGCGGGTGGTATTTCCCTTGCCAGCGGGGCGCTGGCCCTTATTCAGGATGTCATCAGCGGTGAAATCAGTCATTTATGCCTCCTGGCAATTTGGGGTCAGTTGACTCCAGTGTGGCAAAACTTTGCACGGTTGTCAGGGCTCGCCAAAGAGAGTAAAGGGTGCTGGTAGATTCATTCAGGTGACTCACCACTCCGCAGCAGACGACGCCCGCGTCACCGACCTTGCCCTTCGGGCCGGTCGCGGCGACCGCGCGGCACTGACGGAGTTTATCAAAGCCACCCAGGATGATGTGTGGCGTTTGCTGGCGCACTTGGGCGGGCCCGAGGGGGCTGACGATCTCACCCAGGAGACCTATCTGCGAGTCATCAGCGCCTTGCCGCGGTTTGCGGCGCGGTCCTCCGCGCGCACGTGGCTGCTCTCCTTGGCCCGGCGCGTGTGGGTGGATAATATTCGCCACGATATGGCCCGGCCGCGAAAGTCTGCCACCGAGTACGAAGACGCGATGGGTGCGACGCCGGAAGACTCCGCGGCGTGGAGCGAGTGGATCGATGCCCGCACGCTTATCGACGCCCTCCCGGCCGACCGCCGCGAAGCCCTCATCCTCACCCAGGTACTGGGCTATACCTATGAGGAGGCGGCCAAGATTGCCGGCGTGCGCGTGGGCACCATCCGCTCCCGTGTGGCGCGCGCCCGCAAGGATCTCATCGCGGGGACAGGATAATACCCCCAATTAGCCCCCTGCGATTGCGGAGTTAATTTCACTCCCAAATTGTTACGCTCTGGTTACCTTTCGCCCCACGGGTCCCAAAATTTGGCACTTAGCTGCGCTTTGCGTACTACGGCCGGGGTGAACGAGACCACAGTTGTGGCGATTCTTGCCCGAAATACCTGTCCGATGTGTGGTTTATTAGATGTGAACACACGTGATAAATCGACCGTCGATCCGGGCCCGCGCGATACCAATGCCGGGCCCGGCGCGTGTGAGTAAGAGAGTTTCTCCCTTTCATGTTAAAACGCGCAATCGGAATTTCCATGGCGTTTATCGGCGTCGTCGTGGGCGCAGGCTTCGCCTCCGGCCAGGAGGCCATGCAGTACTTTGTGGCCTTTGGTAACTGGGGCCTGTGGGGTATCGCCCTAGCCGCTGGTTTGATGATGATCACCGGCATCTCCATCCTGCAGCTCGGCTCGTATTTCCAAGCCGAGGAGCACACCGCTGTCTACGACAAGGTCGCATCGCCATTTACCGCCAAGATTTTGGACTGGTCCACCCTGGTGACCTTGTTCGCCATCGGCTTCGTCATGTTTGCCGGCGGTGGTGCGAATATCAATCAGCAGTTCCCGTCCATCCCCGTGTGGGTGGGCGCCACCGCCATGCTGATTTTGGTGCTGCTCGTCGGCCTCATGGATGTCGACCGCGTAACCGCGGTCATCGGTACCATCACCCCATTCATCATCATCTTTGTGGTGATTGCCACCGGCTATACCATCTTGAACGCAGACGTTGATTTCTCTGCCATGAATGACTGGGCGGTCAACAATGTTGATACCTCGCTGCCTAACTGGTGGCTAGCCGCACTGAACTACACCGGCCTGAACGTGATGACGGCAGTATCCATGTCCATCGTTATTGGCGGTAACTTCCTGGATAACCGTGCAGTCGGCATCGGTGGCCTCATTGGCGGCCTGCTCTACCTAATCCTGTTGGCCCTGCTGGTCTTTGCGCTCTTCTTCGAGGCCGAGACCGTCAACGGCCAGGATATGCCGGTGCTAAGCCTGATTACCAGCATCCACCCGGTACTCGGCGTACTGATGACCTTTGTCATTTATGGCATGGTCTTTAATACCGCCATCGGCATGTTCTACGCGCTGGGCAAGCGCTTGACCCGCAATAACCCCAAGCGCTTCTACCCGGTTTATGCCGGCGCCTGCATCATCGGCTTCATCTTGTCCTTCGTGGGCTTCCAGGCCTTGGTCAGCAACGTCTACCCGATCCTGGGCTACCTCGGACTGCTGATGATCGTGGTGATGGTCTTCAACCGCATCAAGAACGGCAGCAAGCTCTCAGATGAGTCCGACCGCCGCATGCGCGCACACGAGCTGGTGTCCCGCCGCTTGGACCCGCGCAAGCGCTTTACCAAGAAGAACGAGCGCGAGCTGCGCAAGCTGGCTGCAGCATCCAATATGGAAACCACCGAGTTTGTCACCAATATCGCAGAAGAGATCCACGAGGAGCTCGAAAATGATGATGATATTGAGTACGACCGCGAGGATCCGGAGCCGTCCGTGACCTACGTGCAGCACACCAAGCCGGAGGTTCCGTCGTCCACTAGCGACCTCGACTTTGGCAAGAAGAGCACTGGTGCCGACTCCGGCACTGGCACCGCCAAGCCGGTTTCTGAGGACTAGCCCCCTCGTCCACGGCTGATAGGCCAAAAGCTCGGCGCCCTCCTTCCCTTGCTATTAGGAAAGGAGGGCGCCGAGCTTTGTAATGCGACAGGCGGCGAAGTAGCGCTGTGCTAGACGAGCAGCTCTGCAATCTGGATGGTGTTGAGAGCAGCGCCCTTGCGCAGGTTATCGCCGGCGACAACGAGCACGAGGCCCTTGTTATCGTCCACCGTCTGGTCCTGGCGGATGCGGCCGACCAAGGACTCGTCGATGCCGGTGGCGGCGAGCGGAGTGGGGACGTCGGCAAGCGTAACGCCCGGAGCGCCACCCAACAGCTCGGTGGCCTGCTCTGGGGTGATGGGCTTATCGAACTCGGCGTGAATGGTCAGAGTGTGGCCGGTGAAGACCGGGATGCGCACGCAGGTGCCCGCGACCTTCAGCACCGGAATATCCAGGATCTTGCGGGATTCGTTGCGCAGCTTTTGTTCCTCATCGGTTTCCAGGGAGCCGTCATCGACGAGGTTGCCGGCCATCGGCAGGGCGTTATAGGCGATAGGTGCCACGTACGGGCCAAAGTCTTCGTCATTAAGCGCGGAACCATCGTGAACCAAGCCCACATTGTGCTCGCCAACGGAATAGACCTGTGCGGCCAGCGCCTGCACGCCAGCCAAACCGGAGCCGGACACCGCCTGGTAGGAGGACACGTGGAGCTTATTCAGGCCAGCGGCATCGTGGAGGACCTTCAGCACCGGCATGGCCGCCATGGTGGTGCAGTTCGGGTTCGCGATGATGCCCTTCGGGGTGTTCTTGGCTGCCTCGGGGTTGACCTCGGAAACGATGAGGGGAACCTCTGGGTCCTTGCGATAAGCCGAGGAATTATCCACCACGGTCGCGCCGGCCGCGGCGAATACCGGGGCCCACTGCTTAGAGGTGGAGCCGCCGGCGGAGAACAAGGCAATATCGACGTCGGCAACGGATTGCTCGGTGACCTCAGCGAGGTCTTCTACGGTAATCTGCTCGCCGCGAAAATCCAGCTCGGTGCCGGCGGAGCGAGACGAGGCGAAAAAGCGCACCTTATCCGCCGGGAAATTGCGTTCTTCCAAGATGGAGCGCATAACGCGGCCGACCTGGCCGGTAGCGCCTACGACTGCAACAGTGGTCATGACTTAAAAATCCTCTGTAGTTGCTTTTTGGGTATTTAACGTCCGGTTCCAGCATAAACCGTGGCTTCTTCTTCGCCACCGAGCTGGAACTTATCGTGCAGCGCACGAGCGGCCTTGTCTAGGTCAGCCTCGCGGGTGAGCACGGAGATGCGGATTTCGGAGGTGGAGATGAGCTCCATATTGACGTCGACGTCGCGCAGGGCCTCGGTGAACTCGGCGGTCACGCCTGGGTGGGACTTCATGCCGGCGCCAACGAGGGAGACCTTGCCCACCTGGTCGTCGTAAAGCACATTGGCCCAGCCGCCCTCGGACTTCAGCTTGGTCAACAGCTCCATGGCGCGTGGGCCGTCGGCACGCGGGCAGGTGAAGGTGATATCGGTGGTGCCATCCTCCAGGGAGGAGACGTTTTGCAAGACCATGTCGATATTGATCTCTGCATCGGCAATGACGCGGAAGACCTTCGCGGCCTCCCCCGGGCGGTCCGGGATGCCCAGGACAGTGACCTTTGCCTCGGACTTATCGGTTGCTACACCAGTGAGTACTGCTTCTTCCACAGGAATATCCTCCATCGATCCGGTCACTAGGGTGCCGGGGTCATTTGAATAAGACGAGCGAACTCGCAACGGTACATTGAACGCGCGGGCGTACTCCACGCTGCGCAGAACCAAAATCTTGGAACCTACCGCGGCCATCTCCAGCATCTCCTCAAAGGAGAGCTTGTCTAGCTTCTGCGCGTCCGGGACGATGCGCGGGTCTGCGGTATACACGCCATCGACATCGGAGTAAATCTCGCACACGTCCGCATTCAGCGCGGCCGCTAGCGCCACCGCGGTGGTATCGGAACCGCCGCGGCCCAGCGTGGTGACATCGCGCGATTCCTTATTAACTCCCTGGAATCCGGCGACGATGCAGATCTTGCCCTCATCCAGCGCTTCAGTCAGGCGGCCTGGGGTAACGTCCACGATGCGGGCATTGCCGTGGCGCTCGGTGGTAAGCACGCCGGCCTGGGAGCCGGTAAAGGACTGGGCATGGGCACCCAAGGATTCCACGGCCATGGCCACCAGCGCATTGGAGATGCGCTCGCCCGCGGTCAGCAGCATGTCCATTTCGCGCCGTGGTGGCACGGGGTTGACCTGGGCGGCAAGGTCGAGCAGCTCATCGGTGGTATCGCCCATGGCGGAGCACACCACGACGACGTCGTTGCCCTGCTTCTTGGTGGCCACGATGCGCTCCGCAACGGCGCGAATGCGGTCTGCGGATTCGAGGGATGAGCCGCCATATTTTTGCACGATCAGGGCCACGGTAAGGATGCCGCCTTTCGTCTTTCAAGGCACCCTGGCGCGCGCGTCCGCACACCACCAGAAATACCTGTCGGTCACTAGTCAAATACCCATGCTACCCCGCAGGGGTCTAGTCCTCATCATAATTCCTAGACAATGCTTGCTTTTTATTCACACGCCTCAAGGGTAAAGCGCGCCATGCGCCGGCCGCCCCTACGGCGAAAACGCGCGCCCTGCAACGGAGAATATGCATATAACAGGAATCTTTACTACCGTTGAGCGGGTGTTAAGCAACCTCCTCGCCATCTTTTTCGCGCTCGCATCCGCGCTGACGGTTGCTTGGGGCACGGTCATCCGCCACCGCATCGCCCTCGACGCCGATGATTCGGTCATGCGCGCCGCCATGTCTAACCCCTTGTGGTGGGTGGGCACCGCGGCCGCAATTGGCGCCTATGGCCTGCAGGTTATCGCGCTCGGCTTCGGCACCTTGCTGGTTGTCCAGCCCATCTTGGTGCTGTCCTTGATGTTTACCCTGCCGCTATCGGCGTGGTACTCCGGCCGCAAGATGCCCTTCCACGAAGTTTTCTGGTCCATTGCGCTGACCATCGCGGTGGGCATCATGGTCATCTACGGCCGGCCGGTTGCCGGCAATCCCCGCCCCGAATGGAGCGATTGGTGGCCGGCACTCCTCGTAGGCTTGGCCACCCTCGCAATCCTCGGCGCTGCGGCCGCAAAGCTGCCAGATCAGCGCCCCTTGGCATTGGGCACGGCCTGCGGCGTTATCTATGGCTTCGTCGCCCTGCTCTCGAAGGCCGTGGTGGATATTTTCACCCACGAAGGCCTCACCACCCTATTAGCCAGCTGGCAGTTCTACGGCCTCATCGGCCTCGCGCTCACCGGCACGGTGGTACAGCAATATTCCTTCAACGCCGGCCCCCTGGCCCATTCCCTGCCGGCCATGACCATCTTTGAGCCCATCGTGGCTTTCGGCTTGGGATACATGGTTCTGGGAGAGAAATTCCTCATCGATACGGCCGTCGGTTGGGCAATTATGCTCATCGCCCTGACCGTCATGGTGCTGTCCACCATCGTGCTCTCCCGCAGCCCGGTAAGCCAGCGCGGCTAGATGGCCCACTCAAATACGCCGAGCATGTAGGCCGAAAACCACGCGCCAAACAGGGCCCAGGCAAAAACCGCCACGCTTGCCGACGCCCCCTTTTTCACCCACGGCAACAACACGATCACCGCCGGCAGGAGCAGCCGGGGCCGCGAGTGCATAATGCCATCAGAAAGCAGCACATTGGCCATGAGGACGGCGGAAAATAGCCAGGCCGCCAACGGCAGGCGGCGCCACGCCAGCACCAGGCATACCGGGGCGGCGATCATTACGCCGGCGCTGAGCAGGTAGCCGCCATTGGTGGCCCCGGTGAGCGTCTCCCACAGCCACACCACCGTGGCTTTGCCGCCATCAAAGCCGGAATTCCAATGTTCCTTCTGAATGCCAAAGTAGCCGCCGACCTCTTTCAAGTGGCTGCTCGACCACCACAAATAGCCCACCAGCGGCACGACCGAAAACGCCACCGCGGCCCAGGCTCGCCAGTCCTTTCGGGCCCGCAGCAGCACCATAAGCCCAAAGACCGCAACGAGGTCCACCGCGGTAAGGCGCACGAGCCCGGCCACAAAGATATACGCCGCGGCGGCCCACCAGCGCTCGCCCACCAGCGCCACCACCGCCCAGATAGCCAGTGCCCCGAAAAGCGCCTCGGTATACGGCATAGAAAACACGATGGACATCGGCGCGCTGGTGACCACTACGGCGCTGAGTACCTGGGCCCACTTCCCCATGCCCATCTGCGCGGCCAGGGCCATCACACCGGCGGCCAGCGCGATGCTAAAGAGCACGTTGAGCGCGATGGCAGTGCCGGCCTCGCCGGTTCCCAGGATGCCGCTCACCGCACGCACCAGGAAGGGAAAGCCCGGGAAGAAGGCCATGGTCGTCTCATGGACCGGCCCATCCGTTGAGATATCCGCGCCGAAGTACCCGCCGCGGGCGATTTCTACGTAGTGCTTGGCGTCCCACTTATTAAGCAGTCCCCAGAGCTTATCGTCCTGCACTGCGGCCACCGTCGCGAGCATGCCTACGCGCACCGCGGCTCCAATGAGCGCAACGAGCGCGGCAGGCGCCCACAAGGAGCGCAGTAAGGATGGCGAGTTAGGTACGGCATGGCGGGTTGTAGACACGAAAAGCATAGTACCGCACCGCCACCGCGTCTCATTGAATGAAATTTCTTGCCACATAGTGAGAGAGCCTGTAGTGTGACCGATATGACACAGCGGATTGACCTACTCCTTATCTGCCGCGGCGGGATTTCGGCCTAAGTACTGGCCAGCGCCCCGTCGCGGAGTCCGGCTACCCAAGCCCAGCTGGCCGTCTCCCACAGACACCACAGACAAGGAAACCGCACCACCATGTCCCCCACTGACTCTTTTATCAGCGCCCCTCGCGATATCACCACCCCTAACGGACCACGCCGCGAAGGCCAGCCCGCGTGGAATAAGCAGCGCGGCTCCGCCATGCCCCACGAGCGCTACCAGCCCTTCGCCGTCGAGGTGGAAGACATCGACCTGCCGGACCGCACGTGGCCCAGCAAGAAAATCACGCACGCCCCACAGTGGTGCGCGGTGGATCTGCGCGATGGCAACCAGGCGCTGATTGATCCCATGAGCCCAGAGCGCAAGCACCGCATGTTCGACCTGCTGGTCAAGATGGGCTACAAGGAAATCGAGGTCGGCTTCCCGTCCGCCTCCCAAACGGATTTCAGCTTCGTCCGCGAAATCATCGAGGGCAATAAGATTCCCGATGACGTCACCATCCAGGTACTAGTCCAGGCCCGCGAGCACCTGATCCGCCGCACCTTTGAGGCCTGCGAGGGCGCCAAGAACGTCATCGTGCACTTTTATAACTCCACCTCGAAGCTGCAGCGCCGAGTGGTCTTCCGCAAGGACAAGCCCGCCATCAAGAAGCTGGCTACCGACGCCGCCGCACTCATCAAGTCCATCGCCGCGGACTACCCGGATACCACGTGGCGCTGGGAGTACTCCCCCGAATCTTTTACCGGCACCGAGCTGGACTTCGCCCGCGAGGTTTGCGATGAGGTAGTAGAGATCATGGACCCCTCCCCGGATAATCCGATGATCATCAACCTGCCCTCCACCGTGGAGATGATCTCACCCAATGTCTACGCCGATTCCATCGAATGGATGCACCGCAACCTGGCCCGCCGCGAAGACATCGTGCTCTCCCTGCACCCGCACAATGACCGCGGCGAGGGAATCGCCGCCGCCGAGCTGGGCTTTATGGCCGGGGCGGACCGCATCGAGGGCTGCCTGTTTGGCAACGGTGAGCGCACTGGCAACGTCGATCTCATCACCCTGGGCCTGAACATGCTCACCCAGGGCGTGGACCCACAGATTGACTTCTCCGATCTGCCGCAGATCCGCGAGACCGTCGAATACTGCAACCAGCTGCGCGTGCCGGAGCGCCACCCCTATGGCGGCGAGTTGGTCTTTACCGCCTTTTCCGGTTCCCACCAGGACGCCATCAACAAGGGCTTGGATGCGCTGGCGGCCACCATCCGCCCCGGCGCGAACAATACCGAGGTCTCGTGGGAAGAACTGCGCGAGGCTATCTGGGAGGTCCCCTACCTGCCCATCGATCCAAAGGACGTGGGCCGCGACTACCAGGCAGTCATCCGCGTCAACTCCCAGTCCGGCAAGGGCGGCGTTGCCTACATCATGAAGACCGACCACGGCATCAATATGCCGCGCGCCATGCAAGCGGAATTTTCCACCGTGGTGCAAGAAATCACCGACTCCGAGGGCGGCGAGGTCAATTCCAAGAATATGTGGGACATCTTCGCCACCGAATTCCTAGACCGCGAGACCCCGCTGGCCGTGGAGGCCTTCCACATAGACAATTCCCCGGCCGCTGACGGTGACGTCGCCGTGACCGCCACCGTGGCCTTCCGCGGGGAAAAGTCCACCGTCTCCGGCACCGGCAACGGCCCCATTGCGGCGTATGCCAACGCGCTGGAATCCCTGGGCATCGACTTCGAAGTCATGGAATACTCCCAGCAGTCCCGCTCCGCCGGTGACGACGCCGAGGCCGCCTGCTATATCGCCGCCGACGTCAACCAGAGCAAGGTGTGGGGCGCCGGCATCGCCGGCTCCACCACGCGGGCTTCCATTAACGCGATTAACTCCGCCGTCAACCGCGCCCTGGCCTAAGCGCGCTCGCCGGCGCTACACACCAGCGCCGCGCCCCGGCGTGGTAGAAGGGTGGGTATGCCTTCTTCTACCTACCTCATTCCGCACCGCGGCTTGGGCGCCGTGCAGGCCCTACCCATCTATGGTGCGCAGACGAAGGAAAGCCAGGAGTTCACCGTCACCTTGGCGCCCCGCCAGGACGGTGGCCTGGAGGTGCGCACCGACTCCCCCATCGGGCACATCACCAGCGCCGACCGCGCCGAATACCCCGAGATAGATCTACTCTTTCGCGCCGGGCTCACCCCTGCAGCCACAGCCGCGCCGCAGCCCGATGGCTCCCTGTCCCTGCTATTGCCCCGGCCGGGCCTCTGCCTGCCGGCCAATAACCCGCCGGCCGGCCCGTGGACGATGCTGGGCTATGCCCCGCCCATCAACATCACCGAGCTACCTGCGGATCTGGATATTCCCGCCCACGCCCGCATGCACGTATTGGTGACGCTTTCGCCCAGCACCACCGGATCCGGCGCCGATGCCTATTTGGGCCCGCAGTGGGTGGGGCGGCTGGATGGGGTGGACGTCGCTAAGCAGGGCATAACCTTGGCCCATGCCTACCATGCGCCGCGCAGCACCGGCCGCGTGCTCAGCATCTATGCGGGTGCGCCGCTGCCGAATTCAAAGGAAGCCTCGCTTGCCGACGCCACCCCTACCTCCCCCGCCGCCACCGAAACCTTCGAAACCACCAGCTTCCGCGCCGTGAACGTCAATGACGCCGCACCGCGCCGCCGGCAGTGGTGGCCCACCCTCATTGCCCTACTGGTAATTGCAGCGCTTATCGCCGTACTTATTTTTATTCTCTAGAAACTTTTCGGCAGGATAACACCCCGTTCTCGCCGGGTTGGGAAATTGGAAATCGCCCCTAGCGATGCTTAAAATGCGAAGTAACTATTGTTTCGTATGGAAAGGCCCCAATGACTTCGCTGGATTCCGCCACCTACGTGGTCCCTGACCACGGTTTTGGCGTGATCCATAAGCTGCCTATTGCGGATGTTTCGCCGGAGATTTTCAGCGACTTGCTCGAGTCCACCGCCGCGGAAAACGGTTACCTTTCCGCGGAGCTCGGCCCCCGCACCGCCGAGGAAGGCTTCGCGATTCGGATCGGTGACTCCCTTGTGGGCCACCTCAGCGCCGCCGATTCCCAGGCCTACGCCCTCTTTGACTGGATTCTCAGCGCCGGCCTGCACCCACGCGCCACCGCCCATGTGAGCATGACGGATGCCGCTGGGGAAGAATGGCCCACGCTCAACCTGCTGCTGCCGGCGCCGCACCTGTGCATTCCCGCCAATAACCCGCCAGCGCAGCGCTGGACCATGCTGCCCGGCGAGACCACCGCCACGCTGACGGAGTTTTCCAAGGCCGTCACCGCCTTTCCGCACACCGACGAGCACTACCTCGTTTCTTTGCGCACCCGCGGTTTCCTGCGCCGCAATACCGTCGACGTCTATATCAATAGCACCTTCTTGGGCTCCCTTCCCCGGGAGGCCGCCCGCGAGATCGCCCCTGCCGTGCTCGACTGCACCAAGACCGGCCGCCTCGCCATTGCCCACGGTTACTTCCACTACAACGCCGATGACCGCCCCGCGCTCACCGTCTACGCACACAACGCCGCCAATAGGCACCACGCCGGCCTAATTTTGGGTGTCGTCGCCGGTGGCACCGCCGTCATGTCCGCCGCTACCGCAGCCCGCGCTCAGGCCGCATCCACTGTGCCCGGCGGCCCCGCTGCCGGTGCCTCTACCGCCGGCACCTCCGCAACCGGCGGTTTCAGCGTCGCCTCTGCCGCCGGCGCATCCGGTGCCGTGACCTCGAACCTGCTGGCCGCAGCCGGCGTCGCCGTGCTCGTTGGTGGCGGTGCCACCGTGGCCACCAACCTGCTGAGCGACGACGAAGCCCTTTCGGACACCAACGCGCATTCCACCGCGCCCGCTCCGGAAGACAACCATTCCTCCCTCGATTCTTCCCACTTCGACGGCAATGGTCCCAAGCGCCCCGCGCACCCCGCCACGCCGCGCATCCACGACGCCGGCCCCACCAGCGGTACCTCGGCTCAGCCCCCGCTTGCCGACGCCCCCTCTTCTCCAGCACCGCACCACCACACCTCCCCTTCGCAGACCACGAAAAAGACCAGCGCGACGCACTCTCCTCACGCTGACCGTGCCCAGACCCACGCCCCTGCCTCCGACAACCGACGTGGCCACCACAGCGAACCCCGCGACAGCCACCACGGCGACAATTCCCACGCGATTTCTCGCGCCGCCTCCGCCGCCGCTGCTGCCGCCAGTGCCGCAGCCGACAACGTCGACTCGGTCCGAACCTCTGCCCCGGCACCCGCACCGTCTCGGACCACGCCTGCCTCGACGCCATCCTCCAGCTCGGAACCCGCACCCCAGGTAGCGGCCAAGGCGCCGACCGCAACCTCCTCGTCCTCCCAGTCTGCCGAGCCTTCCCAGACCACGAAGTCCACGAAGAGTACGCCATCTGCGGAGCCGTCCTCTGAGGCATCCTCGCCTGCCGAGCCGTCCGATCTGCCGACCTCAAGCACGTCTACCTCGGAAAAGCCAACTTCCAAGAAAACGACGACTGAAACTACCACCGCAGCCGCGACGGAAAAGCAGACCGCAGAGCCTTCCAGCTCCGCCACCAGTTCTGCCACGAGCGAGCCAACGTCTAAGCCGACCCAGGCTGCAGACTCGTCTACGTCTACCTCTACCTCTGCGTCCTCTACGTCCACTTCGGCACAGCCCGAGCCCGAATCTTCAGAGCCTGCGTCCTCGGATTCAAAGCCCTCGGAGTCGACCGCACCTACCACGACGTCTCCGTTGCTGACCTCGGAGTCCGAGCCTGAGCCTAAGCCGGTGCCGGTTACCACCGCGCCAAGCACCACTATCGCAGGTTCCGAGCTCGAGCCGACGCCAGAGCCGGAGACTACTGCTCCTACGACGACGATCCCTGGCTCAGAAATCGACCCCACCCCCGAACCAGAGATCACTGTAGAGCTCGAACCGGAGGTGCCGCTGGTACCGTCCGAGCCGGAAGAGCCGGAAGAACCGGAGAAACCGGCAGAGCCAGCAGAGCCCGCAGAGCCGGAAGCACCGGGGCGACCTGAGGAGCCCGAAGAGCCAACGACTCCGCCGAAGGTCATTGTCGTCGTGGAAAACTAAGCGGCGCGCCCTGTCCCCCTGCACGAAATGCGGGATACTACACTGAGTTTAATGAACAACACACCTGGCTCCTCCCCGCAGCACACGCCGGCGTCGGCCCCAGCGCCGTCGCCCGCGACGGTGGCTTCGCGCCACGCGGCCAGGTCCACAGCGCCCAAACCGGGCACAGAACAGCGACGTACCCGGCCGCGCCGCGCAGTGCGACCGTCCGGCGAACCGGACGCTGCAAAACCCAAGCCAAAACCGAAGCCGCACCCACCTGCCCGTCACGAGCGGCCTGCCACGCCGGAAGCGGCTAACAAGAAGCCGCAGCAGCCGCAGCAGGCCGACTCATCCACCGATGCAGCCGACTACCCCTACGTAGCGCTCACCCTGCAGACCACCGGCATCCATCCCTCCACCGGGCGCATCGTGACTATCGACGCCATTGCTTTCAACGACGCCGGCGAACAAGGCCAGCTCTTCCACGCCGTCCTCAAGCCCGATATCGACGCCGGCCCGCGCCACCTCCACGGGCTGAGCACCACCGATATTGAGCAGGCACCGGCTTTTGGCAAGATCCTTAAATCGCTGGACAAGCTTATCGACGGCCGCACGCTCATCGTCCACGATCTCCCCTATACCTGGGGATTTCTCGTCGCCGAGGCCCGCCGCGCCATGATGGCCGCCGCCCGTCAAAACCGGGCGCGCAACCGTGGCCGCAATAAGGGCCGCCGGCGCCGCCAAAAGGTCGGGCACGTCCCCACGCCGGTTCGCATTATCGATACCTTGGCCACCTCCTACGCGCAGCAGGTGCGGGCGAATGATGTGCGGTTGGGGGGCGTCGCCAAGCAGAGCGGCCTGGACGCCACGCCGCAGGCCTCGGTGGAGCGCGCCGGCCGGCCCGAGCCGGAAACCTCACGCGAGAACACCGAGCTGCTCATCGCGCTCTACCGCCAGCAAAAAGGCGGCACCGTGCGCAGCTATGCGCCGGATGACGTGCGCGCCGATCGCTTCGGCCTGCAACGCTCCCACGTGCGCGTCGACGCCGCCGAGGCCCCCGTCCAGCACCACAATCCCGGCAAATACGAGCCGGGCAAGGAGCTGCGCCGCGGCATGGAAATCGTGGTCGCACCGGAAATCCTCGAGGACCCAGACACCATCATCGCCGCGCTCATGCGCGAGGAGCTCAACTATTCCGAGAAGCTTACCCGCGAGTCCTCGCTGGTCGTCTGCAATGTCACCACGGATCTGGTGGGAAAACCCATGCATGCCCATCGCAAAGGCATCCCGCTGATGTCGGACGCCGCGTTTCTTGACGCCCTCACACGCATCGAAGACGCCGAGCCCGAACCCGAACCCACTAAACCATCGCCGCGGGCCCAACGCTCGTCTCAGAGCAACAAAAAGGGCGGCGGCAAGAACCAGAAGCGCCGTCGGCGCCGCGGCGGCCGCGGTGGTCGTGGCAGAGGCCGCCGAAATTCTGGCGGCTCGGCGGGGAAAAAGAACGACTAGGCCGCCCGCCCGACTACCCTAGGGGACATGAGTTTTAGAGTCCCGGGTGCGCTGAAGAAGTTGCGCACCACCACCGCCACTACCGCCGCGAAGCTGGCCACCACCGCTTCCCGCGCCACCGGCCGTGGCGCCGGCGGAATGATCGGTGGTCTAATCGCCAATGCCATTGACCCTTCCATCATGACCAACCTGGGCGGTGGGCGTCCGGCCGTGCTGGTTACCGGCACCAACGGCAAGTCCACCACCACCCGCATGTTGGCCGCCGCTGTCCGCGCCGAGCACACCGTAGCCACCAACGACGGCGGCGACAACATGGACGCCGGCATCATCTCCGCGCTCATGGCCGGCAAAGATGCCTCCCACCTGGTCCTCGAGGTAGACGAGCTCCACGTGCCCCACGTGGCCGATAACCTCAACCCGCAGGCGCTGGTTCTGCTCAACCTCACCCGCGACCAGTTGGACCGCGTGGGCGAAATCAACAAGATTGAGCGCGCGCTGCGCGGCGCCGTGGAGGCTCACCCGGACATGCTCGTCATCGCCAATTGCGACGACGTGCTCATGACCTCCGTGGCCTATGACGCCAAGAATGTCATTTGGGTCTCGGCCGGTGCCGGCTGGCTCGGCGATTCCGTCACCTGCCCGCGCACCGGCGGGCACGTCGTGCGCACCGAGGATGACTGGTACGCCGTTAAGCCGCTTGCCGACGGCCGCGAATTCCGCCGGCCGCAGCCTACCTGGGGCGTCGATAAGCATGGCATCATCACCCCGACCGCCAAGCGCCCGCTGAACCTGGCGCTGCCCGGCCGCGCAAACCGGGGCAACGCCGCCCAAGCCATCGCCGCGGCCGTGCAGGGCTTCGGTGTGGACCTCGATAAGGCCATTGCGGCCGCCGAAGGCATCGACGACGTCGCCGGCCGCTACTCCACCATCCACTGGAAGGGCCGCGAAATTCGCCTGCTGCTGGCCAAGAACCCGGCCGGCTGGCAAGAAGCCCTGTCCATGGTGGACCGCAGCGCCGATGGCCTGGTCATCGCCACCAACGGCCAGGTGGCCGATGGCATCGACATGTCCTGGCTGTGGGACGTGAAATTCGAAGGCTTCAATGGCTTAAGCGTCAAGGCCGCCGGCGAGCGCGGCACCGACCTGGCCGTGCGCTTGGTCTACGCCGATATCTCCCACGAGCTCATCCCGGACCCGATGGACGCGCTCGCCGCCTGCCCGGAGGGCCGCATCGAGGTCCTCGCCAACTACACCGCCTTCCGCGATTTGAAGAAGGCGCTTTCCAAGGAGGCCACCAATGCTTAATATCGGCCTAGTGCTTCCCGACGTCCTCGGTACCTACGGCGACGACGGCAACGCCCTCGTCCTGCGCCAGCGCGCCCGCATGCGCGGCTTCGAGGCGGAGATTCACCCCATCCGCTTGGGCGAGCCCGTGCCCGAGACGCTGGATATCTACACCCTCGGCGGCGGCGAAGATACCGCGCAGATCCTGGCCGCGGACCACCTGATTTCCGATGGCGGCCTCACCCGCGCCGCTAACGCCGGCCGCCCCGTCTTTGCCATTTGCGCCGGTCTGCAGGTCCTGGGCGAATCCTTCCGCGCCTCCGGCCGCATCGTCGACGGCGTCGGGCTGCTCGACGCCACCACGGCCGGCATGCAGGACCGCGCCATCGGCGAGGTAGCCTCCGAGCCCACCCGCGCCGGTGTCACCGCGGACCTCACCGAGCCGCTGACCGGCTTCGAAAACCACCTAGGCGCCACCATCCTCGGCCCGTCCGCGCAGCCGCTCGGCACGCTCACCCGCGGCAATGGCAATGCCGACCAGGCCGCCACCGCCGATCTGAGCGACGGCTCCGCCCAGCGCACCTACGAAGGCGCCGTCCAAGACAGCGTCATCGCCACCTATATGCACGGCCCGGCGCTGGCCCGAAACCCGCAGCTGGCGGATCTCCTCCTCGCCCAGGCCATGGGCGTGGCCCTCGCGGACCTCGAACCGATTGAGATCCCGGCCGTCGACCGCCTGCGCGTCGAACGTTTCAACGCCTCCGAGCCTCCGCGCTCCCAAAGATAGGCTCAAACCTGTGGATAACTTCGCCCGGCGGCCGCGAAACCCCCGAGTTATCCACAGGCTCAGCCGCTTCCCCTTGTAGGCGCGTGCCCCCGCTCATAGGCTGCGGGGCATGACGTTATTGGAGCAGCTGGGCGACATCGCTAAGCGCGGCGTGGAACTTCTCGAAGAGGCCCACGCCGCCTCCAGCCTGCCCTTACCCGCGGACCAAGCGCGCACCGTGCACCGCACCGCCGCGGCCTTCCTCTCGCCCACCAGCCACTCGCGCTATCAATCCCGCGCCCTGGCCGCCGCGCGCCGCAACCAACACAGCCTGGAAACCCTCGCGCTCATCGCCCGCCGCTCGCGCGGCATTTCTGACCCCACCAAGCGCTGGCAATTCCGCGAGAAGCTATGCGCCACCGCCGGCACCACCGCGCAGGTCTCGCGCGCGGCGACTCGGCTGCTGCGCGAAATCAACCCGCCGCCCGAGCGCGAAGACGGCGGCCGCCGCATCATGCACGGCGAGAAAACTACCCTGAGTTTCACCGGCCCCGCCGCGCAGATGGCCGATATCTGGGCCGCCGCCAAATCCGACCCGCTGGCCTGGCTCACCGGTTCTCGCGCCGCCGCGCCCGCGACCGTGACCACCAATGTCATCATCGAGCTGCCGGATTACCTGAAAATCCTGGCCGGCGACGGCGACGACATCCGCCTCGCCATGACCAACGGCGCGACTATCACCGGCGCCGAACTCGTCCGCCGCACCCTAGCCGGCGCCGGCCTTTTCACGCTCATCCACCCCGAGCGCGGCCCCGTCAACCTCTACCGCACCCGGCAGGCCTCCGCGAAGCAGCGTCGCATGCTCGAGGCCGAAGGCGCCCGCTGTGCCTGGCCCGCTTGCCGACGCCCCGCCTCCGAATGCCAAGCCCACCACCTCATCGAATACTCCCGCGGCGGCCTCACCCACCCCGAAAACATGACGCTGCTGTGCCCGTATCACAACTCCATCAACGGGCTGCCGGGCCGCGGCCGCATGGCCCGCGTCAACGGCCGAATCGCCTGGCTTCCGCCCGCCAGCCGGCACAACGCTACGCCTAGCAGCATGCATAGCGGCCACAGCGGTGTACACAGCAGCGCAGATAACGGGACGGCAAGCAAAGCACACGGGCCGCCAGTGTTCACCGGCCGCGGGCGAACCGGGCCCACGGCCGCCGTCCCCTAGCCCGCGCTTGCGGATTCCCCGCGTTAAATGGTCAGGCGGCCAGAGAGCGCGCGGGACAAGGTGAGCTCGTCCACGAACTCCAGATCGCCTCCGAGCGGCATGCCGGAGGCCAATCTGGTGATCTTCAAATCAGGGAAGTCGCGCAGCAACCGCACCAGGTATGCGGCGGTGGCCTCGCCCTCGGTATTGGGGTCGGTGGCGAGGATGACTTCGTGGATGGTGGGGGTGACGTCGTAAAGCGGGGTTTCAGGGGTGGAATCCGCCAGCTCGCGGTCGGGCAGCACGCCACCCAGGCGCTGCAACAGCGTGGAAATGTTCAAATCGCGCGGGCCCACATTCGCTAGCGGATCCAGCGCGCCACCCAAGACGTGGTAGCGGCCCTCATACTCTCCGGTACGCTCGATGACCTGGATATCCTTCGGCTCTTCCACCACGCATATGGTCGAGGCGTCGCGCTGCGAATTAATACAGATGCGGCAGACATCCTCGCGGGAGATATTGCAGCAGATGCGGCAGAAGGTCACGCCATCGCGCACCGCGCCCAGCGCGTTCTGCAGCCGCTCGATGTCCTCGGGCTCCATGTGCAAAACGTGAAACGCGATGCGCTGCGCCGACTTCGGGCCGATGCCCGGCAGGCGCGAAAACTCGTCGATGAGGTCTTGCAGAGGTCCTTCAAACATCAATTACTCCCAAAATCAGCAAAAGGCCGCGGCCCCAACGCGGGGCAACGGCCTTTTATCGTATCGTGCGGGCTACTGGTTGCCGCCGAAGACATCCTCAAAAGACGGGCCACCCTGGCCGCCCATGCCCTGGGACAGCGGGCCAATCTTCTCCTGTGCCAGGCGGCCGGCCGCAGCGTGGGCCTCCTTGAAGGCGCCCATGACCAGGTCCTGCAGGGTGTCGACGTCCTCTGGGTCCACGACGGACTTATCGATCTGCAGGTCCACGAGCTCGGCGCCGCCGGTCATGGTCACCTTAACCAGGCCGTTGCCTGCCTGGCCCTCGACGTTGGTGGCGAGGATTTCTTCCTGCGCCTTCTGCAGGTCCGCCTGCACCTGCGCGGCCTGCGCGATGAGGTCGTTCATGTCATTTGCCTGCTGCATTGGGTCTTGGTCAGCCATGTCGTTTCCTTTCTAATTCAACTGTAAATTTCGCTACCGCCCGAGTGTACCGTGCTTGCCGGTTAGGCACGCCGTGCGCCCAGCTCGCGCTCCAGCAGCTCCATAGCTACCTCGGTAGCGCTGCGATGATCCATCTCGCCGGTCGACTGCGCGGCCTCCATCATGTCCCGCTCCTCGTCGTCGCGGGTGTAGGCCGGCGGCTCCTCGGGTGGAGCGCCAAATTCCGGCTCAGGCTCGGGCGGAAGCGGCACGCCATTGCTGAACTGCGATTCATCGCGTTGCTTGGCCGCCTGCGTCGCCCGTGCGATGCGCGAGCGCCACCCGGGCGCACTTTCCGGCTTACTCTCCGCCTCCTGGTCGTCGGCAGGCTCGCGCGCCGGCTGATTCGGCGTCCACGCTTCCTTGCGCTGCGGTGGCCGCGGGGCATCGAAACCGGCGGTCTTCGGGTCGGTGCCCACCACGCAGTTCACGGCCACATCGCGCTGGAACTCCTCCTTGAGCACCTCCACGATGACGGCGTTATTGGCGGGCGCGTTGATGCGCTCGGCCAGCGCACCGGTGGTGTGTCCCAGCGTCAGGGTGCCATCGCGGAAGCCAAGCACGCGGGCTTCGGCCAGCATGATTTCGGCTACCTTATTCCGCTTTCCGACGCTCCCCCTCAACGCCACCCATTTCTCCCTCACGGCCTCTGCGAAGTCACCCGCCGGCTCCTCCGCCGCCTGCGTGTGCGGGGCAGGTTCCGGTGCGGGCTGCGCCGCGGCTTCCGGCGCTGTTTCCTCCGCGCGGGCCGGCACGGGCTTCTCCAGTGGCTCGCGATGCTCTTCCTGGGCCGGCCTTGAGTGCGGCGCCTCGCTCTGTGCTGACTGCGCCGGCTGCGCCGATTGCTGCTCGGGCACCTCTGCCTGCGGGATTTGCCGCTCACGCTGCCACGGGTCCCCAGCCTCTTGCTGCTGCGGTTGCGGCTGCGACTCTTGGTCCTGAGGCTTCTGCGTGCGTTGCGGCTCGGCGGCGGCCGGCTGCTCGGGTTGCGCCTGCGGCTGCGCATCCGGTTGCGATTCCGGTTGGGACGGGGCCTGCGGCTGCGGCTGAGCGGCCGGTGCAGAGGTTGGAGCAGAAGACGGGGCAGAAGCCTGCTGCTCCTGGGACTTGGCGCGGCGGCGCGCGATGATGGCACTGTCTCTTATACACATCTCCGAGCCCACG
>OJLY01000424.1_pt1 | contig 26639 bp, 30 predicted proteins | sample 1597031 | NCBI WGS metagenome assembly OJLY01 (sample SAMEA3904673, study PRJEB24821) | metagenome | biome: Builtin; feature: hospital; material: surface | place: USA | collected 2013-06-03
AGCACGGCTTGTCGTGCTAGGCGGCGCGGCTAAATTATTTGGCTTTTGTCTCAAAGCTGGTTCGAACTTGGGCGTAAAATCTCACCAAATCGGAACTCCTCCTTCGCGATTTGTTTGCGCTGCGCGATCGTTTCAAGGCGCTCGGTATGGTTATTAAAAATGGCGAGGTGTATTTGCCGGATTTGGAGGAGCGTGATGTTTAATTTGCGAAAATCAAACTCAAAACTCTACGACCAAAACACTTTTGACGACCAGCTTATGCGCGACCTACAAAAAGCTCGAAGAAGCGTCATCATCGAAAGCCCGTTTCTTAGAACAGCCCGAGTTGAAAAATTTACCCCAATATTTCATCATCTCAAAAAGCGCAGCGTGGAAATATTACTTAACACCAAACCACCCGAAGAGCATGACAGGATATATCGACTACAAGCCCAAGAGTCTCTAAGTTTACTACAATCAGCAGGCGTCGAAGTTCTTTTTACGGTCAAACATCACCGCAAATTAGCCATCATCGACAGAGAAATTATTTACGAAGGCAGCCTAAATATCCTCTCATATCGCGATAGTTGTGAGATAATGAGGAGGACGACATCTGTACTCGAAACGGAAATGTTGGTAGATTTTATCGGCTTAAATAAATTTATGGAGGTGAAATAATTATGAACGACGAGGACACGATCAAAAATCTTCATCTGTACGAAGACGAAGAAACAATTCAGAAAACGATCCGCTACCTGGAGCTTCACGACCCGGACAATGCCAATCGCGAATATGCAGTCGGATTTCTGAAATTCATGCAGCGATTTGCGCATGTTGCGAGCAAGAGTGAGGGGTTTGATTTTGAGGGGTCTCTAGAGAAACATAAGACAAAACGCAAGGGCGATTAATAACGCAACTCTAATTTAGCTAGCGATATATTCTATAGCGTTTTGTTTTCAAAGCACTAATCGTAGACTCTATTTGACTGAAGGCACCTAGATAGTCGCTTTCGGATAGTTGCGCCCCCTTCTGAAACTTATCAGTTAAAGCTGGGTATACGTCCTTGCTGAATGGTAGCTGTATCTTCTCTTTAAAGTCGACTAGTAGAGTACCTGATTCACTTGATATAGTATCCATTCTATTTTGTATTTTACGTATTAGCCTGCGTAGCTGTTTTACGTTTTCTTCGTCTATGCTATCTTTTGTGTATGTTTCACTATAGAGACTGTCGACAGCCTCTAGTAACTTAATGATTTCCTCGATCTCTCCACAAACCATTGCTTCATAGCTTCGTTGATTATTTAATTCTCTATCTATAATAAAAGGTGTTACGGAGACTGATATCGCTAACGCCAACAGAGCAACTACAGACCCTAAGTCTACTTGTGTATTGATAGACATGAGCTTATGGTTAGATAAAAAGTGGTATCCTATAGCTCCTATGAGGATCCACACAGCCGCTAAAGAGACGTGCTTAATTGTTGATGTCGATGCCTTCATCAATATAACCCCAGAATCTCTCTACTAAGCCAGGCTCATCATTGCTTTTGATTTCTATTTTTTCTCGTACGTCTAGCTCATTCCGGCTACACTGTCGCGATATTTTAACTGCAAGCTCTGATAGAAATGAAGATGCATACCCCCAGGTGTCATCAAAATCAATAAGTATAGGTTTATTGTCATTGAGGTGCTGCTTAATGTACTTATCAAAAAACTCCTCAGCCGAGCCGTCACCATCTTTCTTATATCTGGCGCCCGGTAAAGTTGTAAAGTCGCTAACACGTATTGTTACCATATTACTGAATACAAGCCTCCCAATAATATATTGTGGCTGGCAGGTTTTCAGATGAATCCTTCTCGACACTACCAAGATTAACCAGGTTAATCTTGGTTTTGTTTGTAATTATCTCAAATCTTTTATACATATCGTCACCACTTACTGTATCGTATATATATTTTATACCCTTACCCCTCTGCGGTAAAGTAGTACGGCTTTGTAGACCGTTTGGTATAGCCTGCCTAAAGAACTCACCCTGAGAATTTTCTCGCTTGATTATAGTATACCATAGCGATTTCCCCTGACTCTGTTTGTTGACCTTGTTGATGAGGGTCTCGTAAATACCAACACCCATATCTATTATGCAGTATTGTTTAACCTTATTTCCGTTGCTATCTTTAGTTTCATATGTGTTAATGATCCAAGGGAGAGTGTAGCTGCTGTCTAGGCTGGCGTGGTCTGCGGTATTTGTAACTATCTCTATAATTATCGGGTGAATATCTCGCAGCCTTTGTCGATTCTTTTCTCCGAAATAATTGACCGTTTTCGTTAATATATCACCAATCGCCTTATCATCCACCTCGTCTTTACTTCGAGACAGAAACGCTCCGTTGTTAAAATTTGGCCTTCTCTCGTTAAGAATCATATTTTCAAATTGTGCCTCCTCGAAAAATCTGTACGCTACGGAATTTGAAAGAGGGCTTGTTACTTCTAGGTATTCTGATCTTGTATTTCTATCTAGCATAAACGCACCCAATAAGCATAGCGTAGGAAGATCAATCGAGGTTATCTTGCGCAGATTCATTTGCGTATATTCTTTTTGATTCAGCATACGCTTTATGATGTTAAAGTACTTAATTACATTATCTCTGTTATCTAATATAGAGAAGTTAGTCGGAGCGTCCATTAACGTGTACGATATATTCTTTGTAGATTTTTCACGCAACCGATGATATCTCAAAAGCCTATTGTCATGAGAGTGTCTCGCTCTTAGTTCTCGGCGGTGTCTTCTGCGGGCTATTCTTTGCTGTTTTTCTCTATCTTTAATTTTTCGCATAGATGTACTTATTATAGCGTATAGCGCGTACGCTTAGGCTATTGCGTTCAATTACATCTCGTCTATCATCGGCTCCGCCTTAACCTGTGATTTTCCCTTTGTTGATTTGCTGGTTTTCGTAGCTTTTTTCGATACAGTCTTGCCAGAACTTTTTTGCTCAGAAACCTCTTCTTGCTTCTTGGCAAATTCCTTTCGTGAGTGTTTAACAATTTTATCTCGCACCGTCTCATTACCTTCGTTTTCTAGCAGTAAAGTTTGCCCAGATAGCGGCTCTTGTGCGTGCACCGCCGCCAGTCGAGCGTAATAATTATACGCAGGCAAATTGCTGATCTCACCCGGCTCAATGTATGGACTAAACATCGGCAGCAAACGCTGCTCATCCTGCGGATTGCCGGTTCGGAAGCAGATGATCGTGCCAACATTTGCCAAAATTATATTTACCGTTTGCTGGTCGCTTTGCTGCGAAGTGGACTGCTCAGCCATGATCATAAAGACGCGATATTTGCGGCTTTCAGACAGCATTTGCACAAATGACGTCGTGGCGAAATTCTGAAACTCATCGACATACAAATAGAACGTCCGCCGCTCTGCCTGCTTGAGACGGGCACGGCGGAGACTTGCGAGTTGGAGCTTCGCAAGTACGGTGATTCCAAACAGCTCAGACGTGTCTTCGCCAAGCAAGCCTTTTGACAAATTACAGATCAGTATTTTTCCCGAGTTGATAATATCATCAAAATCAATCGTCGATTTTGGTTGCTCGAGAATTTGCCGAGCTGACGCCGAAAATAAAAACCGCCCAATTTTCGCCGTAATTCCCGCCGACATTTTTACTTTCTGCATGTCGCCAGCTTTGCCAAATTCGTTTTTCCAGAAGTTTATCAAGTTTGTATCGTCAAGATTTTTAACAACACTGCGGCGATACTTAGGATCATTTAGCAAATCAAACACAGTGAAGAGTGTGGGATTTTCCTGTGTAAGCGCTGTCTGAATGGTGTTGCGCAAAATGTATTCGATACGATGCCCACCCGAGTCCTCATCGCTAAAGATTTTTCGAAAAATCGACACGACCGATTCGGTGATAAGGTCTTTTTCGCGCATCAACTCACTGCCATCTAGCCCAGGTGTTAACTCCAATAAATTCAAACCAATCGGATAATCCAAATCATCAGGATTGAAATAAATTACATCGCCAAGGCGCTCTGGCGGAACGTGCCGCAAAATCGTCTCCGCCATATCGCCATGCGGGTCAATTACAGCCACACCCTTGCCGTTACAAATATCTTGCACAATTTGATATTGCAACATCGTAGTTTTACCGCTGCCCGTACCGCCGATGATATACTGGTGGCGCTCACGTTCAGCCTCCGTCAAGCCAATCGGCGTCACTGTATTGTGGTGATGATTTTCGCCAATAATCACATCGAAGTTTTCTGACTGCTTGAGTGAAATCGGTGCGGGCAGCGTGCGACTTAGTGAAGTTATCAGATTGTCGGTTTTGCTATGATAACTTGAAGGAAAATGAAACAAGCTAGCAAGTTCGCTTGAAGCGAGGATTATAGAGCTATTCTTCCGCAGCGACGGAAGGCGTTTTGTAGCTGCGCGAGTTAGCAGGTTATTCAAAATCGACAGACGATACTTTGCTTTGAGCGATTGATATGGTGGCGTACTAAAACCGTCCAGCGCGGATTTAAGCGCGGCGATATGTCTCTTCGGCTCTGGGCTATTTACCATGACGCGGAGGTTGACGCGAAACAGCGGACGAGTCACTTTTTGATGCATGGTTTCCATTAGTTCTAATTCAAAAGCGCTGAGCATACGCGCCGGGCGGTCGTCTCGTGGCACCCTGATTTGCTGCCGCGGGGATGTGGTTTTTGAATTGTAATAATTGCGCTGACTTGTTGTCATGCTAGCGTGAACTTCGCTAACAAGGTCGGTTGCGCCAGAAGAAATTTTGCCAAATAGGCTGGCTAGTTTGCCGAACATTGATAGCTTTTTGCCACTAACATATTGCAAAATGTTTTCATTACCGAGAATTTTATGCGACAGAATTTCTGCTTCGCGTAAGCGCGCTGGCGTTGCTATAAGCTGCAAAATAATTTCCTCGTCATCATTCAACCTAGTCATGGCGCCAATTACATAGCTAAGCGGATCGCGTTGCTCCAATGCCGAATTTGTAGCTAACGGCAAAACATAATGCCCAGTTTCTCGAAATTCAATGACTTGGTAATTATCACTACTCTTCCGCTCAACCGCACGAACTTTCGAGTCGGCGATATACGATGTGATCGCTTTTTGCATGTTCACAGCGTGACGCCGTTCTACTTGCACTAAATACCGCACGCCGTGCTTCTTGGTTGATGTAATTTCAAAACTCATAACTGGTGACCGGTGGAGTAGTTTGTCTTTGAGTGGGCGCGCTGCTCTATGCCCATGAATCACCGAAAATAATTGCTCGGTTGCTTCGGGTGTTTTAGCGACTGCGGCAGGCGGCGTAATTTCTAGCCAAACCATTTCTCTCGTTCGTAAATATCGACGGTTCAAAACAAAACGAATCGCCAACCACAAAACGACCGCGCTAATCGCAAACGCAGTTACACACAAAACTATCGACCCAAGCCGTAAGGCGGTGGCGAGGTAATCGGCTGCGGATTCCACGGCTGTGCTCCTGGTTTATTGTGAATAAATTTATACGATTTGGCGGCCTCTTTGGAAAAAGTGCGCTGCGACACTACATTCAAACCGCGTGCGTTCATTTCAGAAATTTTCCAATCACCGCTGATTTGATTAACTTCTATCACATACGCAACATGTCCATAAGGACCTTCGTCGGTCTGAAAAACTGCGCCAGCCGCTGGCGTATCGTTGACGATGTAGCCATCGCGTTTAGCGTTGTCATCCCAGGTATTAGCGTTGCCCCAAGTGTTCGGAATCGGACTGTTTGCCCACCGGCGCATCGCATACGCCCACCAGGTGCAGTTGCCCCAAGCGTAGGTATTCCCGGGCATTACGCCACCGCTATAAAAACCACGTTCTTCCGCCGCTTTGGCGCTCGGCGCATTTGCCAAAAAACTCACTGCCGGCAAGCCAAGCGATGAAATAGCTAAAATCGGAAACATCAAAACAAGCAGTAAAGTGGCAATGATTATGGCCAGAATTTTCTTTATGCTGAAACCAAAATTTGTAAACAAAACTGCCGCGCCGTTCATGATGAATATAACTCCGCAGGGTTAGTCGTGATGAGCGGGTGTTCTTTTTTGGCTGCCACAACTTTAACGGCAACATGGTTTTGGTCGGCGATAAGCAAAGCATCGCCTCGCTCGCAAGTGAGCAGAAAACTTTGTTCATATTCACTGAGGTTAAATTCGTTAACCACGCCTTTGATAGTCGTTGTGTCCTGGCGCATTAAAATCCGCAGTGCGCTTTGTGAAGCGATGGCGCGGCCGTATTCGCTTTTTAGAAAGTCATTGGCTTGTTGCGATATAATCGACACGCCGAGATAATATTTACGAGCCCGACGCACTAGCCCTGCCACGAATCGTGCCGACTCCTCGTGCTGCAACAAAATCCAGCCTTCGTCGATAATCAGCAACCGTTTTTCTGGCTTAGCCATAACTTGATTTTTCACAAAATTAGAGATGATCAACATCATGATTTGGCGCAAATTTTCTGGTAAATCTTTGATGTCGAAAATGACCAAGCGGTTGTCTAATTTAACATTTGTTTACGCATTGAATACATCCGCCAGCGAGCCGGAAATATATTTTTCTAACTTTTCGCACAATTTTAGCTGACCCAACTTTCGAAGTTCCGCATATAAATCTTCTAAAAGCGGCTGCTTGGTTTTTGATTTTTTGTATATTTTCAAAACTGCTTTGTCGATGGCGGCTTTTTCGCGCGTCGTTAGACTTTCAGCCATCAAACCGATTACATCCATTAGATCTTGCGTATGCTCAGATAAATCACTAATTTCGTGAACAGTCGTCGCTAGGTCAAAAGGGTTAATTTTCTGCTTACTCTTGGCTGATAATTTTATATACGTGCCTTTTACTGATTCGGTGAGGCGCTTGTATTCACGCTCTGGGTCGATGACGATAACACGCGTGCCTTGCATGAGTTGGCGTAAAATCTCGACTTTGGTGGTGTAACTTTTACCAGCGCCAGATTGTGCAAATGTAATTGAGTTGGCGTTATGTAAACTAAATCTGTCCAAAATAACCAACGAGTTATTTGATTTATTGACGCCGTAAAGAATACCCGATTCCTGCACCAATTCTGATGACATAAACGGAAAAGTCAGAGCGGCGCTGGAACTATCGAGGTTGCGCTTTTGCGCCAATTGGTCTTCGCCGCGTGGCAAAATTGATTGCAGCGCCTCTAACTGCTGATAGCGCGCTACTTTTGAGTAAAACAACCGCGCCGACAGATTAGCTTCAAGCAACTTGGTGGTTTTATCAAGTTCTTCTTTGTTCTCAGAACGAATGCAAATATAGATCGCCATTTGGAATAATTTTTCCTGACCGCGCTGAATTTTATCGCGCAAATCAATCGCCGACTCAAGCGGGTCGGTAATTTCCGAGCCAACGATTCGTCCCTCGCGCATCATCGCCCGGCGTGTGGATTCAAGCTCGGTAATTTTACGATTTAGTTTTGGCAGTGCCGCTCGGGCGTCTACTTCATGCAGATGATAACTAATGTCGATGTCGTGATTAAAATGAATCAAACTATCCATCCAATCCGAACTCGCCACGAACGGATATCCAGAAATAAACAACGTGCGCATGTACACACCGTCGATGCAAAGATAATCAATGTTTTCTTCCAGCCCAGCGTAGGACAAAATGTCCAACGCGTCTTGCTCACCAAACGTGATATTGAGTTCTTCTTGCTGCTCTTCGCGCTGACGATCGCGGCGGCGTTTTGGGGCGCTAATTGCGTCACTGATTCTTTTGATAACTGTTGGTACACGTAACTTTTTGATCATTTAATTTCGCCCCCGTCCCGCACCAGTGCGGTGTGAATTGTTTGCAAAGCGCGTTCAGTTAGCGGCTGAATTTTCGCTTGCGCTGGGCTGTAAAAACTGTAGAATAAATCGAGCACTTCGAGACTATCCAACTGGTCAGCGCGCATGCCGAGCCGCGCCATGCCTTTTGCGATAATATCGATACGGAGTTTGAGCTGTTCGCGAATTAAATCAAAATCAGCTTTGTTGTCAGTCGATCGAAAAGGAATGATGATATAAAAATGTCGCGTCAAAATCTTGTTGTCGGTGATGAGCGAACGAATAAATTCATCGTAATTTTTCAGTTGAGTTTTGTAGGCAGGAATCGTCTCGCTTCGCAGTCGATAGTTCAGATCTTCTAAATATCCGTCCATATCAATTTCGCGCGTGCGTATTAAAATTTGAATCGGCCAGCCAATTGAATTGAGAAAACTTTCGTACGTATCAATAATTGCGTCTTGTTCATCCTCGCTACGCAGCTCAAAATTCAGCGCTGAAACAGACAAAATTGCCCGATAATTATTCTGCGGCAATAACAAAATTCCGTCGCGTACACCCTTTAGTGCGATCTGCCGTCTGGCGCTAGATTTAGCGTTTGATTTTCGTAAACCGAACATACAAACCTCCTTTCTTGTCAGTTTCAAAACGAACATCAGCGGTTGAGTCGTCTATAATTTGGCGGGTTTTGATGGTTGATGCGTCATCCAATTTTTCTAGCTTTTGCGGCTTTTTGGTTGGTTGATTTGTGGCTTCTTCGTCTTCAGGTGGAGCACTTTTATATTCATCACGAAACGCAGTAGTGTTTTTATTGAACAGATAATATTTTGGTCGCAAATTGTAACGCAGTACCGTCACCAGCCAAAGCGCAATGATTTTACCCCTAACACGAACCGACAAAACTCCACAAATCATCAAACTTAACGCCATCAAAACGTATTTATAAAGCGCGCCGTTCATAACCGGCGGCAGCAGCGCGAAAACTCCCGCGCTAAAGAAAATAGGAATCATCAAGAGCACGATTTGTGAAAAACCGAGCTTGCCGATAATCCGATCTTCTACGGTGGTAACCTGCGCAGGAACGACTGTCGTTTTCATGATTTTTCACCTCGTTGTTTGGTCGATTTTATTTTCGAGCTGGCGCGATAAGTTGTGCCGGTTTTGAGTGGTTTTGACTCGGGCATATTAACAACGGTTGGATTATTTTTGCTACGCGGATTTACGGCATAGGTAATTTCCGCATCGCCTTTTTTGTTCAGGTAACTTACTTTCATCGGCGATTTTGTCTGACGCGCCACCGTTTCGAAAGTTGAATGAACCCGGGCTTTTTTGGCAGCGTGAGTGGTGTTCTTCACGCGCTGGGTCGTTTTGTGTGCCACTTTCGAGCCAGTGCCCGTTATGTAGCTGACGCCGTTCATAAACTGACCACCCAGCTTCTTTAGATTGCGCGCACCCATACTGACGAAACTAAATTGCATCATCACGCCTTGAACTTTTAATAAAGTCAGAATAGTTGCTATGCCTGCTACCATAGCCATCAAAGTGTCGGGCAGAGCGTTGTTACCACCAGTGGTCGCCATACCAGAAAACAGCGACGATGCTAATTGCAAGATAACCACATGGACAAACAAAACGAAAATTGTTGACAGGAACGTCTTCATCGAAGTTTCGGCAAAATCACGAAACCCCGGCACCAGCCACAGCATGCTCACCAGCGGCGACAAGACGGTGCCGATAAATAAAGTAATTAAACGCATAACATAATACACCAGCAATATGACCGAGCAAATCAAAAACGCCACCATGATCAGCAGTGCCGCCACGCCCTGACCAGACGTTTTTTCGACAACTTTGATGAGCGTACTCCAAACGGTCGATGCACCCGAAACTTGATTGACTGCCGAGATGAGAACGTTAGATAAACTGATGATGCCGTCAATCAAAAATATAGAGGTGTTCATTAGTAAAAATATCAGTGCTATACGTGGCAGCAAGTGCTTAACCTCAACTTCGTCAAAGCCAAAACTCGACGCGCTCATGACCTGAAATCCGACTAGCGCTACAACTAAAATTAACAGTACATCAGCGATGCCAACAATCGCTAGCCATAGATTAAACACGGATTTATTACTAACCATCAGTGGCGTTGATTTGGTGAAAAATTCTAATGCGTTCAAAAACGGTGAGGCTATGGCGTTAATGATTGACGATAATAAACCTGTCACGGCTTTGATAATCATTTCGATCAAACCGTTATTTTCTGATTTGGGCGTGACAGCTTGTAGATTCGGTAGGTTTGCGTCATTTGGATTTTGTACCGCTTGGTATGAACCATTCAAAATAGAAACTATTGTCACGGCGGCTAGTACGATGACTAACCCAATCACTGCTTTTTTAGCGATGTTTTTAGCGTGCTCCATGCGGTCTGGTTTGCCACTGCTGGTCATGTAAATATAGCCAGCATGCGCCAAAAAGAAAGCGCAAGCCAGCGACGCGATACCCGATAAGATTTTGGCTGTCGGCAAAACATAATCACGCACAGTTTTTATCGCGCCAGCCGTATCGGCAAAGAATACTAAGTTACAGGTGAAAATATCGACAAAGTCGAACATGGACGGGTTATCCTCCGAAGGCTTGTCGCGCTAAAGTCGTTACGATGTCCGCTAATACAAACGCCGCGATGACGATCGCTAGACCAATAGCCGACCACGTGATAGTGCGCTTTGCTTTGTCGAGCTGTTCAGGGTTTCCCGAGCTAGTAATATAAGTAAAACCGCCAGCAACAAAAAAGCCGGTCGCTACCAGGCCGGCTAGCCCCGCCACCACTTGGATGACGCTTCGTATAAAATTCTCGACATTACTGACACCCGCTGGCGCAGCTAGGGCTATATTCGCCAATACAAATGGCGCTCCAATCGCGATAAATATTGCTGCCAAACAATATGTTTTTCTTGACACCATAAACTCCCTTTCACCAGAGCGTGAACTTTGTGTTTACCTCTGTTATTTTTACGTTAGCAGGCATCGTTTTACTTGGCAAGACGGCACTTGAAAGTCTGCTACAATCACGTCAGTATGTTAGTTTCTGAGAGGTTTGTTAAATTTATAGAGGTGCAACCATGTTTTAGTTTGAGTTAAAAATTAAATCAACGAACTTACTAAAAAATATATTTTGTCGCCAACTTTACACTAATAAAAATTACAAGTAAACTAAAAACATGAGCAAACTAAAATCCGAAAAGGTTGTTATATCTTCGCCGCTATCGTTTAGTGGTTCGGCAAAACGCATTTGGAAAATCACGGACGTGGATAGTCCAGTGGTTAAGGCGTTGCTTGGTTTGGTTGCTGCCATGCTCATTTTGTTTGCTTGGATTTTTGTGGCGTTTTGGTATGTGTTGATTTACGTTGTTTTTGGAATTTTGTTCATTCCATATCGGTTGATGCGGCGGAGTAGTCGTAAGCAAAAACAAGCAAAATTGCGACACCGCGAAGTGCTGGAAGTGATAGAGAAAAAGCGCAACTTATAATCGACGCAACACAGTCACACGCTTCTTGTCGTAAGTTTTCTGGGATTTGTGCAGAGCTTCAGAATGAGAATCAAACCACACGGTTATGTCGCTCGTCAACTTCAATAATTCAAGACCGGTTTTCGTTAATTCATATTCAACCCGCGGTGGAATCGTCGGATAGAAAAAGCGCCGGACGATGCCGGCGCGTTCTAGCTGTCTGAGGTGCTCGGTGAGCACTTTTTGAGTTACCCCCGGAAGGGAGCGGTGTAGCGCAGAATAGCGCTTAGTCTCAGTCCCAAGCGAAACAATACTTGCGATTGTCCATTTTCGAAACAGCAAGCTTGTCATGAAATCGCGCGAATCGGCGTACTGACTTTTGGATACAGTAGTTTTTGTCATGGTTACCTCCCGTTTTAGGGTTTATGTTTTATTTAGTGGTCAAAAACTCCTTAAACAAAAATCTCCGGGGATACCCTCCGGAGACATAGCGTACAGCTCTCTTCCATCAATAAATATACACTGAATAGCTGCATTGTGTCAAATAGCACAATCTGTAATCTGTTTAGCCCAAAGGTGCCCTTACGCACCTTTTGACCGCACACCACAATTAAAGTAATATTTATATATGCCTCATATACACGACCAGCCTGGTCAGCACGATACCTGCGTTAGCGGGTATATTGTGAAAATAACAGAGGGTGCTGAACCTCGGATTATTTTACATAAGCACCGCAAGCTAAACAGGTTATTGCAGTTTGGTGGGCATGTCGAGCTGGACGAGACACCGTGGCAAGCGGTCTTACGGGAAATAGCCGAAGAATCTGGTTACGACAAAAACCAGCTAAGGTTGTTGCAGCCGCGTTACAATAGGCTTGCTTCATTGCCTGGAGTGAAACTGCATCCTCAACCGATCGCGATTCACACATATCCTGCTGGTGGCGGGCATTATCACACGGACATAAGTTATGCGTTTATTACTTCGGAAAATCCGATACATGATATAGCTAGCGGCGAATCCGACAACATTGGCCTCTTTAACTTGACAGATCTAAAGAAGCTTACATCAAAACAAATGTACGACAATGCGAAAACCATCGCTATGTATACTTTGACCACAGTGGTTGAGGAATGGGACGGGGTGGATTTGTTACTTTATAAACTCTAGGCCGTCCCTAGTTATGAGGTCATACAGATCGTCAACTAGACCATCTACGTACGGTTTGTAGTATGTGTCTATTTTGAGCATAGGTACTTTTTGGCACACAAAATCATAGACAACCTTAGTTCCTGTGCCTAAATTTGTTCCATTTTTTGACTTGTCACGTAAATCTATGGCCTGTGCCGCCACCATTAATTCTATGGCTAATACGTGCTTGACGTTATCCAATATGTCGACCACCTTACGGGCGGAGACCGAGCTCATAGCTACAAAGTCTTCGGTGTTGGCAGATGTTGGCACAGAGTCAACCGACGCTGGATGGGCTAATATTTTATTTTCTGAGACTAGTGAGGTTGTAAGTATACTGCAGAATCATTAGCCCTGTTCTCATTTTTTCTGTCGCCCTAAGGAGCGCACAGACCGTTGTTAAATCTATCATCAAGTAGAGCGGCAATTCTTCTGTCTGAGATATTTGCAAGTTCGCTTATTGCGATAGCTAGAGCGTCCATAGCGATGCCAACAGACTCACCGTGAAAATTTCCGCCAGCCATAACCTCTACTAGGTTTGTTTCTTCGTTTTTTATGAATACCGGATTGTCAGTCACGCTATTGAGTTCAATCTTCGCTATATGTGATGCATACTCAAGAGCCTCACGTATACCTCCGTGCACCTGCGGTACACATCGCACAGAGTAAATATCCTGGATACCGCTCGTATTGACTAGTGAGCTTCCGCGCAATAAATGCCTAACGTTATCAGAGACGATTCGCTGCCCCTTACCCTTAAAAGGCTTCAGGCTGTGTATAGCCGGATCGTAAGCAACTGTACTTGCCCCGATAGCCTCAGTCGATAAAGCACCTGCGAGATCGGCAATCATGGACGGCTTTCTTGATTCGTACACTACAATTGATGCGAGAGCTGTGGTATAGATGTATTATTTATTAAAGCTAGACCGTCGCGATGGTTAAGCCTTAAGGGATGCAGATTTTTCTCACTTAAGGCTTCTAGGGTTTCTATTCTTTTGCCATTTAGATAAACATGACCCCTACCAATAATTGCCAATGCTATGTGTGACGATAAGGTCAAATCTCCGCTTGACCCTACAGACCCCTTACTGGGCACTTCCGGTATAATGTCGTAATTAAAAAATCAACTAATCTTTCAACTACGGATACAGACACCCCAGAAAATCCCTTAGCGAGAGAATTGGCTATGATTAACATCATAGCCTTAATATGTCCTTTCGGCATAGGGGCGCCAACCCCAGTGGCGTGAGATAGTATGATACCCTCCTGAATGTCTTCATGGGAGGTGTTAATTTTTATGCTCTTAAGAGCTCCAACTCCAGTGGTAAGACCGTATATGTCTTCTCCTTTATTAAGTAATTCTATAAGCCTCTTATTTGATGTTTCTATTTTTACGCGCGAATGTTCGGATAGCGATACGCTAATTTTATCGTTAGATATCATATGAACCTTTTTAAAGTCTAGCTCTTCCCCTAAAAGAAACGACGATTCATTAGGGGTCGCTTGCACGATTTCCGCCCCCCTCAAAGCTTCCTGTATATTACTCCAGGATCCGACTTAGATAATCTGATTAGCGAAAGGAAAGCAGAGGATAATGCTACTGACGCCCCCGAAAGAATGTGAGATAGAATTCAACGATCTTCGCCTAGTCCGCCTTAAATGCGACCCGAAGTATGAAAATATATTTATTGAAAACACGACAATCTCAATAAAGGACACTTATGATGAGATAACGAAAGATTTTGCACGAAACCTAGTGAAGGTTGATCGCCTCGGTTACGATCCCGTGGGGTATTTCACTATCGGAAAAGAGGTGTGGCTTGCGTTTACCAAATCAGGCAGTGATTTTGTCGGCTTTGAGGTTGTAACGAGGAAGCGCGGCGGATGTATAAAAATTGGTCCTACGTATATTGGCCCTAATATGCGAGGGAGAGGATACGCCGAGCAGATGATAAATGCCCTGTGCAGGAGCTACCGCGCTGTGGGCGCTAGAAAGATGTACGTAACAGCCCCCTTGAATAACGCACCGACTGCTGTTCTCGATTTTCAAAAGCTACATCTAAAAATGGAAGCGCTATTGTCTAGGCATTACCACATAAAATCTTCGGAAAGAGTGTGTGGAAAGTTCCTAGAAGACAGCCGAGGTGTAGAAAGTTCTACACCCTCAAGGCTTGAATTGTCGCTAGCAAATAATACATCTGCAAATGCATCCATAGAAATAAATAACCTACAAACAGAATTACCCCTTAGTCTACTATCCAATTTCATTAGGACTAACATGTCTCATTATTATGACGATATAGACGATGATTTTGTGAGGGCGCTGGTGCACGGTACCGAGGAGAGCCCGAAAGTATATGAGAAAAAGGCCAAGATTTTATTAACTATCGTCCATGATACAACCAAGCTAGCAGGTGTTGCGGCCCTCACCCCAAAGCGCGGGGGATCTCTAAAGATATCCCCTCTTATCATAGATCATAAAGTTGTTTGCAAAAAGGTGTTGGGTGATTTACTTGATATGATTATGCTACAAGCTAGGAGGATGAGTAGAAGGAAGATAACTATTATTTTGCCAGTATCCTGTATTGCAATGATCGACGTAATACTAGCGCATGGTTATGTATCTGAGGGTATATTGAGAGAACCTTATAAAAGATCCGTTGATATGGTAGTTCTATCGAAATTTCTACAGGAAGATGTTGGAGCTCTAGACTAATTATGAATAAACCACAAAGTTTAGAGGAGTGGCTGGGTGTCATTAATAAAAACTTTGCTTCGTCTGGGGGTGTGGTTTACAGCTCTTCAGGTTCTACAGGAGAAGCTAGGGATATTATATATACCGATTATGTCATCAATGGAGCCGCACGGAGAACCACAGAGCTATTATCGCTTGTCCCGCATCGACTTAAATCTATGAAGGCTGTAGTGCTCTGGGGGTATGGTCTATTTCCACCCGCGCACTTCTACTCGTTATCTATGAGCGGGCTGGGCTGTCAAGTGTACCCTTTTGGGTCGGGTAGGAATTTTCCCACAGATCCTAAGGTAGATAAAATTCACAGAATATCGCCCAACATTCTCGTAGGCATGCCTGGCTATTTGATAAAAATAGCCAATTGCCTGGATGATAAAAGAATGCTGCAGAATGTTCGCAAATCTTTAAAGTTTATTGTGACGGGAGGAGAAGTTCTTACGTCTGATATCCGTAGGCGACTTGAGAATATATATGGGGTAAGAGTTTATGACCATTACGGTATGCTACAAGCCCCTATGGTAGCGGGAGACTACATATACGGACATAAGCACATATCGAAAGAGTATACTCCTGAAATTTTAACGAATAGTGGCGATGTTAAGGACTGGGGCGAAGGAATACTTTTGCTAAGCAGTAATAGTGCATGGGAGGGAGTTTCGATGAAACGACTTAATACACAAGATAGGGCGAGGCTATATAGATGCAGATGTAACATAAAGACGACTTGCGTTGAAGTTTTAGGCCGCAACAATCTAACCCGTAAGGTTAGGGGTCAGCTGGTAGACTTTGATAAGTTATTCTACCTGTTGGACAATAGCGGTTTTGCTGGCAACTACTACTTTGAAGTGATAAGTGATCCTACAGATTCAATCTATATTCATATCGATAATAATGTCGATGTATCAAACTTCTATTCCCTACTTAATAATACGCTGCCCGTAAAATACGAAGTTCTTATAGAAGACTCACTAAAGGTTCCTAGAGGGCTAACGGAAAAAGAGCAGCGTTTAGTATTCCGACAACAGATCTAGTTTTATCTACTTTAATAGTATACTCACTTCACGTACCTCCCAGGTATACAGCTCATACAAACCTATCAAGGTCGTATTCGCCCATGAAAATTATTTTATCTTTTGGGGTGGCATTTCAGGGGAATCTCCACCTGTGACAGGTTTGCCGTGCGAGCCTGTACGTAGACTCCGTTACGTAAAGTAAAAGAGGAAGTGTGCCAAAATCGTAGCAGAGCAATCAGCAGCTGTAGCCACTTATAGTGGGTGGAGTAATCGCGAGACATGGGTGATGAATCTGTGGCTTGCGAACGACGAGACGTACTGCGACGAGGTGCGCCGCATTGTCCAGATGTGCGGTGAATATGAACAAGCCGAGCGACTTGAGCCGTTGATTCGAGACGAGCTTAAAGGCAGTCTAGAATAGTCGAGTTTACTAGGTGACTTACTTGCAACCTCTCTCGGTCGCGTCAGTTGGTAAGAGATTATAGAGAATAATCGCTAGCTTCACCGTCCCTGGACACGACGAGAAACTGCCCAGGAAAAAAGACAGTTTAGTTATTAATTTCACACTCAATTTACATCACCAACAACGTCCATACTTACCTCGATCACTCGACATGCACCATGCTGGCGCAGTCAAGATGAGCGGATGTAAGAATGAACGAGTCTAGGGCGGAAGCTGGTAACACTAGTTGATGATCGTTATCTTATTTCACAAAAAGACAGGCCAGCTAGCGCGTACTGCGCTGGCGCACAAAATACGCCATCTGTCTGTCATTTGCGAAATAAGCCTCACCCTGAAAGCTATGCGGCGGCTTTCGTGCGACCATTGCAAGCTCGCCCAGGGCGCGCCTGCAATCATCGTACGGCCGATTGACACACATGCAGCCTCAAATTTATTCACAACTCATCTAAGGAAAGAAGCTCGCTAAGCTCGTCAATATTCGACCAAATCACAGAATCTTCACCCATCAAATTCTCAGTCGTCGCCATATATACCTCAACTTCATCATCCAAATCAAACCGATTGCGCACGGCATGAGCGGCCCGCCGCAAATTACCGTAAAGCCGGAGTACGTTGACGACATTATCGCTGCTATTGCCGAATTGTGGCGCGAGCTCCAAGCAAAGCAACTAGAAGCCAACCAACAGCGCCTAGAGTACCGCCAGAGCCTGCAAAACCAGATTCGGGCGACCGTGGACAGAATGCGCGTTGTCACGAGCGAAACGGCGCTTACGTACTTGGAAGAGGATATTATTAGCGCCGAAAATGAGCTAGCAAAACTAGACAAAGAAATCGCCAATCAGCCCAATTTACAAGCCGAATTCGACCAAGTCTTGCAATACGCCAAATACATTTTGGAACACCTGCCCGAACTACTACTTGACCTCTGTAATACACTGCGAAAAGCCGTCTTTTTCGCTGCCATCTTCAATAAAATTCCAACTTACGATGAAATAAAGTTTGGAACTCACAAAAACAGCCCGCTACCAGCGGTAAACGAGCTGTTTCGTGTCCAGATGGATGATAAATCCTTTGATGGTGACCTCACCGGGAATCGAACCCGGGTTGCTGGGATGAGAACCCAGTGTCCTAACCGCTAGACGATGAGGCCGCTTAGTCACTATAGCAAAAAAATCGGCCCTTGTCTAGCGATAATGTTGTAAAAAAGGCTTGACATACCCTAGGCGTGATGCTACACTGATCGTGTCATGCACTTGCATGGTGGAGACAACTAACACAAACAGCACTCGATACAGCCATCGCAAGCCACGAGATGCAGGAGAACCCATACTGCATTTGTCTGGTTTGTCCGTGCTATAACTGTGCAAATTCACACTTGGCACCCGTGCGAGAGGTGCCAAGCAAAGGAGGACTCCTTGGGTATCTTACCCAGCCCAGGAGATGTGCGATTTTCACTTCCCACGTGGGGAGTGATTTTCGTTTGGCGATGCGCCCTGGCGCGGCGTGAGGTGATCGATCGGCAGGCGGAAACCAAAGGTACTCCCCTGCCCCTCCCGCGAATGAAAGATCAGCTCGCCATGGTGCCCCAGTACGATCTTCTTTGCCAAGAATAGCCCAATCCCCGTGCCATCGGGCCGCTGCAGCTGGGCATTATGCGCCCGGAAGAACTTCGTAAAGATCTTGCGCTGCTCACCCTGCGGCACCCCAATGCCATGGTCTTGCACCGTGCACACCACCCAGCCGTCCTTGCAGTAGAGTCGCACCGTAATAACATCAGCACCAGGCGAGTAGTAAATAGCATTATCGATATAATTAACGATGACTTGCCGGAGTTTATTCTCGTCGATTAACAGAGGCGGGATAACCCCATGCGGTCGATAATCCACTCGCAAATGGTGGCGCTCGGCAATGAGCTGGATGGACTCAATGCTCTCTGCCACCAGCGCGGCAACATCACCTGGATGGAAGTCAATCGTAAAGTTGCCAGTGCGGATGCGCGACACATTAAGGAAGTTACCAATCAGCTGCACCATTCGCTCGCTACTCGTAAAAGCCTCGGTAAGGAAGGTGCGCTGCGTGGCATTGATCTCACCAGCGTCACCCTCCAGCACCATCGATATATAGCCCTTCACACTAGTGAGCGGTGTACGCAGCTGGTGGCTCGCCATACTAACAAACTCATCCTTCGCGGCATCGAGCTCGCGCAGGCGACGGTTAGAAGCACGCAGTTGGCGCGTTGCGTGGTCTACCGCTTGGGTGAGTTGCTGCTGGAACTGCTGCGTGGTATTGTGACACTGCTGCGCCATCAGCGTCACTGCACATTGCTGGGCTATCATTGCAAGAGTGGCTCGCTGCGCTGTAGTATACGTGGCTCGCTCAGCTGGCGGGCCTAGCACGATATATCCACAGTGATTACCCTGCCACACCAGCCGCAGCACTACAGCAATGTTGTAGCGGCGGAGTGCGTGGCGCTTGGGTAGCATGGCGGTCATTGTGCGAGTCGTCGCTTCTTCACACAGTGGCAAGAGTGTATCAACAGAAGTAGCGCATTCATCTGGCAAGTCAATTAGCGGCGGTACTCCATCCACCGTCACCATCACCCCGAACCAGGTCGGTCGAGCAACCGCCCTTAGCGCTGTGCGTACCGCTGCTACCACCTCTACAAAGTCGGTCGCGGTGGCCAGCGCGCTACCCAGTGCTATTAGTGGCTCGGCTGGTATAGATGTGGTGCTTGATTTTGGGCGATTTTGTTCCATTTTCATGCTACACCTGCTATTATAAAGCAAATGGTTAAAATTGCCATCATCGAAGACGACCAAACCATCAGCCAAATGTACCGCATGAAGTTCGAAGCGGCTGGCTTTGCGGTGGAAGTTGCAGGCGATGGCAAAGCTGGTATCATGCTCGTACAACGGACTCACCCCGATATCATCCTGCTCGACCTCCAGATGCCCCACCTCAATGGTGCCGACACACTCGAGCACATCCGCGCTTACTCATGGGGCAAGGCCATCCCAGTTATCGTCCTCACCAACCTCGGCCACGAAGAAGCCCCCAAAAAGCTCCAGCACCTCGGCGTCCACAGCTACATCGTCAAAGCCGAGCTCACCCCCAGCCAAGTCGTTAAGCGAGTAGAGGAAGCTTTGACGGAGCGTGGGATAGCCGTTACTAATATATACGGGTAGGTGTTTATCAACCATTAGCAACACGAGAGTGGCGGCTCTGCCCCACATACAATTACATTGCCCCTTTTAGCCTCTATTACTATCGTATACATCAAATTATTGCTTGCACAATCTCAAGAGTCATAGTCGTCTCAACGACTTTCTCAAATCTCGCAAAGCCATCCTAATAAGCCGCTCATCGTATGCCTTTGGCTCCACAATCGACAGTATTTTTGCTCGCTGCTGCTTGCTGGGTTCGAGTTGGTCCGTCAGATCGACTATTCCTTGCAGGACACGCTGGTCAGTATGTGTCTCAGCAAGTCGGTAGAGGTCTGGCATGATGGCGCGGATCCTCTCTCGGCAGCGGTTAGCTAGGTCAGCATTGCCGCGTTCTTTTTCTGATGGTGCTGACCAGCCGCAGGCGATTTCGACGAGGAGATCGAGACCGTAACGAAGACCGATGGTTGTATAGTTGCCGACGTGTATTTCATGGGTAATGACAGTTGTGACTGGTTCGGTTGCCTCATATAGTTCGCGATTGAAGAATGCGTTGTTTTCAATTGTCCAGTACACTTCATCAGTGCTGGTATCTTCTGATTGAGCATGGAGTACATGCCAGATTGCTGCGGGAAGGATGCTGCTATCTTTTCTTGCGCGTAGCTGCGTCCAATCTATCTTGTATTCTTTATACATCCCAAGCTCCTCGTTCTTGTTTTTATATAATACCATCCAATCCCTCAGCCTCGCTACTCCCTAGAGTATGTTCTCAGGTAGGCAGTTTGGATTCTCACGTCAGTAGTGATACAATAAGGGCTAGTAAGCACCCGTAGCTCAGCGGATTAGAGTACTTGGCTTCGAACCAAGTGGCCGCAGGTTCGAATCCTGCCGGGTGTACCAACAAGCTCTTACCCGAACCCACCCCAGTCGAAACAGGCTGAGATGCGGTTCCAGATGTTGAACAACGCTCACCCACCAGGGTGGGCGTTGTTCGTGTTGTGGAGCTCATGAGCGTGTCGTCAGCGGTGGGCGGTGTGGTCGGCTTGTCAGCCTGAGCCGTGTGCTGCAGGTGGTGCGCATGAGCGGCGGCATGCAGGCTGGGGCTGGCCAGCTGGTCAAAGGGTGGGGTGAGCAGAGCACTGAGGCGAGTGCCGGAGCCGGTGTCGGCGAGATAGATGGAGTGAGGCGTCAGGGTTGGCGCATCAGCATCGGCACCTTCTCCCCCGCTGGCATCGCCAGTTCCTTCTTCTTCTCCGGCGCTGTCCTGCTCATCATGTGCGCCCGCGTCCTTACCCGGCTGCTTGCCGCTGTCGCTCGTGCCATCGCCAGGCAGGACGACCCGACCGTCCTCATCCACCGCTGGGTTCACCAGCACCCGCTGGAAGAAGACTTGGTTGAGCAGCTTCTTCAGATGGTCTGGTGCTGCTGTGTAGAGGCGGTGGCAGTCTTCGAGGAGGTCAAGGGCCTGGGTGAGGTGCTGGCGGACTTCGGCGGCATCGGCTTGGTAGGCGGCCAGTTGGCGCTCAATCTGGTCGAGCTCACTCGTGAGCTGGGTCTGTTCCTCTTTGAGCAGGTCAAGGGGCACCGCCCCTTCGTAGTGGGCATGGAGGAGACGGCGGCGTCTGTCCTCGATGTTGGTGCGCCGCGTCGTCAGGGAGCGCACTGCCTTGGCCTTGTCCCCTTCTATCTGAGCCAGCTCGTCGTGGAGGTAGTGCTCGATCTGCGTTCTGTCTGCTGCGCTGAGCTGGATGGTTTGGTAGAGGTCGCTCATTCGGTCTTCGACGACGTCGATGAGCACGGCGGTGAAGGCGCAGTCGTGTAGGCGGCAGCGGCGGGCGCAGACGAAGTAGGGGTAGATGGTGCCCTTGCTGTTCTTGGCGTTCTGGACGGACAGGCGCGCCCCGCACTGGCCGCAGACGACGGTGCTCTTGAGGAAGTGGTTGTGGATGCGCTGGCGCTCCCCGTAGCGGCGTGAGGCCAGGATGGTCTGGACGGTCTGCCAGGTCTGGCTGTCTACCAGCGGCTCGTGCTTGCCCGCATACTCCACGCCCTGGAAGGTGACGATGCCCTTGTAGTAGGGGTGGCGTAGGATCTCGTGCAGGCGCGTTGCCGTGATGGGCTTGGCAGGGCGCCGCGGCGTGGGCGGGATGGTGAGGCCGAGCGTGTTGAGGTGGTCGGCCAGCTGCCGCACCGTCCAGTTACCGGTCGCATACTCCGTAAACGCTAGCCGGATGAGTGGTGCCCGCTCCTCATCCAAGGCGATGGTGCGGATCTCGCGGCCGTTTTCGTCTCTGGCGCGGACGTTCATGTAGCCGAGTGGTGCCTTACCCAGCGTCCCACCATTCCTGGCTTTCTCACCCATCCCCTTGATGACCTCATTGGCGAGGTTCCGGGAGTAGAACTCAGCGATGGAGCTCATGATGCCGTGCAGCAGCATGCCGCCAGGCGTCTGGTCGATGTTCTCACTCGTCGACACCAGCCGCACACCCGCCTCCTCAAACGCCCGGTTTATCTCCACATCGTCCGCCCGGTTGCGAGCCAGGCGATCTAACTTGTGGACGATGACGTAGTCAATCCCACCGTCTTCCTTGAGGTAGGCCAGCATCTTCTGCAGCTCAGGGCGGTTCGCACTACGAGCCGACTCTCCCCGGTCGGCGAACTCCTTGACGACTAGCGCTCCCATCGACTGGGCTTTACGCTTGTTGGCTTCACGCTGAGCCGGCAAGGAGAAGCCTTCCTCGCTACCACCACGCTGGGCCTGCTCACGAGTGGAGACACGGATGTAGGAGACGGCGCGCTTGGGAGTCAGTTGCGCCGCCATGGCGGTGAAGGGATCGGGGGCGAGTGCGTCAGGCATGGTGCACCTCCTTGCTGGTTTCGATGGACTGACTGGTCGTACTGGCGGCGCTGGCTTGGCTGTCCGCGCCGGTTTCGCTGGTCTGCTCGCGCTGCTGGCGTTCTTGTTCTCTCAGCTCATCGAGCCGGCGCATCCATGCGCCTTCCTCATCGTTCCACCAGGCTGGTGGGGTGCCGTCGCCGGGGCGCCAGGTGTTGAGGCAGACCAGGTGGGTGCCGCTAGCTGCGAGCTGTTCAAGCACCGCGTCTGCTTCGGCTCTGGTGAGGTTGGGGGTGGGCCAGCCCGCCGTGATGACGTACGCCACCCCGCCGCGCTGGCAGGCCTCCAGCAGCATGCTCAGCCCGTACTGGCGCTGCTGTCGGTCGTGAAACTCGGTGACCAGGTTGAGACCGGCCGTGTCGGCGTAGTCCTCTACCAGCTCCCGTTGCCGGGCCAGCTCGAAGGGGTAGTGGGCCGCGCCGTAGAAGATGGCGATCGGCCCGGTACCCGTCTGGCCGTCCAGCGCGGTGGTGGGTACCGCGTCCGCACCACCATCGTCCAGCGTGGTGGCTGGCACGGCGGAGCGCACGGCCGGGTACGTCTTCTGTGCGTTCGTTGTGGTTTGTGTTGTCATCGGTGTCCTCCTCTCGTCATATATTGCTATTTCACTGGTTTAGTGTTTCTCCTCTTTCTATTGACGCTCAGATGGACAGAAAAGTCCAGTCGGATTTCCTGTATCTCTAACATTCCCGCCCAACACTCCCCTAGTCGCCAGTTTGCCCCACCATTCCGCCGCTTTCGGCACGGTTCGCCGACTTCGTCGCCGGTAGGTTCTCCTTGCAGAGAATGAGGCAGACTGAGAAACGGACAAGCAGATAGCGTCGTCGCTTTCGGTGTCCTATGGCCCGCGCTGGATCAGGGCGGCGAGCTGTTCGGGGGCGGCGGTGATCTTGAACAGCCCCGGGGTCAGCGTCTGGTCGGCAGCGATCTGCTCGGCCAGGCGGCCGGCTCGCGCTTGGTTAGTCAGCAGCCAGACCACCTGCGGGTAGTAGCCGTGCTGAGCCTGGAAGGTGCCGCTGGCCAGGTGAGCCTGGTAGTCGTGGCACTTGGCCAGCAGCCGCGCTGGATGCTCGGTGTCCAGGTCAACCTCGAGGAGCCAGTGATCCTCTGCGCCCGCATCCGTCGCCGTGATTGCTTCCAGATCCGGCTTGAGCCAGCCCAGCGCCCCACCGAGCCGCAGCCAGGAGCGCCAGCAGGCCGGCTCGGTACGCAGCCGGGCCAGGTGCCCACCGACGGCGTGGATGGCCTGCTCGATGACCACCCTCGCCTGCGTGATCGCCAGCGTATGAGCGAGGAACAGTGGCGACGGGTCCTGAAAGCGCCGCCGCGCCCCGCGACCCTCGTCCGTCAGGCGCTGCCCCGCCGCAGTCAGGTACCAGACGTACCCCGCTGAACCGGCCCGCGTGCCACCAATCCGCCGCTCCAGGTGAGCAACCAGCCCCAGCCCGTGCTGACGCCGCAGCCGCCGACTGGTCTGGCGCAACGCCGAACGAGCCGAACCGTACTGCCCAGACAGCTCGGTGATCTGCGCCAGCTGGCGCGTCGTGGCATAGCGATGAGCCGCCAGCAGCGCCAGCAACTCGCGATCGGTGGCATCGAGTTGCTCGGCGATCGCCTGCAGCTGGGCGCGGCCAATCCGCGTGGGAACCGGCCGCTTCGCTTCAGCCTCTGTCGTCGTTAGTGTCGTCGTAGATGTCGGCACTGCCAGACCGGTGCCTGTTCCGACGCTCGCGTATTCCGATATCGATATCGCTGTGTTCATGGCTGTTTCCTCCTTCGTGATCGTCATGTGGTTGATCGAGTCGCTGCTGCGAGCCAGGGGCTGTGAGGCTGGGGGGTGTTGTCAGTGGTGGGTGTGATGGCCACAAGGGGCCATCAGTCGCCTCCCGTAACCGCGCCCGTGCCGCACCACAGCGCCGATAGCCCCGCCTGCTGAGTGCAGCGATGCGTCTGGCGATTCGTCTCCCGACGCGTCTCAGCAAGCCAGTGGTGGAGACAAGCGCAGGGGCCAGATAGGGGCGATACTTCGCAGCCCGCAAGAGCTCCAGAGGGAGAGGGCCGGCACTGTTCTTGGCGGCAGCGCTGACGGGCCGTCCCTCAATCCGCAGGAGTATGAAAACCGATCGTAATGAGCGGTTTTCAGCCCAGCGCAAGCGGTCGATACTCGGGGAGTGTCGACCCTTACAGCGTTCCGGAGGAGGGAGGGTGGCCAGGCAGCGCGTGCAACCAGGCTCATGACTGAGGCGATGGCCTCCCCGCGGACAGCCGGTGGCTCCTGGGGTAGCACTCCTGCGCGAGGGGCGACCCGTCAGCGCTGCCGACGCGCCCCGGACACGCTCAATCCCTCCGCCCGTCATGCCGTTCCTCCACTCCGGCTATCTGGCCTGCGGCCGAACACCACGCCAGCCGTCGAATGAGGTACGCCGTTCGTTGGCCCGCTGTCTCCGCCCGTGGCTTCTCCCCCGAGCTCACCTGTCGCGCCGTCCGTTGCTATCTGAGCCACGTCATCACCGGTCATCTCGCCGTGCTGCCCGAGCCGCGCTAACAGGGCGGCCTCAACCTGCGCGGCGTCTTGGCCGTAGCGCGCCTGGCTGGCGGCGCGTAGGGCCAGGGCGTCCTGGGTTGGTGGGGTTGGTGGCAGGGTGGTGGCGTGGCACCAGGGGTTCTCCCGCCCGTGGTGCAGGGTGCGGGCGTAGACGCCAAAGCGCGGCAGCAGCTGGAAGTCGGCCGCTTCCAGGTCAATCGCCTGACGGGCCAGCTCGGCCGCGTCCGCCGCGCTCAGGGAGAAGATGATCTTGTTGCGCGCATTGGCATCAATCCCCGCCTTGAGCGCCGCGGGCAGCTGCCCCCGGTACTGGTGCGCCAGATGAAAGGCCGCTCCCAGTGACCGGGCCTGGGCCAGCGCGTCGGCCAGGCTGCCCGGCAGCGACAGGTAGTCCTGCACCTCATCAATGAAGACACTGACCACATGCCGCCGCGACGGCTCCACCGCTGCCCGGGCCAGGATGAGTGGCCAGAGCTGGCCCACCAGCAGCGACCCGAGCAGCCGCGCCGACTCCGCCCCTAGCACCCCCTTGTTGAGACTGACCAGCACGATGCGCCGCCGCGTGAACACCTCCCCCAGGTCGAACGACGGCGTGGCCTGACCCAGCGTGGCTCGTAGGTGCGGGCGGATCAGGAAAGGCTGGAGCCGCGTCAGCACCGGCCCAACCCACTGCTGACGCTGCGCCTCACTGAGTGCCTCATAGGCCGCCCAGAACTGCCCCGTCCCCAGTGGATCCGCTCCCGAGGCCGCAATGAGCCGCTGACGGTAAACCGCATTCGTCAGCAAGAGCGGCAGATCGACCAAGGTCGCCCCGGGCGTGCGGGCGAGCGTCACCAGCGCCGCGGAGAGCACCTGCTCCACCCGCACACCCCACGACTCAGCGAACACCCCCTTGAACGTCGCCAGCACCGTATCTGCCACCAGCTCCGGCGACGCACCACCACCTGGCACGCCGCCGCCTGATGACGACAATGCTCCGCTTCGCGCTGCCTGCGTCCGGGCCAACGGATTGATCCCCACCGGGCGGCTACTGGTCGGGTCGATCACCACCACGTCATCGCGCCGCCGCTCAGGAATCCGCGCCAGAATGTCCGCCACCAGATCCGTCTTCGGATCAATTAGCAGCACACCCCGACCAGCCGCGATGTCCGCCAACGCCAGATGCGCCAAGGCGGTGGACTTACCAGCCCCCGTCGGCCCGAGCAGCACCGTGTGGTAGAGCGCATCACCAATCGAGATACCAAGGTGCTCACCCGCCCTGTCTCTTATACACATCTGACGCTGCCGACGAGCGATCTAGTGTAG
>OJLY01000428.1_pt1 | contig 26434 bp, 22 predicted proteins | sample 1597031 | NCBI WGS metagenome assembly OJLY01 (sample SAMEA3904673, study PRJEB24821) | metagenome | biome: Builtin; feature: hospital; material: surface | place: USA | collected 2013-06-03
TACGAGATGTAGAGAGGTCTCGTGGGCTCGGAGATGTGTATAAGAGACAGTCGAAGAAGTACCCGAAGGTTCTGCCTCCGGACGGGGCACCAGTCCCGCCCGCGCCGATCGCTTAAAAGTCGCTACTCGCAGTCGAGGCAGAACTTCGAGCCGTCGTCCGCCGTGTAGGCCAAGCGCTTCTTCTTCTGCACGAGGAAGCAAGAAGCGCAGGTGAACTCATCGTCCTGGCGAGGCTTAACCTCCACGTTGAGTTCCTCGCCGGACAGGTCCTGCGGCGGGATTTCCACGGGCTCGACGATTTCGCCCTCGTCGTCCATGCTGCTGCCCGCAACCTCGGCGGCCTTCAGGCCCTCCAGCGAATCGGTCGTGATTTCATCGTCCTCGAGGCGGCGGCGCGGTGCATCGTAATCCGTGGCCATAACAAGCACTCCCTAGCTCAAATATCGTTGGAATGTAGCGTCGTATCAGCACGCGTTTGAGCGGAATACTAAATGATTGGCCTGCGTCTGTCACTTTCGCCCCGCATACTGCACCTTTGTCGGGTTTTCAGGGGTGAAAGCAGCGCCGAACTACGCTTGCAGATCCCGCTGGGCTCCCGCCTTGTGCAACAGGTCCGCAAACTCGTCGGCGATCCCGGGCGCGCACGCCGTGACCAGCGCACCCTGCCCGCCGCGATCCACCAATCCCGGGTGGTGCACCACCGCACCAGCTTCCGCCGCGATCACAGCCCCGGCGGCGTAGTCCCAGGGGTGGGTGCCGTGCTCGTAGTAGGCATCCACGCTGCCCTCTGCCACGCGGCACAGGTCAAGTGCGGCCGAACCCATGCGCCGAATGTCGCGCACCACGGGCAGGATGTGCTGCAGGATTCCCGCTTGGAGTCCCCGCCACCCCGCATCGTAGGCAAACCCGGTCGCGACAAGCGTGGTCGCCAGCTGTGATGCTCGGGAGGCGCGAAGCGGGTGCGCGGTGCCGTCGATAAGCACACTGGCTCCCTCACCCACCGCCGCGCGGAAGACCACCCCGCGCGCCACGTCGGCAACTGCACCAGCCACAAGCTCGCCGTCGACGGCCACGCCGACAGAGACCGCGTAGGCGGGCACCCCGTAGATGAAGTTGACCGTGCCGTCGATCGGGTCGATGACCCACTCCACCCCAGTGCGGGTGGGCACCGCCGAACCCTCCTCGCCGATGATGCCGTCGTCGGGGCGAAGCTCGGCCAGGCGCTTGACCACGCGCGCCTCACAGCCCTTATCCACCGCGGTGACCGGGTCCACCTCCGAAGACTTCGTCTCCGCCACCATCGCCACGGAACCATGCTTGGTCAAAAAAGCGCGCTGATGCGCGACGAACTCCGCCGCATCGGTGACCAGATCCACGCACATATCGCGCAACTCGGCGGGACTGGGAACGTGATTCGCTGCAGTATTCATACTCCCTATCGTGCCCGGCCCGCGTCACAGCTGCATCCTGGGCACCCGAGGCGGGAGGTTTTGTACAGTTGAGTACATGAGCGACACAACAGCGAATACCCAGGCTTCGACCGCGCCCACCTTGGGCTTTGGCGTAGACGTAGGCGGCTCCGGCATCAAGGGTGCCGTGGTTGATCTGCGCACCGGCGAGTTTGTCGGCGAGCGGATGAAAATCGCCACGCCCAAGCCCGCCACCCCGCAGGCCGTGGCGGACACCGTGGCGCAGATCGTGCGCGCGCACGACTGGCAGGGTCCGGTTGGCATCACGCTGCCGTCGGTGATTCGCCAGCAGGTCGCCACCACCGCTGCCAATATCGACCCCTCCTGGGTGGGCACGCAGGTCCACGACCTCTTCGCCGAGGCCCTAGGCCGCGAGGAGCTCGCTGTGCTCAACGACGCTGACGCAGCCGGTGTCGCCGAAGTCGCCTTCGGCGAGCCGCAGGCGCGCGAGGGCGCAGTCATCTTCCTCACCTTCGGCACGGGCATCGGCTCCGCAATGCTTGTCGACGGCACGCTGTTCCCCAACACCGAACTCGGACACCTCCTGCTCGACGGGAAGGAAGCCGAACACCTCGCCTCCTCGGCGGCCAAGGACCGCGAGGACCTGAGCTACAAGAAGTGGGCCAAGCGCGTCGACGCTGTGCTCCACGAGTACGCCCGCTTGTTGAACCCGACCGCCTTTGTGGTTGGCGGCGGCATCTCCCGCAAGGCCGACAAGTGGGTGCCCTTGCTCACCGTCGACGTGCCGGTAATCCCGGCGAAGCTGCGCAACCGCGCCGGCATCGTCGGGGCCGCGATGGCCGCGCACACGCATCTCGCGCCCTAGGCGGCGCGCAGCTCACCGGTGCGCGTCGGCTTTCATGTACGGTGGGCACCGGACAAGAGCCACCGTCCTTGACCTAAAACGATGCGTTGCGAAACCGCTGCGCAGTGGGCCATGAGGAACGCAAAAGCCAAGACTCGCGGCGGGGGCTGGAATAGATTCATCCCCCACCCTGTTAAGATGGGCGTTCTATAAATGAAACCATTGCGCAACCCGACAAGATGTGCATCACACCTTGTTCGCAGCGCACGCGCGGTTCTGCGTCGGCAGCGCTCCCACCTTTTATGCGGGAGTGCGGCTTGAGCTTAAACGCAGGATTGCGGTGAGGTGGTGGCAGTGGACAACGACCGAAACGGCGAAAGGGCGTACGTGGTAGCCAGCGAAGCTTCAGGCAATAACAGCGTCGACGATGCAGCACAAGCATCCTCCGACGGCGGAGCAGGCAACGGGTCGAGCGGCGCCGCGGCACCGGCGGCGAAGAAGACCGCGAAGAAAGCGGTAAAGAAGACTGCGCGCAAGAAGGCAACGAAGAAGACTGCCAAGAAGACGACGCGCAAGAAGGCGACGAAGAAGACCGCTCGCAAGACTGCAAAGAAGACGAAGAAGACGACGCGCAAGATGGCGACGGCGGCGCACGCTGAGAGCTCCGCTGTAGATGAGGACGAGCTGCGCACCGACGCGCTGCTCGACGATGCGGATAACCCCGACGACCGCGAGGACGAGGACTACGATCCGGATCTCGCGGACGAGGCGGACTTCGACGACGAGCTCGCCGACGACCTCGACGAGGACGAGCTCGATGAGGACCTCGATGACGCTGACGACGTTGATGACGCGGACGAGGACAGCGACGAAGATGAGGAAGAAGAGGAAGACTCCTCCTCTGTCTGGGACATCGAGGAGTCCGCGGCCCTGCGCCAGGCACGCAAGGACGCGCAGCTGACCGCTTCGGCGGACTCGGTGCGCGCCTACCTCAAGCAGATCGGCAAGGTCGCGCTGTTGGACGCGGAGCAGGAGGTCTCGCTGGCCAAGCGCATCGAGGCCGGCCTCTACGCACAGCACCGTCTCGATGAGATGCAGCGCGCTGCCGCCGAGGGTGATAAGGACGCCAAGCTCACTCCCGCGGTCAAGCGCGACTTCCGCGCCGTGGCGCGCGACGGGCGCAAGGCGAAGAACCACCTGCTTGAGGCGAACCTGCGTCTCGTGGTCTCGCTGGCGAAGCGCTACACCGGCCGTGGCATGGCCTTCCTGGATCTCATCCAGGAGGGCAACCTGGGCCTGATCCGTGCCGTGGAGAAGTTCGACTACTCCAAGGGCTATAAGTTCTCCACCTACGCCACCTGGTGGATCCGCCAGGCGATTACGCGCGCGATGGCGGACCAGGCGCGCACCATCCGTATCCCGGTGCACATGGTCGAGGTCATCAATAAGCTCGGTCGCATCCAGCGCGAGCTGCTGCAGGACCTGGGCCGCGAGCCGACGCCGCTGGAGTTGGCGAAGGAGATGGACATCACCGAGGAGAAGGTGATGGAGATCCAGCAGTACGCCCGCGAGCCGATCTCGCTGGACCAGACGATCGGCGACGAGGGCGACAGCCAGCTCGGCGACTTCATCGAGGACTCCGAGGCAGTCGTCGCGGTCGATGCGGTCTCCTTCACGCTCCTGCAGGATCAGCTGCAGGATGTGCTCCACACGCTCTCCGAGCGTGAGGCGGGCGTGGTGCGCCTGCGCTTTGGCCTGACCGACGGTATGCCGCGCACTTTAGACGAGATCGGCCAGGTCTACGGGGTCACCCGCGAGCGTATCCGCCAGATCGAGTCCAAGACCATGTCCAAGCTGCGCCACCCGTCTCGTTCGCAGGTGCTGCGCGACTACTTGGATTAGCGCCGGTTTAGCCCAGCACGAAGCCGGCGCGGGAAGGAATCAGTTTTCCCTTCCCGCGCCGGCTTCTTTCGTCTGCCTTACCAGCCGCGCAGGTAGTCGATGCGCTGGCGGAGCTGCTCGGCGCTGCACAGCGCGGTCGGCGGTCCCCCGCAGGCCTTGCGGGCCTCGGTGTGGATCGCGCCGTGTGGGCGTCCCGTCTTACCCGCGACGATGGAGACGCGGTCGTTGAGCTCCTTGCGCAGACGCGGGATCTCATCCGCCGCGGTGCTCCCGCCTCCGGACCCGCCGCTCGGGGCACCCGGTGCCTGCTTTGTCGGCTGCGGCTCGCCCAGGATCTTTGCGCGCTCTGCGGCTTCGCGCTCGGCGGCCTTGCGCGCCTTTTCTTCCGCCTCGCGCGCGTCGAGCTGGTCGCTCTGACGCTTGCGCAGCAGGGTCTTGACCTGCTCGGCGTCCAGCAGGCCGGGCAGCCCGAGGAAGTCTTGTTCCTCGGCGGAGCCGGCGGCGGTGCCGGTGCCGTAGGTCGAGCCGTCGAAAATCAGCGAATCGAGCTCAGCCGAGGCCCCGATGGACTCGTAGCTGGGGGCCTCGTCCGGCTCATTTTGCTGGCGATTCGCCTGCTCGATGAGCTCGTCGGACCAACCCTGCTCCCGGTGCGGCTTGCCGAGTACGTGGTCGCGCTGCACCTCCATGTTCTCGGCGAGCCCGAGCAACACTGGCACCGAAGGCAGGAAGACGGAGGCCGACTCGCCCGGCATGCGCGAGCGCACGAATCGGCCGATGGCCTGTGCAAAGAAGAGCGGTGTGGAGGCGGACGTGGCGTAGACGCCGACGGAGAGCCGGGGTACGTCCACGCCCTCGGAGACCATGCGGACTGCCACCATCCATTCGTCCTTGGAGGCGGAGAACTCTTCGATGCGATCGGAGGCGCCGGGCTCGTCGGAAAGCACGACCGTGACAGGCGTGTTGGACAGCTCCTGCAGGATCTTCGCATACGCGCGGGCGGTCGTCTTGTTGGTGGCGATGACCAGGCCGCCGGCGTCCGGCATGTTGCCGCGGATCTTCATCAGGCGGGTGTGCGCGGCCTGCAGCACGAGCCTGATCCAGTCGCCCTTCGGGTCCAGCGCGGTCTTCCATGCGCGCGTGGTTTGCTCCGCGTTGAGCGGCTCGCCGAGGCGCGCCGAGTACTCCTCGCCCGCGGAGTCGCGCCACTCTGTCTCGCCGCTGTAGGCGAGGAAGACAACGGGCCGCACCACACCGTCTTTCAGGGCGTGGGCGTAGCCGTAGGTGTAGTCCGCCTCCGAGACGAGGTGGCCCTCGCCGTCCTCGTTGTAGCGCACGAACGGGATCTGCGAGTCGTCGGAGCGAAACGGCGTGCCGGTGAGCGCAAGTCGGTGTTCGACGTCGTTGTAGGCCTCGTAGACGCCGTCGCCCCAGCTCTTCGAGTCGCCCGCGTGGTGGATCTCGTCCAGGATGACCATGCTGCGGCGCGCCGAGGCCACAGCGTGGTGCTTGAAGGGGTGCATGCCCACTTGGGCGTAGGTGACCACGATGCCGTCGTAGGCCGCGTTGACTGCCGACGAGTTGGTGAAGTTCGGGTCGAGCGAGAGCCCAAAGCGCTTCGCGGCGTCCGACCACTGGTGCTTGAGGTGCTCGGTGGGCACCACGACGATGAGACGCTGGACCGTCTTATCTGCCAGCAGGCGGCTGGCCAGGGTCAGCGCGAAGGTCGTCTTGCCTGCGCCCGGGGTTGCCACGGCCAGGAAGTCACGCGGTTTCGTGCGGAGAAACGAATCAAGGGCCTCTTGCTGCCATTTGCGGAGCTGAGGCCCTGTACTCGGGGTGGTCACTTGCGGCGCAGCCCCTTGTAGATTCGCTCGCAGTCCGGGCACACGGGCGAGCCGGGCTTCGCCTGCTTCTTCACGGGGAATTTCGCCCCGCACAGTGCGACGACTTGCTTGCCGGACATGGCGGAGTCGACGATTTGGTCTTTCTTTACATAGTGGAAAAACTTCGGGGTGCCGTCGTCGGTGGTTGACGAGGTGTCCTCCCGAAGATCGGGGCGCTCAAGAGTCTTCGTCGTCGTATTCACGCCCTCCATCATGCCCCAAAGGGGGCCAGTTGTGGCAACGGGGCGCTAACCTTTGCCTTATGAGCGGATCTCAGCACTATTCTCACGACGCATCACCGGGCGAGTCCGATCCGCACGTCATCGACGCGCCGCTTGATCACGACCCCGCACCGCAGAAGCGCCGTTTTCGGCGGCGCTCCCGGCGCGCGCTGATTACCGACGCCACGCGCACCCCCGAGCAGAACCGGCAGTCCCGCGAGAAGCAGTACCTGATCTTGCAGGGGCTGCGCCTGCCGCTGATTGCGCTGTCGATCGGTGCGGCGGTTGCGGGCCATTGGTGGTGGGCCGCGGCTATTTTCGGGATTACGCTTCCGCTGCCGTGGGTCTCGGTGATGATTGCCAACGGCCAGGGTGAGGTGCGTGAGAAGCGCGAGCGCAATGTGTACAAGCCTGCGGTTGCGCGTGAGCAGGCGCGCCAGGCCGCGCTTGCGGAGCAAGCGCGCGCCCAATTGAGCCAGTCCACCGCGCAGATGCGTGAGTTGGGCCCGACTATTATCGACGCGGACACTGAGGAAGACACAGAGGAACCTGATGAGAAGGAGTAGCACGATGAGTGCCCTTGAACAGGCCGCGCGCGAGCTGGCCTCCGCGCTGCACAGCGCCGGGTGTACCGCCGATGGCGTCGCCCGGCACCTCGGCCCGGCTGCGACTGCGGCGCTGTACCGGGGAGAGCCGGGTGTGGTGCTCGCGGTGTGCGATGACTCCGCGCTCTCGCGCCTGATCCGCATCTTCCTGGTGCGCGAGCCCACGCCTCGCCCTGCGCTCGAGGATGTGCTCTCGCCTGCGCTCGTGCAGCTGCTTATCGACGCAGGCGTGCTCTCCCCCACCGCATCCCCGGCCACCTTCAGCGTGGCCCTCGACGTCCGCCCGCACGTACTTGCAGGCCGGGACTTCTTCGTCATCTCGGACCTGGATGCCTCCATGACCGATTATGTGCCAGGCCCGGACCACGTCCTCGGCGTCGGCGCGGCCTCCCTGTCGCTGCTGCAGGCCACCCCGACCTCCCCTGCCGAGCGCGTGCTGGATCTTGGCACGGGCTCCGGAGTGCAAGCGCTCGCGCAGTCGGGGTGCGCGCAGCAGGTGGTTGCCACCGACGTGCACCCGCGGGCGCTCGATCTTGCACGCGCCACGCTCGCCGCCAACAGCGTCGAGAACGTCGAGCTGCGCGAGGGCCCGTGGTTTGCGCCCGTTGCAGGCGAGCGTTTCGACCGGATCGTGGCGAACCCGCCGTTTGTGGTGGGTCCCGCCGAGGTCGGTCACGTATACCGCGACTCCGGCCTGGAATTGGACGGTGCCAGCGAGCTGGTCGCCAGCCAGGCAGCCGACTACCTCTCGGAAGGCGGCACCGCCTGCATCCTGGGCGCGTGGGCGCACACCCGGGGTCAGAGCTGGCGTCAGCGGGTGGCCTCCTGGCTGCCTGCACAGGGAGTCTCAGCGTGGGTGCTGCAGCGCGACGTGGTGGATCCTGGTCAGTACGTCTCCACCTGGTTGCGCGACGAATCCATCGACGTGCGCTCGGCTGAGGGCATCGCGCGCACGCAGCGCTGGCTTGAGTACTTCCGAGCACACGAGGTCGAGCAGATCGGCTTCGGCTGGATCTTCCTGCGCGAGATCGGCGATCACGCCTCGGAGATCACCGCGGAGGCGCTTTCCCACCCCTTCGATGACCCGCTCGGGCCGGAGGTCGAAGAGTACTTCACCCGCGCAGAATGGCTGCGTACGTCGGACGCGGACGCGGTGCTGGACGCGAGCTACACCGTGCGCCCGGGCGTCGCACTCGAGGAGGTCAGCTTGGCTGACACGGAGGCCGGCATGGGGTTTGCGCCCGAGGTCACGCGGATTACGCGCACGGACGGGCCGCGCTTTAGCCACGAGATCGACGCCGCGGTGCGCTCGCTGCTTGCCGGGCTGCACCCGCAGGGTTTGAGTTTGCGTGACGTGGTGGGGTTGCTCGCGGCGTCGCAAAGCATTGGCGATGTCGGCGAGCTGGAAGCCTCCGCGGTGCGCATCGTGGTGGACCTGGTGCGCCACGGGATCGTGCTGCCCACAGACATTGTTGCGTAAACAGGAAGGAACCAGAGTATGAAAGCCGTACTTACGCGCGTGACCAGCGCGAGCGTCACCGTCGATGGCGAGGTCGTCGGCGCGATCGACTGCAAAGACACCGGCGGAATCCTCGCGCTCGTGGGCGTCGGCCGCGACGACGATCCGCAGGCCTGGGAAACCATCGCCCGCAAGATCGCTGAGCTGCGCATTCTCGACGGCGAACGCTCCGTCCAAGACGTCGACGCGCCAGTGCTACTGGTCAGCCAGTTCACGCTTATGGGGCGCACCGCGAAGGGCAGGCGGCCCTCCTGGTCGGATGCCGCGCCCGGCAACGTCGCCGAGCCGGTGATCGCAAAAATCGCGGGCGCGCTGCGCGAGCGCGGCATCACCGTGGAAGAGGGCCGCTTCGGGGCGATGATGGACGTCGAGAGCGTCAACAGTGGGCCTTTTACGGTGCTCGTCGAGGCGTAACTCGGCCCTGCGCGCAAAGCAACCTGACAACCACCCACGTTCTAGGGGTGAATCTCCTGGGGTAATCCTGACAGTGGCGCGGATTTGGGGCCGGTTGAATAATATCTACCAAAGCCGGAACAATCGGGCGCTCTGCACCGTTGGACGTATAAGACTGAACCTTTTGTGGGTTCGGATGGTTCGAAACCTCAAGGAGGCAGCTCTTCATGACTCAGCCGGACCACTCTCGCGAGGCGGCAAACGAAGACAATGTGGACCGCGGTAGTCGGCGCAACCAGACGAACGACAACCCGTCGGCCGATCTTGTCCGCGTCTACCTCAACGGTATCGGCAAGACGGCGCTGCTGAACGCGGAGGAAGAAGTCGAGCTGGCCCAGCAGATCGAGGTCGGCCTCTACGCCCAGCACCTGCTGGATGACCCGGAGGTGAAACTCACCCGCGCGAAGAAGCGCGACCTGAAGATCCTGGCCAAGGAGGGCCGCAAGGCTCGCTCCCATCTGCTGGAGGCGAACCTGCGCCTGGTGGTCTCGCTGGCCAAGCGATACACGGGCCGCGGCATGCCGCTGCTTGATCTGATCCAGGAGGGCAACCTCGGCCTGATCCGCGCGATGGAGAAGTTCGACTACGCGAAGGGCTTCAAATTCTCCACTTATGCCACCTGGTGGATCCGCCAGGCGATCACCCGCGGTATGGCCGACCAGTCCCGCACGATCCGCCTCCCAGTGCACCTGGTCGAGCAGGTCAACAAGCTCTCCCGCATCCGCCGCGAGATGTACCAGTCCTTGGGCCGCGAGCCCACGAACGACGAGCTGTCGGAGGAATCCGGCATCGAAGAGTCCAAGATCGAGATGTTGCTGCGCCAGTCGCGCGACCCGGTCAGCCTCGATATGCCCGTCGGCGCGGACGAAGAGGCCCCACTGGGCGACTTCATCGAGGACGCCGAGGCCACGGACGCCGAGGACGCGGTCGTCTCCACGCTGCGCCACGACGATATCCAGGACATCATCAACGGGCTCGAGGAGCGCGAGCAGGACGTGATCCGGATGCGCTACGGTTTGACCGACGGTGTGCCTCGCACACTGGACCAGATCGGGCGCCAGTTCGGGCTCTCGCGCGAGCGCGTGCGCCAGATTGAGCGTGAAGTCATGGCGAAGTTGCGCGTCGGCGAACGTGCCGACCGGCTGCGCGACTACGCCTAATGCAAGGGAGTACACATGCGTGACTTGGTCGATACGACCGAAATGTATCTGCGGACGGTTTACGAGCTCGAAGAGGAGGGGATCACGCCGCTGCGCGCCCGCATCGCCGAGCGCCTCGAGCAGTCCGGCCCCACGGTCTCGCAGACCGTGGCGCGCATCGAGCGTGATGGTTTCCTCATCGTGCAGCCGGATCGTTCGCTTACCCTCACCCCAGCCGGCCGCGAGCGCGCCACCGCGGTGATGCGTAAGCACCGCCTCGCCGAGCTTTTGCTTACCGACGTGCTGCAACTTGATCCCGCCCACGTCCACGATGAGGCCTGCCGCTGGGAGCACGTGATGAGCGAGGAGGTTGAGCGCCGCGTTGTCGCCGTGCTGAACAACCCGACCCGCTCCCCCTTCGGCAACCCCATCCCCGCCTTGGAGGAGCTGGGCGCGACCCCGAGCTCCGAGACCGCCTACGGCGAGCGCGCCGCCGACCTCAAGTTGGCCGAGCCCACTGAGGCCGTCGTGGTGCAGGTAGCCGAGATTTTGCAGCAGCTGTGCTCCACGATCTCCCCGGAGCTCGACGTCGCCCGTCTCGTCGGCACCACGGTCACCCTCGAGCGCGAGGAGGACGAGTCGGTGACGCTGACCACCGCGCAGGGCGAAGCCTTTACGCTCAGCCCCGAGCTCGCGCACGCGCTGCGCGTGCGCATTGCTGAATAAACCCGGAAAGGTATTTGGGATTCCATGAAGCTCGTTGTCACCGGCGGTGCCGGTTACGTGGGCAGCGTCTGCGCTGCCGTCCTGCTCGAAGGCGGTCACGAGGTGATCGTGGTCGACGACTTCAGCACCGGCAACCGCGAGGCCGTGCCCGAGGGTGCCACGCTCGTTGAAGGCCGCATCAACGATGTCATCGACGAGGTCTTGCGCCCCGGCGACATCGACGGCGTGCTGCACTTCGCTGCCCGCTCTCTAGTCGGCGAGTCCGTGGAGGTGCCGGACGAGTACTGGCGCGACAACTTCGAGGTCAGCCTGTACCTGCTTAACGCGATGCGCCGCCACGGCGTGCGCTCGCTCGTTTTCTCTTCTACCGCTGCGACCTACGGCGAGCCCGAAAACGTCCCGATCACCGAGGACGCACCAACTCGGCCCACCAACCCCTACGGGGCCACGAAGCTTGCCATCGATTACGCGATTTCCTCCTACTGCAAGGCCTACGGCATCGCGGCGACGAGCCTGCGCTACTTCAACGTCGCCGGCGCGTACAACCAGTTCGGCGAGCTGCACCGCACTGAGACGCACCTGATCCCCATCGTGCTGCAGGTGGCCCTGGGCCAGCGGGACGCTATCAAGATGTTCGGCGACGACTGGCCGACTGCCGACGGCACCTGCGTCCGCGACTACATCCACGTCCGCGACCTGGCAGACGCGCACGTGCTCGCACTCCAAGCGAATACCCCGGGCACGCACGTGATCTACAACCTCGGCTCCGGCGACGGCTACTCCGTGCGCGAGGTCGTGGAGATGTGCCGCGAGGTCACCGGCCACAAGATTCCCGCGGAGGTCGCGCCCCGCCGCGCGGGCGACCCGGCCGTACTCATCGCTTCTTCGGAGAAGATCAAGCGGGAGCTGGGCTGGAACCCGACGCGCACGGATCTGCGCCGCATCGTCGAGGACGCCTGGGCCTTTACGGCCGCCCGCACCGAGCGCTAACGGCTCGCTAGGCCACGCAGTTATCCTCGATCTCCTCCCAGAGCAGGCGGCAGCCCGCCACTGCGGTGTCGAGCATGCCCTCCCACTCCCCGATCGCCATGAGCTGGCGCTGCACGGCTGAGAGCGAGTGGCCGGGAAGCTCTTCTTGCGCAGCACGTAGCGCCGCAAAGCCCCAGGGCTCGAGCCCGCTTTCTACGGCGGCGATCGCCCACAGGCTCAGCGCGTTCGCCCGAATCATCCCGGTGAAGTTGCGGGCGATGCACAACAAGCGCTGTGCCGCAGCGCCTGGGCTTTCCACGATGTCGATGATCAGGCTATCGCGCAGGTGGCTCTGTGAAAGCAGCGCCGCGAGTAATTGGACGTCCTCGTCGCTTGCGAAGCAGTCATCGAGCATCAAAGGCTTGGTCGCACTGCCGGCCGGGAATTCCGCCTCGTGCCCCCGACCCGGGTTGAGCATCTCGCAGCCGCGTTCCACCGCTGCCAGGAGTGCTTGCGGCCGGGTGAACCGCTGCTCGATGAGCAGCCTGCCCTGGGTATAGGCTGCCTCGTACAGCGCCTCGCAGCGGCGCGTCTCCGCACCCGAACTCGACTCAAAGTGCAGGGCGATTTCCTCGCGGTTGAGTTCCGGCAGCAGGCCGTTTTCCAGCAGGCCGCGCATGGTCGGAGCCCCGACGACCGAAGGGACGGCACCGGAGAAGTACTTCGCCGGGGCGTCGGCAAGCGGGCTGCCGGGCGCAGCGGTGGCGGTGGTGGCGGTGGCACCGGCGGCGTCGAAAAGCAGCGTGTAGGGCGTGCCCGAGGCGACTTCGGAGACGTGCCAGCAGGCGGCGATGCCGGGCACCCCCTCGGTGCCCGAGTGCTCGAGGAAATAGGCTGTCTCGAGCGCGAGCCGGGAGTTGGGGATGCGGGTGATGATGACGGCCAGGTGGACGTCCTGGTCGGCGAACTCCAGCGCGCGCATCGCGTGCTCAAGCTGATCCTGATTGCCAAGGTCGGCGCGGACAATCGGGCCGAGTGCGAAGGCAGAGGAGTCGGGACCGTGCTGCTCCAGGCCGATGAGCACGAGGGATTCCTGCGGGTAGAAGCCTAAGGCCCCCGGGATGCAGGCGATCAACTCGCCGGGGCCGGAAGCGGAGTGGTTAGTGGGACGGTGTGCGTGTGCGTGTGATTCAGTCATACATATTGGACGCAAAAAACAGCCCGCCGGTTCCCTCGGCGCGCGAATTCGCCATAGCGCAAGGGCGAGACGCTAAACTTGTTGCCACTCATGCGCGGCTGAGCACCCGCGCAGGGCGGTGGAATAGCCACGCCCGCGGCGCGGTTGTGCTTACTAATACGAACACTGTTACGAAGTAGCCGCCGCACAAGCCGGGGCCACTCGCGCAGCAGAACGATTTTTAGGAGGAAGCACATGTCTGACACGTCTCGCATGTACGAACTTGAATACCCGTCACCCTCGGTTGGTGGCGATGACGCCTCCGGCCCAGCGCTGATTATCGCGATGCAGGGCTACGCCGACGCCGGCCACGCCGTAGAGGGTGCCGCCGAGCATCTCAAGGCGGCGCTGGAGTCCCGCACGCTAGCCACATTTAGCAACGATGAGCTGATCGATTACCGCTCGCGCCGCCCCGCGGTGACCATCTCGCAGCACGAGATCACCGACATCGATGACCTACAGCTCGACCTGCGCGTGCTGCGCGACACGACTGGGACGTCCTTCCTGCTGCTCTCCGGCCCGGAGCCGGACTTGAAGTGGGAGGCGTTTAGCAAGGCGGTGAGCGATTTGGTGCAGCGCTTCGACGTGTCGAAGACGATCTGCCTCTACGCCGCCCCGATGGGCGCGCCGCACACCCGCCCCCTAGTGGTCTCCGCGCACGGCAACAGCGCCGAACTCGTTGGCCGCATGTACACCTTCGACGGGATGGTCACCGTGCCCGGCGCGGCCGCGATCCTCATCGAGCGGGAGCTGCACAAGCAGGGCAAGCCGGTCGCGGGCTTTACGGCGCACGTGCCGCACTACGTCGCCTCCTCACCGTACCCGCACGCGACGTTCCAGCTGCTGCAGTCTATCGAGGACGCGACCAAGCTGCAGTTCCCGCTGCGCGCCATCGAGGGCGACATCACGCGGGTGACCAAGCAGCTCACCGAGCAGATGGAGGGCTCGGCCGAGATTGCGCACGTGGTGCACGCCTTGGAAGAGCACTATGACAAGGAGATGAACGACTACCGCGAGCGCCACCCGCAGGCGATGATGCCGGGCGAGGCGCAAGTGCCTAGCGGCGAGGAGATTAGCGAGGCGTTTGAGAACTACCTCACCGCCATCGAGGACCGCGACCGCGTGCTGGGCCAGGACGAGCAGCAGCTGAGCCTGCCTTTCGGCGACGATGAGAACAGTCTGCTCATGGAGCACTTCCTCATCGACCCGGATGAGGAGGAGCCCCCGGCTGACGAGGAGTAGCGCTACGGTGGGTGGCGTGACTTTATCTGACATGCTCGCCGATCTCACCGATGTGCCCGCCTCGCTTATCGACGAAGCGGTGTGGGACTCGTTCACCTCCTGGACCCACTCGCGCGGTATCTCGCTCTACCCGGCGCAGGAGGAAGCCTCGCTGGCGCTGCTTGCCGGCGACAACGTGATCCTGGCGACCCCGACCGGCTCGGGCAAGTCCATGGTGGCCAACGCCGCCCACTTCATCGCCTTAGCGCGCGGCCAGCGTACCTTCTACACCGCGCCGATTAAGGCGCTGGTGAGCGAGAAGTTCTTCTCACTTTGCGAGATCTTCGGGGCGGAAAACGTTGGCATGATGACCGGGGACGCCACCGTCAACGGCTCGGCACCGATCATCGCGGCGACCGCGGAGATCGTGGCGAACATCGCCCTGCGCGAGGGCGAAAACGCGCGCATCGACCAGGTGGTGATGGACGAGTTCCACTACTACTCCGAGCCGGAGCGCGGCTGGGCGTGGCAGGTACCACTGTTGGAGCTGCCGAAGGCGCAGTTTTTGCTCATGTCCGCCACCCTCGGCGACACCGAATGGTTAGAAAAGGACCTCACCGAGCGCACGGGCCGCGAAACCACCTACGTGGGCGGCTCGCAGCGGCCGGTCCCATTGGATTTCCATTACGTGTTCACCCCCATCCACGAGACGATCGATGAGCTGCTTGCCGACGGCAAGGCCCCCATCTACGTTGTCCACTTCTCCCAGCGCGAAGCCACGGAGCGCGCGCAGGCGCTGACCAGCATGAAGATCATCACCGATGAAGAGAAGCAGCGCATCAAAGAGGAGATCGGCGATTTCCGCTTCACCACCACCTTCGGCAAGACGCTGTCGAAGCTGGTGCGCCGCGGCATCGGTATCCACCACGCGGGCATGCTGCCGAAGTACCGCCGCTTGGTCGAGCGGCTGTCCCAGACCGGCCTGCTGAAGGTCATCTGCGGTACCGACACGCTGGGGGTGGGCATCAACGTGCCGATCCGCACCGTGGTGATGACGGGTCTGGCCAAGTACGACGGGACGCGTCAGCGCATCTTGAAGTCGCGCGAGTTCCACCAGATCGCAGGCCGCGCGGGCCGCGCCGGCTTTGACACCGAGGGCACCGTGGTGGTGCAGGCACCGGAGCACGAGATCGAGAACGTGAAGCTGCGCCGGAAAGCGGGCGACGATCCGAAGAAGCGCAAGAAGCTGCGCAAGAAAGCAGCCCGCGAGGGCGAGGTCTCGTGGTCCGAGAACACCTTCAACCGGCTCACCACCGCGGAGCCGGAGGAACTGACCAGCCAGTTTTCCGTGTCCAACTCGATGCTGCTCAACGTGGTCGCTCGCCCCGGCGACGGCTACGAGCACATGCGCCACCTTTTGCGCACCAACCACGACACCCGCGCGAAGCAGAACCGCGACATCCTCACCGCCGTCGAACTTTTCCGCGGCCTGATCAACGCGGGCGTGGTGGAGCGCACCCCGGATTCGCCCGCCTACCGCCCGTATACGCTGACCACGGAGCTCGATCGCGACTTCGCGCTCAACCAGCCACTCTCCCCCTTCGCGTTGGCGTTTTTGATTATCCTGGATCCGGAGTCGGACACCTACGCCCTCGATGTGATCTCCACATTCGAGGCCATCCTCGACGACCCCCGCCAACTCCTCCAGGCCCAGCAGTCCGCCGCCCGCGGCGAAGAAATCGCTCAGCTTAAGGCCGAGGGCGTCGACTACACCGAGCGCATGACGCTCATCGAAGACGTCACCTACCCCAAGCCGCTCGCCGAGGAACTCGACGAGGCCTTCGACACCTTCCGCCAGGGCAACCCGTGGGCCAAAGAGTTCGAGCTCTCGCCAAAATCCGTGGTCCGCGACATGATCGAGCACGCCATGACGTTCTCCGACCTCATCGCCACCTACGGTCTCGCTCGCAGCGAGGGCGTGGTTCTGCGCTACCTCACCGACGCCTGGCGCACCCTGTCACATTCGGTACCCGAGGCGCACATGACCGAGGAGCTCGAGGACATCATTGTCTGGCTTGGCGAGCTGATTCGCCAGGTGGACTCTTCGCTTATCGACGAGTGGGCCCACATGGCCGACGAAGACACACCCATCGACCAGGCCACCCTGGACCGCGAGCTGGCCTTCGGCGTCGAAGACCCCAACGCACTGACCGCCAACCGTCGCGCGTTTACCATCATGGTGCGCAACACCTTCTTCCGCTTAGCCCAGCTCTTCGCGTTTGAGAAGGAAGACGCGCTCGAGGAGATGTTCGCCTACCTCGAGCCCGACGAGCGCCCCGACTTCCCCGCCGGCATGGACGACTACTTCGACGAGTACGACGACGTCGACACCGGCCCCGACGCCCGCGGGCCCGAGTACTTCCGCCTGGGCGACACTACTGGGCGGCAGTGGCACGTCACCCAGATCCTCAAAGACCCGGAGGGCGATAACGCCTTCCAGTTCCACGGTGTAGTCGACCTGGATGCCTCCGATGCGGCGGGCGAGGTGCGGCTAACGAGTCTGGAATTGCGGGCCGGGTAGCTCTTTTGGGGGTAGTGGGGCGTCGCAAAGCATGCCCCATACCTGTGTATAGACAGGTAGCTGAGCTGGGACATTGGCGACGATATGCGCATAAATCCCAAAGCTTCAAACTTTATGCGCCCGCGGAAAATCGCACAGCGAACGCTACGTGAGTGGACCTAGCGCTGCGGTACATTGTTGTTCGCAACACAACCCGCAGATTCGTGAGGAGAAACACAAAGTGACTCGTGCGATCGTCATCGGCGCAGGCATGACCGGACTATCCACCGCATGGTTCTTGCAAGAATACGGCTACGAGGTGGAAGTCCTCGACAAAATCGGCGTCGCCGGCGGCTCCTCCTGGGGCAACGCCGGCTGGCTCGCCCCCGGCAAAACCATCCCGCTGTCCAACTCCAGCCTCTGGGCCTACGGCCCCACCGCCCTGTTCGACCGCAACGCCGCGCTGTCTGTGCCAGTGCGCATCGACCCGAAGCTCTGGGCCTTCTGCGCACAGTTCATGGCGCACGCCACCCAGCGCGCGTGGGACAAGACCATGGCGGGGCTCACCCCGGCCGACATGGCCTCGCTCGCGGCTTTCGACGAGCTCGAGGAAGGCGGCGTAGCCTCCAAGTCCTACCGCGCGCCCTACATCATCGGCTTCGAGTCCGAGAACCAGGCCAAGGGCTTCCTCAAGGAAGTCGACGGCGCAGTCCGCCACGGCCAGGAGATCCCCTTCCACCCCGTCTCCCTGGAAGAAGCACGCGAGCACGCGCCCATGCTCACCGACAAGGTGAAGGCTATCTACAAGATGGAAGGCCAGCGCTTCATCGAGCCCGGCCCGTACTGCCAGGCCATCGCCGCCTCCTTTGAATCGCGCGGCGGCACCATCACCACCGGCGTGGAAGTCACCAAAGTCACCTCCACCCGCAAGCCGGCGGTTCAGCTGTCGACCGGCGAGTGGAAGCCGGCCGACGTCGTCGTCGTGGCCACCGGCGCGTGGATGCCGGACCTGGCGCGCGAGCTCGGCGTGACCACCATGGTGCAGGCCGGACGCGGCTACTCGTTTAGCGTCGAGACCGAAAAGACCCCCGAGTGCCCGGTCTACCTGCCGGAACAGAAGATTGCCTGCACTCCTTACCAGGGACGCCTGCGCGTCGCCGGCACGATGGAGTTCCGCGGTCCGGACGAGTCCTTCCAGCCCGGGCGCGTCGCCTCCATGATCCACGCCACCGCCCCCATGTTCCGCGGCATCAACTGGGACGACCGCCAGGACGAGTGGGTCGGCTCCCGCCCCGTCACCCCGGACGGCCTGCCGCTGGTCGGTGCCACGAAGGCACCGAACGTCTACACCAACGGCGGCCACGGCATGTGGGGCATCATCCTCGGCCCGCTGTCCGGCAAGATGCTGGCCAAGCAGATCGCCACCGGCGAGATCGACCGCACCATCGCGCCGTTCGACCCGCTGCGCAGCCGCTTCGCCGGCCTGTAAATCCCCTCCCGCCCGCTTGCGCCCGCGCCCAAGCGGGTGTTTTTCTCGACCCCTTAAGGAGTACGCCATGGCTCAACCCGTCACCGATTTCGACGCCATCGTCGAGGCCGCCGCCGCCCAAGCCCACGCCTGGATCGCGGAAACCGCCGAGGACGACGCGAACGACTCACAAACCCAGCAGCTCGCCGCACTGCTTCGCGACGACGACGGCGTCCGCTTCACCATGGACTTCGTCGACCGCGTCATGCGCCCCGAAGACGACCGCGTCGCCGCCCGCGCCCTGCGCTCGATCACCTCCGGCATCGACGCCTCCTTCCTCGGCCAAACCAACGGCCTGCTCGTCGGCCTCGGCGCGTTCGTCGGCCCGATCCTGCCGAAGGTGGTCATCCCGGCGGCGCGCGCACGCCTGCGCCAGCTCGTCGGTCACCTCGTGCTCGACGCCGAGTCAGACGCGCTCAACGGCCTGCTGGACCGCGCGGCCGAGCGTGGCGAGGAGCTCAACCTCAACCTGCTCGGCGAGGCGGTCCTCGGCGAGGGCGAAGCCACCGACCGCGCGGAGCGCACACTCGCGCTGATCCGCAACCCGCGCGTGACCTACGTCTCGGTCAAAGCCTCCTCCATGGTCGCGCAGCTCAACCCCTGGGACTTCGACGGCAGCGTTGCCCGCGTCAAGGACCGCATTCGGCCGCTGTACCGCGCCGCCCGCGACCGCAGCCCACGCGTATTCCTCAACATGGACATGGAGGAATACCACGACCTGCACCTGACCATCGCAGTGTTCACCCAGCTGCTCGCGGAGGAAGAGTTCCGCGACTACGAAGGCGGCATCGTCTTGCAGGCCTACCTGCCGGACACGCTTGCCGCGCTGGAGGAGCTCGCCGAGTTCGCCCGCGAGCGCGTCGCGGAGGGTGGCGCGAAGATCAAGATCCGCCTCGTCAAGGGCGCGAACTTGTCCATGGAGCGCGCGCACGCCGAGCTGCGCGGCTGGCCGCAGGCTCCCTACCCCACCAAGCAGGACGTCGACGCGAACTACTACCGCCTCCTCGACACCATCTTGCGCCCCGAGTACGCCGACGCCGTCTCCATCGGCGTGGCCACCCACAACCTGTTCACTGCGGCCTTTGCCAAGGAGCTCGCCGCTAAACGCGGCGTGAGTCACATGATCGACTCCGAAATGCTCCAAGGCATGTCGCCAGCCCAGCAGACCACGGTGCGCCGCGCCTACGGTCGCCAGATCCTCTACACCCCAGTCGTGCACAAGGAGGACTTCGACGTCGCCGTTTCCTACCTCGTGCGCCGCTTGGAGGAAAACGCCGCGCCCCAGAACTTCCTCTACGCCCTGTTCGCCCCCAACGAGCCGGGTCACGGCCACAGCGAACTGACCCCGCTCCAAGCACAGGAGCAGGTCTTCCGCAACGCCGTGGCCACCCGCCACGAGGTCGCAGCAGGCCCGCGGCACACCCAAGATCGCGCCCAAGATGCGGCCCGTGCCACAGCAAGCGCGAGCGCGCACGCCGGGCGCTTCTTCAACGAGCCCGACACCGACCCCGCCCTGCACGCCAACCGCGCCTGGGCGCTCGCGCACCTAGCAGAGCCTCCTGCGCTCGACATCGGCGAGGAGATCCACGATACGGGGCGGGTGGATGAGGCGGTGCGTGTGGGCGTCGGGAAGCAAAGGGCGTGGGGCGCGCTCAGCGCCGACGAGCGCGCAACCGTGCTCGACGCCATCGGCGACGTGATCGCAGCGCGCCGCGGCGACTTCATCGCCACCGCCGCCCACGAGGCCGGCAAAACGGTCGACCAAACTGACCCAGAGATCTCCGAGGCCATCGACTTCTGCGCCTACTACGCCGACGCCGCGCGCCGCTTGGACGACATCCACGCGCGCTTCGAGCCCAACCGACTCACCGTGGTCGTACCACCCTGGAACTTCCCCGTGGCCATCCCCACCGGCGGGATCACGGCGGCGCTCGCGGCGGGTTCTGCGGTGATCATCAAGCCGGCGCCGCAGGTCACGGCGTGCGCGAAGCTCATCGTCGACTGCATCCACGAAGCCTTCGCCGCGCACGACATCGACCCCGACACCGTGCAATACCTGCGCGCCGACGAGGCCGACGCCGGCAAGCGACTGATCACCCACGACGACGTCGACGCGGTCATCCTCACCGGTGCCTCCGACACCGCACAACTGTTTAGCTCCTGGAAGCCGCAGCTCAACGTGATGGCGGAAACCTCCGGCAAAAACGCCCTGATCATCACCCCGTCCGCCGACCCGGACCTGGCGATCGCCGACCTCTACCAGTCCGCGTTCGGCCACTCCGGCCAGAAGTGCTCCGCGGCATCCCTGGTGATCCTCGTTGGCGCCGCCGGCGACTCCGAGCGCCTGCGCAGCCAGCTCATCGACGCCACGCGCACCCTGAACGTCGGCCCCGGCACCGACATCACCACCACCATGAACGGACTCATCGAAGCCCCCGGCGACAAGCTCCGCCGCGGGCTCACCCTGCTCGAGCCCGGCGAACGCTGGCTGCTCGAGCCGAAGCAGCTTGACGACGAAGGCCGCTACTGGTCCCCCGGCATCCGCGACGGCGTGCGCCCCGGCTCCTGGTTCCACCTCAACGAATGCTTCGGCCCCGTCCTGGGCATCATGCACGCCCGCGACCTCGACGAGGCCATCGAGTGGCAGAACTCCACCGGCTACGGCCTGACCGCCGGCCTGCACACCCTCGACGGCGAGGAGATCACCTACTGGCTCGATCGCGTCGAGGCGGGCAACGTCTATGTCAACCGCGGGATCACCGGCGCGATCGTGCAGCGCCAGCCCTTCGGTGGGTGGAAGAAGTCCTCGGTCGGGCCGGGCGCGAAGGCCGGCGGGCCGAACTACGTCGCGCAGATGGGCACCTGGCACGACATCGACGCGCCTTCGCCCGGGGTGAGCGTGCAGCCGCAGGTAGCTGAGCTGCTGCGCGAGTTCGCAGACCACGTCTCCGCGGAGGACTTCGGCTGGCTCTCGCGCGCCGCGGAGTACGACGAGCTGGCGTGGCAGCGCGAGTTCGGCCGCGAGCACGACTTCGCGGGTCTGCGCTCCGAGGCGAATATCTTCCGGTACCGTCCGCTGCTCGAGCCGCTTGTGTGCTACGTCGGCGACGGCTTTGTGCTTCGCGACGTCTACCGCCAACTCCTCGCAGCCGCACGCACCGGCACGCAGCTCCGCATCATTGCGCCAGAGCCCGCGCACGCGCAGCTTCGCGCCGCCGGCGTTCAGGTCGACGGGTCCGAGATCACAGGCAAGCCCTCGCGCGTGCGCGTGATCGGCCGCGCGCCCGAGTCGCTCTACGGCGACATCGCTACCGCGGTACTCGACGGGCCCGTGCTTGCCGACGGCCGCCGCGAGCTCCTCCCCTACCTCCACGAACAAGCCATCTCGGCGACTCTGCACCGCTTCGGCGTCTTGCGTGACCCGGCTGGCCTGCGCGAGGCTTAGGTCGCGTTTCCGGGCATGCTTGCCCGCGCGCCGGTGGTGTTAGCGCGCGGGCTTTTGCGTGGGGGTTAGTCGGGTGGTTTTCGGTTCTCGGCTCGGGCTTTGTGGTCGGTGCCGGTGGCGGTGACATTCCCGTAGGGTGAGACGTAGGTGATCTGCCCGTCGCGTCTTTCTGTATGCCCGCGGGTGCCGCGGGCGGCCTGCGAGTTGTGGTACTTACACAACCACCCCAGGTTGGATGGTGTGGTCTCGCCGCCGTGTTGGTGTTCGACCATGTGGTGGGCATCGCACTCAGAGGCGGGTGCGTTGCAGCCTTTCCAGGTACAGGTGGTGGAATCTGCCAGCATGACTTCCCGGTGTTTCGGGGTGGCAAAACGCGCATGATAGGCGTTGACTGGCCCGTCCATGACCCCGATGAGGATGATCGAGCCGAGTGCTTCGAGCTGCATGCGCACAAACTCCTCGCCTGAAACAATCACCCCATTATCAAAATGCACCTGCACGTCGTTGCCTTCACCGGCAATGATGCGCAGGTAATCCCCAAGGTCCAGGTTCGCGGTCACCCGCACCAGGTAGTCGGCTTTCGGGCACCCGCCGTTCAGCCAGCCGGTGACGTCGTTCTTCGCCGCGTCAAACACGCCTTGCACGTCGGCGGCAGGGCCGGTCAGCCGCAGGGTGGCGTACCCATCACCGTGGTGGGTCACCCGCGCTTTCGGGGTGCGCGGTTCCGGTGCCTGCAGCTCTGCTTTGAGTTCCGCGGCGACGCGGCGGATGCGCGCCAGGTCGCCGGCTGTGTTGCACAAGCGCTCGATGTAGTGCCAGCGCTTCGTCACGTCTTTGAGCGAGCGGGCAGAGCGGGTGATGTAGGCCAGGGTGTCTAACCGGTGGCAGTGCACGCGCGCGCCTTCTTGGGCGCGGGCCTGGTACTTGGTGTGTGAGGTTTTCCCGCACAGCACCGAGGCGGTGTCGCGGAGTTGTTTGGCGCGGTCTTCTTGGATGCCGTGTGCCTGGATTTGGGCAAGCTCGAGTCCGGCCGCAGCGTGAACGAAGTCATATCCGCAGCGGTCAACCAAAGCAAGTGCATCCAAATCTGTCATGCCACCGACGATAAACCACGCTCACCTGCCAAAACAAGCAAATGTGAGAATACACCCATTATTGATCGGAAACGGAACCAACGAGCCAAAACACGCGTCTAATCATGGTTGGGCGTTTGCAGATTGGCGCTGCACCATCAGCGCGCCGAGAAGGCCGAGTACCAGGAAGGCTGCAGAGAAACCGATGGACCAGGCCGCAGAGTGTGCGAACGCGGTGGAGAGGCTCTCCACGATGGCGTCGCGTGCGCTGCCGAGTGGTGCGACGAGGGGGTCGTTGGGCGCGGCGTCGCGAAGCTGCACGATGGTGGAGCCGGCGGAGGCTTGGGTGGCGTGCGAGAGGCCGTCGAGAAGCTGCGGGGGCAAGCCCTCGAGCGCCGCAGGGATGGTGCGGGCCATCGCCGCCGCCAGCGCGGAGCCGGCGATCGCGGCACCGAGGGCGGAGCCGAGCTGGCGGACCGTCGACTGGGTGGCGGAGCCGGCGCCGGAGAGCTCTTCCGGGATGTCGCGCAGCACCGTCGAGGTCAGCTGCGCGGACGCCAGGCCGAGTCCGATGCCGTACAGCACGAGCGCGGCGACCAGCCACCACGTCGCCGCCTGCGCGCCGACCAGCCAGGCCAACAGCGCCACGCCGACGACCTCGAGGCCCAGGCCTAGCACAACGACGCCGGGCGCGGTCAGCCGCGCGGCGAGGTGGCGGGCGGCGGCCCCGGAGGCGAAGGCGCCGAGTGCCATTGCGGCGAGGACGAGGCCGGTGGTAAGCGTCGATAAGCCGACCGCATTGATGAGGAAGAGCGGGAGGACGAACATCAGGGAGAACTCCCCGATCGCCACGGTCGCGGCGGTGAGATTGCCCCAGGAGAAGGTGCCGACCTTGAACAGGTGTAGGTCCAGTAGCGCGTCGCGGCCGTTGCGCGCGCGGTGCAGCTCCCAGCGGACAAAGAGCCCGATGAACACGATCCCGGTGCCAAGAGCTACGGGTACCGGCGAGATCGACCACTGCTCCGGCCACGACCAGCTGCCAATTTGGAGGGTCTCCTTCTTGGTCCACCAGCCGAGCGTGGTCGCCTCAATCAGACCGAAGACGATCAGCCCGAAGCCGATTGCTGAGGTGAGCAGGCCGTCGACGTCCACGCCGCGGGCGTCGCGTTTGCCGTAGGTCTGCGGCACCCACGCGAAGATGCCCGCGAGCACGAGCGCGCCCAGCGGGAGGTTCACCCAGAAGATCCAGCGCCAGGAGGCGTATTCCGTGAGCACGCCGCCGAGCAGCGGGCCGAGCGCAGCCGTGCCGCTCATCACCGCGCCCCAGACGCCGAAAGCCGCGGCGCGGTCCTTGCCGCTGAACAGCGAGTTGACCGAGGACAGCGTCGCAGGCAGCACCAGCGCGCCGCCGACGCCCTGGACTGCGCGGGCAGCGATGAGGCTGCCTGCGCCATTGGCCGCCGCGGCGAGGAGCGAACCGCCGACGAAGAGGATCACGCCCGCGGCGAAAGTCGTGCGTCGGCCGATGCGGTCACCAAGCCTGCCCGAGCCTAAAAGCAGGGCGGCGAAGATCACGTTGTAGATCGCGTTGACCCACTGCGCGTTGGTCAGGCTGAGATCCAGGGCGGAGATCATCGTTGGCAGCGCCACGCCGACGATCGTCCCGTCCATGACGATCAGCGCCAGCCCGAAGGCAAGGACGGCAAGGGCTTTCCACCGATTCGCGGTTTGAGTATTCAGCGTGCTCACGATCATCCTTTCGACGATTCCGACAGTAGGCCTGGTCAGACACTGTCAACATCGACCGATCGGATGATTTGCGGCTACACCTTACTTCTGATCGGGCTTGGGAAGCAGGAGCTCGTAAATGTCAGAGTCGCGCCACTCCCCGGCCTTCTCGCCGTAGGTCATCTTCGCCATGTGGTGGAAGGTGCCAACCTTTTCAAAACCGCGCGAGATGTGCAGCCCGGCAGAACCTGTGTTCTCCGGGAAGATCCAGGAGTGGATGGACCATTTGTCCAGCTCGATGCAGGTGGCGATGAGCTTGTCCAACAGCGCACCGGAGACGCCCATCCCGCGCGAATCCGGGTGCGTGTAGATCGAGTCCTCGACCACGCCGTGGAAGACACTGCGCGAAGACGCTTTCGCGGCCGCCACCCAACCGAGGATCTTCTCATCGTTCTCGGCATCCACGGCTACAAAAGCGGTCTCGATGATCTTCCCGCGGGAAAATTCCTCCCACGTCTGACCACGCGTCTCGTAGGTGGCGTTTCCTGTGCTCAGGCCCATTTCATAGATCGCCCTGACCTGCGTGTAGTCCTCTGGGCGCATTGGACGAATGTTGAAACCGTTTTTGGTCATGCGCTCCATTCTCACGTGCAAAAAGCCCTCGCGCAAACTGCGCAGAGGGCTTGTTTTCACCACCCGCTTCGCACCCCGGGTGAGGTGTGCAAACAGGCGTTATGCCTCGTTGATAATCGGCGCGAAAGCACCGTCTTCGCCGCGGGTCCACTCAATGGTGCCGTGCTCGAATTCCTGGATCCAGCCGGACTCAGACGGCAGCGGAGTCTCCGCCTCCTTGGGGAAGCCCAGGGTCGACTCGTGGTTACCGTTAATCCACTCGTTGGCGATTTCACCCCAAATCGGTGCGCCACCAGTGTTCTCGTTCCACGTGACGTAGTGCTCGCCGTCGTAGGAGACGATCCAGCCGTTCTCGGTCTCCTCCACCGCTACCGGCTCACCCCAGGCTGGGTCGGCGTACTTGTCCATCGCGGCTGCCAGGGCAGACGGTGCCATCACAGTCTCACCGTCGGCGGTGGCGATCTGCGTGGTGTCGCCGTCTTCTCCCTCAGCAGCGTCAGCAGCCTCGGTGCCCTCAGCGTCTTCAGCATCACTTGCGTCCGCGCCAGCGGTTTCGGTTGCGGTGTCAACCTCGGTCGCCGTCTCTTCGACGACCGAAGTCGTGTCCGTGCTCTCGGCGTCATCGGAAGAGCACGCAACCAGGCCGGTTGCCAGGGACAATGCTGCTGCGGACGCGATAAGCTTGCGCGAGATAGCCATACAAGAACTCTCTTTCATACCTTTTTGTACCGTTTTTCTTACTCCCCCATTATGCAAACACCAGCTATCGACGCCGCCGCTTCCCACCCTTACGGGGGTGTTTTCTCGGCTTCCCCTTGCGCACAGCGCTGCTATGCACCTTGGGAGGCTTCTTCTCCGGTTTGGCCGCCTGGGTTGTGCGTGAAGAGCGCACGGAACGCCCTTTGGTGATGCCGACGAAATCCTGGATCGCATCACAGTCGTCGTTTTTCCGCCACACGAGGGCTACTGGCGTCGGCGCTACCGAAGGGCCGGTCACTTCGAGGGGCACCACCTGTTTTTTCGAGAGGTGGTTCAAAAGCGGCAGCGGGCCATAAGCGATGCCGACGTTCGCGGCCACGACCTGCAGCGCCTCGCGCACCGCAGCAACGTCTGGGCGTTGCGAAAACGCCAGGTTGACGTGTTCGCCTTCCAGGTCACGCTCGGCGACCTTCTCCCCTACTTCGGCGTACACGGAGTCCTTCGGCACCGCGACCCCTGGTGCTTCCTCGTAGAGGCGCACCACGTGAACTGTCTCTTATACACCATCTGACGCTGCCGACGAGCGATCTAGTGTAGATCTCGGTGGTCGCCGTAT